>Ga0126342_10007349_pt1 | contig 19648 bp, 40 predicted proteins | sample Cyp1metagenome_FD_92528 | JGI IMG/M metagenome (GOLD analysis project Ga0126342, IMG submission 92528) | Coral microbial communities from Lord Howe Island, Old Settlement Bay, Australia - Cyphastrea 1 metagenome | ecosystem: Host-associated > Invertebrates > Cnidaria > Coral ... | reverse complement strand
CTATCTCTGATTATCTATCTATCTCTGATTATCTATCTATCTCTGATTATCTATCTATCTCTGATTATCTATCTATCTCTGATTATCTATCTATCTCTGATTATCTATCTATCTCTGATTATCCTATCCTATCCTATCCTATCCTATCCTATCCTATCTATCTATCTATCTCTATCCTCGCTATCCCTATCTGTCTCTATCTGTCTCTATCTGTCTCTATCTGTGTCTATCTGTCTCTATCTGTCTCTATCTGTCTCTATCTGTCTCTATCTGTCTCTATCTGTCTATCTACTTATCTATCTATCTATCTATCTATCAATCAATCAATCTATCTAGTTCTCTATTCATTTATCGGTCTCTCTGTCAATCTCTTGCAATCTCTCGTTCTGTCTCTGTCTCTGTCTCTGTTTCTCTCTCTCTCTCTATCTATATCAATCTCCATCTCTCTGCCTATCTATTTGTCTGTATGTCTATCTACCTACCTGCAAAGAAGCACTTCTGGGAGGCTTCCTTAAAAACTGCAAGCTCAAAGATCCAACACGAAGAAATTCTACGAGACTTCTCAAACAGCATCAACCACGGAGCAGTTTTGCGAGACTTCCTCAATATTTGAAGTTGACAATGTCAAAAAATTGAACCAATTCTGCGAGACTTCCTTCAAAAGTGGAAAGTTGAGTGCAGAGCTGACGACCTCGTACCAATGTGTTTTGCAATTTTTTCATTGCATGTGTGTAAAGTATTGCGCTGCCACGACCAAGTGAGGCCAGGTCATAAGAAGTGATGCACTTGTGACGCAAAATCATCTTAGCAAAGCTGAAGATCTGATGCTCCAAAATGCTACCTCTCTCAGGAAATCAGCGCCCTGACATCCGAACATCTTTGATAGGGATGTCTCTTGTACTGCGCATGCCAGGCGAAGCGCAGCTTTGCAGATCTTCTTCAAATGTCCCACGTCGCGTGCACTTTTTGAACAGCCAAACTTCCAAAAGCAAAATGCGCTTCGCGCCACAACGGCGTGCAATTTTTCAACAACTCAACTTCCAAAAACGCTCTGAACCTGAGGTGTTTTGTGCATCTCGGCACAGCCGCATGCAATTTTTCATCTCTCATCCTGCCAGATGCCTCCACGCCCGCCGCTTTAGCGAGCCTACCTTTTGGCCCTCCGGGCTGCAAAACATTGCAAAAACAAAGTGTTTCGCGACTTTTCTACTTTTCGCGCGCTTTGATCTTCTTTCTTTCTCTTCTCTTTCTTTCCTCTTCTGACACTTTCTCTTCGCAGACACCACTGTTGCTGCATCTGTCCAGAAGTCGGATGTTTGACTTCTAAACTTCGTTCGGTTGTGTCATGTTGATACAGATTTCAGCGGTTTGAGCACCGCCGAAACCACGATGATCCACGATGATCCACAACAATCCTCCGAGGCCAACCTGGCGCATTATGAAAAGTCTGCCGTGAACACCGCGAAACTGAAGCACCGGCGACCCGTTGTCATGGCAAACATTTCCACTATCGGCGACATGTGAAGTCCGAAGCTTGGGAAAGTGGCTTCATCCGCTTTATACATCTCCATACCCATACCCGTTCCGAACCAGAAATCGTTTGAAAATTTGTGGGTCGAAAACCCGTACCAGCGCGACTGTCTGGCAGATTTTTCGACAAGTTGGCAAATCTCTGCTGAGTGTCAGCTGCTCAGTGGAATTCAGGTTTCCTTCACATAGATTGTTCAATTTATGCGATCAAACTGCTTGAGAGGTGACCTGAATTACCTGATTGACCTGGTATGCGCGAAAAAAAAGTTTTTCATAGGCGATCAAAGCCAATATTCGTTTCCCATATATAAAAGGTTTGGGACTTGTGAGGAATTTGTCATTGAAAACAAATGAAAGCGTTGATCCAAGGTTTGTGAAGATCATTGCTACTTAAGCTCCAAACCAGTCTGCATAGCAAGTGCAATCATAATCGCATTGCCTTGCCACGGCCATTGAAACTGGAAAACTAGCAAGTTCAAAGCTATTGACCGCCTGCTTCTCCAGGCTTGAAAGCATGTGGGCATAGAATTGAATGGACAGCCAAAAGGATTCTAGAAATCAACATCTACTGGAACGCATGGAATGTATGCAGGCTGATGTTGTTTGCATTTGCACCTGATATCTGAGAGCAGGATGCATTTCAAGTTCTTCCAGGCGGAACATGCTTGATCATGGAAACCCAATTGCTCTCGGGGAGGGTTTGGGAGGAAGACTGCACTGGCTGTATTGGCCGGGTTCAGCGACTAACCACGAACATGGGAATCATGAAGCACATATGAAGGACTCAGTAGCTCCAAACAGCCGGCTGATGTCAATGTGTTCAGTGCCAGTCGATCAAGCATGCGTTCAGAATCTTGAACTGTGGGCCTTTGACAAAGCCTCAGGCCCACAGGTAGTGTGTGGAGAGACGTGACCAAATCATTTCGTTTTGCATCCAAAGCCAAGGAGTTTGGCACTTGAAAAGCAATTGCCATGCCATTACATCGGAATCCAATTCTTTTCCAGCTTTGGTAGAGTGTGTTTTGAAGTCAAACAGAATCCTCGTACAGATTTAAATCACATACTCTTTCCAAGTGAATTTCCAGTCTTGTCCGAGTCTTGTCCTAAGTTTCAAAGTTGAGGTTTGTGGAGTCTCTCCAAAAAAGGATGCGGGGAAGTCACATTGCCATGGACACATCGACCATGATGAGATGCCTATGCGGTATGAACTGCACATGCTTGGTACGGTTCTTGTGGAAGTCCACTCTGCACAGCCTCTGAGAAAACTCGCCTTTGTGGATCTCTGTTTCAACAATTCAAAGATAAGTGTTGAAACCTGCGCTGGTGACTGTTCTCTTCTTTTTTTTTGTGTAGTGTTAGTGCAACAGAGAAACTGGCAGATGCTTTCAAAGGACCCGCTCCAAGAAAGGATGGGGTTTTAGGCTCCACCATGTAGACTATGCGGATCTATGCGACACGTTTGTCCTGTAAGATGTCACCTTGTGGTTTTCCAGCCACATGACATGATCCTTTCGGATCCTTTCGGCCGTGTCGTGCGCATCGCTGAAGATGAACGCTGTGATTTTGCATGACAGCAATTAGCAAACTGTGCAAAAAGTGGCGTTTGAGCCTTTGAGCCTACGCAGACCCGCCTAAGCTGGTTGTGTGAGTTTCGTGTCCAGCCAAAGCATGTCCAGGTGACCAGCGACTGCCTCGCAGCTTCGGTGCCAGTCCCTTGTGAGGACCTCAGAAGGCACCCAAAACTGGCATTGCTCCCAAGAGAGCACTGGTCTTTCCCAAGTAAGGAACCCTCAGTAGCCATGGTTGGGCTATTCCTTGTGAACGGATTTTGGAGGTTGGCACGTTGTGTCAAAGTCCAAGCTCTGATGATATCAGTTGGGGAAGTTACAGTAGCTGCAGGGAGTATCATGGTTCATTTCCAGCATCAAGTAGAATTGAGTTTAGAGATTTGCTGCTCCCGCAAACACTATGCCGTGATGGAAGTGTGACAATGTTGTGTCCATCACCAAAGACCTCCCTCTCTGTTGAGGTTGCAACCAAAGCAGAGCCCAAAGCTCCAGAATGAGACTGCGTTGGTCTACATGCAGGTGCTTCCCGTATTTCCCGTGCAACTTAAAAGCTTTGAAGACAGCAAAACGTGACGACTGACGGAGATGCAGTGCATAAACTGGGTAAACTTTGAACATGAAGTGATTCAAAGTGATTCAAAGTGATTCAAAGTGATTCAAACGTTCACACATGCAGTGCATGCGCTGCATGCACTGCATGCCCAGTCTCTGCAATACAAGCTGATTAGAGTGCAGGAGCAGCACCGGCCACGATCCAGCAGTGGTGGAGTGTTCGCACCCAGAACCACTTTAGGCGTCGGGATTGGAGATGGAAGAGGTCATTGAATCAATTCTGAACTAGACAGATTTTCATGTCACCTTTCAAACTTTCGGATTTACTGAGGCCTTCCGAGATGGTGGCTTCATTGAATCTCCGCAGCTTACACAGCTCAGTCCGCAACTGGGAAGTTGCATAGGGGCCGCGCAATCCATGGCGTCAATACTGTGACAGAATTGATAGTTCTCTAGAATCTAGAATGCTGTAGACTAAGTCTAAAAATTATAGCGAAGAACATGGTCCTTCAGAATAGACCAGCGGAGGAATGGTTCTTGTGCAGCAAGTGAACAGAGGAAAACCCATGGTCTCGTCCAAGGTGCAATGCTGAAGGTTGTGGACGCAGGGGACCGCATCATTAAGGCATTCTCATAGTGACTATAGTGTTCCACTGGCAGATCGGATGAAGTTAGAATGAGAAGAGTTTTTCATAGTTTTTCGAGATTTTCGAGACAGCAAGTGGAACAGGTTCTTGCTTCTCATAGAATCACGGTTAGTTGTTGATTACTGTGTCGGGTGCTGTCCAGGGTGCCACTGGCCTGAAGTTTGGCATGGCTGTCGCGTGCCATTGTTTGTCAATCTTCAATGCTTGTTTCTGAGTACTTGTGTCCTGAGCGTATGCGACTTGTACCCAACCTATCCCAACCTCGTTTTGAAATCTTTTTGCTATTTGGTGTCCATGCCAGCGGAATCCGCATTTTTGTCAAAGAACTCAAGTCTTTGTTTCGGCTTCAGTGCTACTGTTCAATTGTCCTTCTTGCCATGCATGATTTGCTTTACCCAGATTGGCTTTTGGTTGTAGCGTAAGAGCTTCGGTTTAGTTTAGCGGGTTTGAGCAATTTACCCCTGGCCCCTGGCGGTGTTTTGTTGTGTTCTTTCTTGCTATTTTGGAATGTACAAGCCTCACCTTCATGGAAAGGATGCATATCAACGTCTAACCAGAAAGTGATTGATGGAGCCACCAACAAGTCTGTTCACATTGGAAGGGACGCGTCGAGCTGTTTGCTTGCTCGAAGAAGAAATTGACAGTTGCGCGGACCTCAAAATTTAGCTAAAAGAACTGTGTGAAGGTCAAACAGCTTTGATACGGGCTTGTCTCAAAATTCGAAACCTCAAAGTCATCTCTGATACACTGATCCTGTGCTCGGTTCACTGCTCAGGGCCAAATGCACGAACTCCAGCTCCGCTGCCCCGAGAGTCTCGCTGACTCTCCGCTGGGGCCGCTGTCCTGTGAAATTTCGCAGTGCCTTGGACAACTGGATAGTACGATGTGGTTCACTGGATGATTGCGTTGATTGCAGGAAGTCTGCAAGACTAACAACTGGGACGGACAGAAACATGATGGGTGTTTGGAATTTCAGACCTTTCTTGGCAGATTGAAGTTGTGATATGAAGAAATTTGTTTCTCCTTGGATCATTTCTTCACAGCGCAAGGACGTTGCTGTCAAATCTGCGGGCGCTGATGTCGGTTCCTCAACATTTTCGCGCTTTGAGCAAAAGCACTAGTGATTTCCCGCCTGAATTTGTAGATGTTGTGTGAATGTGGCCACAACTACGAACTTTGTCTGGTTTCAAGCTTGGATGTGGACGGTTGTTTGGCATTGGCCGAGGTCCTTGCTGTATGTCGACTACGACTGCACCCATTTGTACCCCACGGACTTTGAGCGTTGTCCAGACAAGCATGCCGTGGTGCCATGGCAGTGCGATTTTAGGTTTATGACATTTATTCTGTGGTGTTCTGTATTCAAGGGGATTGGGTAGGTACGAAGTTGGATCACCAAGCCCACCACTTTGAAACTGGAACAACGAAGATCTGGCTCCTTTGTGCCTAAGAGCGACATTGCTGAGGTGACTTCCATCAATCATAGCCTTGTACAGATAGCCGTGGTCTAAGCGGGATGAATGCATGCTTTGACAAGCTATGGCTCTGCCATGAGCAACAGAAGTGTTGGGAATTAAGGTGGACCGTGTCCACAGTGGCTTTCTAGCTGAATTCTGGGAGGCACAACAGTGATCAATAGTCTTTTTTTCTAGATGCCACAAGTTGCTTGAGCTTGTGCTGCTTGCAAGGATGCGCCCAACAAACAGAATGTATTAAAATAATGCAAGAAAAGCAATGGAGTGCTTGGGTCGTTACATGCGTTAGTTGGTATATGTTGGTATGCTTCTTCGCTGGCAGTTTTGGACACTTTGTTGCCTGACTTGGATAATTTGTCAGGCAGTGCAAGAATCAATCGACATCGTCAAGTCTGAAGTGTTTGCTTTCCGACCAGCGTTGGGAACTGATGTGATTTGCTTGACGACTCCAGTGTTCGTGAATGCTCATGATGTCGCTGAAGAAGAATACGATGGATTTTCTCCAGTGCATCCTCAGGTCTGCCAGCTTTGGGCCGACTGATCATGCCCTAATGTGGAGTACTTACAGATGCGGAAGTTGCGGAGACGATCCAGTGAGCTAGCATCAATTGCCGTGTTGTGTCTTTATCTAGGAAAATCTAGTAAACAGCATACCGTATACAATATACTCAGTATACATATTGACATCATATTGATGTATACATGGGCTCTGCAGTTTCTTTTGGCTTCTTGTCGGTTGAGGTCTTTTCACTACTTCTTCCTTGATCTGGAGAAGAATCGGGTTCTCTTCATAGGCTCTGCAGTTGAGTTTAGTGCGTCGCGAGTTCCCTTTGGATCTTGATGTATTTCAGTTTGGAGCATTTTTTTCCTGAATTTGAAAACTGGCCACGCAAAAAACAACCAGAAAAACACATAAATTTCAGTTACAACAATGACTTCAGTTTTTCTTTCCCTTTTGGTTTTGATCCCTGGGGGCCACGGCAGGCAGCGTCACAAAGAGTCGGCGGAGCGCCCAAGGAGGTCCCGACTCTGACAGTGACGTCCAGCTGTCGCAGGACCGGCAGCCTGTTCCCGGCGTTTGATGGTACTAGTCTAGAATACATGGGATTACAAACGTAGTAAAATATAATTTATAAATTGTAAATGGCATACCAAACTACTAGATATGTTATTATACAAAAGTAGTATATAGTATTATATAATATAATATTCAAACCAATATTTCATATATATATATATAGATATAAATAATATTATATATATATATATATACATATTATATATGTTTTTTTTTCAAACTGAACGTCACTTTTTCCATGGGATCCACAGTTGAGGACTCTGCATCGGAAGATTCCAAAGGTCGCAGCAGCGAGATGGGTTCCAGCCTCCAGGCGGCCAGGTTTATTGGGGAACCCGCTGAAAAAATGATGAAAAACTGGCCATAATTCAAACATAATTCGAACATATTGGAAAATACTTCAAGTTGTTAAATGGTTTCGAAGTGTGAGTGTGAAGAGCCAGTGAAGAGCTTTATTTTTCCGAGAGATCCAGAAGGTCCCTTCATGCCTCGTTGTTATTTTGGCTGCACATCAGGAAGGTGAGTTCGCATTCAGCGACGGCAGTGATGATGCGATGCAACCTTGAGGGCCGGGTTGACCAGAGAAATTGCATGTCGTCCTGATACATCGTTTGAGAAAACCGAAGAACGTGCCATTCTTCCGGAGCTGTCAGCTATGTCAGCTATGTAGTCTTTCTTGTTGAAGGCAATTGGTTGGATACCGGTTGGATGAACTCTGCAATCTCTCATTTGTGTCTCGCCCTGGCAGCTGTACTTTTAAGCAAACATGCATGACTTCGGACCTTTGCAAGCAAGAGGTGGGACTGCAACATTTGCATTTTGAGCACCAGTGGTTGTTTGCACAGTTCAGATGATCATTTTCTGACATGACCAGGCAGATTTCCAAGATTTCAAGGGCCTAACATCCTTGGTCAATTGATGGATTCTGAATTAGTCCACTGCTTGCTAGAAATCCTCGGCTTTCGGGGTTCTCAGCTTCTTTGGGAAGCTGCCCAGTCAGCATGCCAAGAGGGCTGAATTTGAGGTTGCTGACAGGTTGGACGATGTGCGTCACTGCCGAGTTTGTTTCACGAGCCAGGGATCTCTGCCCAAGAAGTGTGTGGCTGAGTTTTCTTGGTCCATGAGGGAATGAGGCTTGAAAGGATGTCGCCTCGACTTTTGGAGTCAAGCCTGTCAAGCCTCTCAAGCCTCAGAATCGTGTTTAACAGAGCTCACCTGAAAACAGGTGGGTCGGGGATAGCTTTGTTCAAGCAGAGCATGTGGAGAGCACAGTGGGTGTCAGTTTGTAAGGCCAAAATCCGTACTAGTGCGGTTTGAGTGAACATCGTGTTCAAAATTCCACATGCTGACCCGTCCTCCTGGGGCGCATCTCTATTTAAAGCGAGCAAAACTTGTGGCCTGGCTGATCTTCGAAGTAGACCCAACACATTCTGGCATTGTGGTGGAGACATCTCCATTCTGTCCTAGGTCCTATGCGCTTCAAAGCACACATTAGCCCTAGCACTAGCATTCACCAGAGGCAAGTTCACGGCAAGGTCATCAGTTTGCAGTGCTGTAGTGATCGCAATAGCCAATAGCAAACATTGATACATCAAGCACTGATGCTCAGATTGATTTATGATTTATCTATGAACACCCATAATGTCAAGCAGTATCTCTAAGACCCGGATGGTTCGTTGTGATCCCACATTTGCATCCAAATTTGGCCTGTCGTGAAGTCCTCATGGCCATGACCAGTCTTCGATTGATTGGCACGGTGCGGGGGAGTTTGTCCACAGTGATGATCCAGCAATCAGCTATTTAGTGTGTTTAATGGGTGATTTTGGATGTGAGTCTAAAGGAAAATGAGGCAATCAACATCCCTGAACATAGACTAGTTGCAATACTATTCACCTCATTTTCAAAGGTTTAGCAGAGTACAGTGAGCACCAAAGTTTTGACCCACACCCGGTCCGACGGCGGCGCTAGGGTCATTTGGCCTCAGCCTTACGAGCTCAACGGACTTTGTGGAGAGGCGTGCAGATGGAATTCTGGCATCGGGCTTTGTCCCTAGAGGTACTTCAAACCCATCTTTGTTTTTGCAGAAAATCTGGTCCCGATTGATCTTTACCAATAGTGTTCTCATGGCGCATTGTTTTGAACCCTTCAAAGCAGAACACCACAAGATGTAAGAATCCCACATGACAGCAGAGCTTGTTGGCAGGCCCCCGAGTGTCCCCTCCCAAGGCTGGGGCCAAGGGGATTTGATGACACGCAAAGTCAAACGCTAGGATTTGAGAATCTGAAATGCACATCTTTGAGGCCTACGATGGTGGCCAAAAACTTCACATAGCGAGGCAAGCAATGCAAGAGTTGAAAACAGCCCTGGTCATGGAATGGTGGGAGACACTGGTGTTGCAACAGATGGAAAAGCGAGTAGTAAGAGTCAAGATAGTGAAGGACCCCTTCGGCGCAGTGTATTTCACTTTTCTATTCCCTGTGTCCAACTTTTTTCAATCTTGTATGCCATTTGAATCCATTTGTTACACTTCTTCCTGGTCCCAGGCTTTCTAGCCTTGCTGCTGCCACTGTGGTCCCTGCCACCCTGGCGGCACGCCGCCGCTCACGCCGGCAGGCGACCATGGAAAAAGCAGGTGATTTGATTAGCCGTTGAAGGAAATGGCTAATCCATGAAATAATCACTTGGACAATCAGAAAATACATGAAACATCATGAAACTACTTCAGAATATTCAGATAATATTGATATTATTGATCATCCATGATCCATTGGGTAGTCAAACATCCATGATTCCTTTTTGACGTGTTCCGGAGCAGGTCCTCGCTGTGCGAGCTGTGGCCACCGAGTCGCCGTTGCTCGGCTGTGCTTTGGACCGAAGGCGGTCTGCGTCGCTGCGTTTGCGAACTTGCTGCGAGGCCTGAGGCCATCCGCTTCAGAGAAAGTGTGCCGTCCTCGGAAGGTAAGAAGGTGAAAACTATGGTGACTTGGGGATCCCTTATTTTTAGGATCCTAAATGGAATGACATGACATGGAATGACATGGAATGACATGAAGAAGAAAATTGAAGCTCTTGTGCCGGACTCGCAACTTTGGCTGGACATGTTTGTGGCCAATGGTTGTTACCAGATGAGAGAAATGCCAGTGGGTGACGGTAGGAGTTTAGTGACAGGCTGCCAACAACAGATGTGCATTTTGAGTTTTGAGGTTGGACCATCTATTGTCCTCTCCGGAAGTTCTGCAGAGGAATGGGCAGGCCAGAGTCACTTTTGCCTCGCAAGACAAACACATCATTGCGAGTTGACTTAACCTCGGTGCGCTTGCTGAAATCGTTCCATGTTTGATGCATGAGTTTGGGAAACTGCTTGTGAGAAGAATTTGAACCATTTGGTTGACCCAGGAGATGCCTTGGTTTTGTTCGTTCGCGGTGAGGGTGATGATGCCACACCAGTATTGGAAGCAGCCGCGAAGTCCATTGATGACATTTTGGGAGGCGCGAGGGCACTGGAGTCCACCACTTCACAGTCGCTTCGCGACGAACACCGCCCGCACCAAGTGTAATGGATAACACTCACATATGTTGGAGGATGTTTGGCCATATTGAACCTTTTTTTTAGCACTTATTGGGAACTTTTTAGCTCCGTATGAGGCTATCTTGGCCCCATATGAGGGTATGTTGGCCCCATTTGAGGCTATATTAGCCCCATGTGAGCCTATCTTAGGCTCATGTTGGGCCTATGTTGGGCCTATCTTGACCCATTTTTGGCCTATATTGGCCCAGATCAAGAATTTTGACCCCTTTTGAAAAACATGCAAAACCACAGGATTCTAGAGCAAAAATGCCCCCCCCCCAAGCTAAAGCTTATTAGCTATTGTGCAATTGCTAACGGTGGCGGATTTTGGAAAAGTCAGATAAGTCAGTTTTGGAGTTACCGCAGACGAAAGGTTCCCAGAGTTCCTCAGCCTTCGCGAACTGTTTCCCCAAAGCCAAAAAGTTGCAGGATTCTAACGTTGCAAAGCGCACGCTTTCAGGGATGCAGCTTTTTTGGTGTGAAGTCTTACCTTGCGGCTCCAAAGTGCCAAGTCACCAAGTCTCTTCCCCCTTTTTCTCCCTTTCTACATTATGCCACTTATGCCGCACTTGTGCCCTTTATCTTCTTGCATGGTTCTCTTTTTTTCCTGTTCTGCTTCTTTTTCTTTTCTCATTCTCGCACCATATACCATTGGGGTCGTGCTTCTGAAGCATACGACCTGCTGTAGTGAGACCTGGAGCTGCCACGCTTCTCTGCTTCGCAGGCACCATTTCGGTCTTCATGAAAGAGGAATCCTTTGAAGCAAAGTCTGGTTCAGCAGCAGCATTTCCAGTCTTCGACAAGGCAAGCATAGGAAGCATTCCAGGCTGCTTTTTGACATGTTTTTTGACTCGTCCCTAGGATCTAGGTTTGATTAGGTGAGCAGCACCGAATCCACGATCCACGATCGTGCTTTTTGCCCACAGTTGGCGCAGAGGCTTTCAAGCGTGTGGTTCTAGTGGGCTTGGGTGACAAAGACCCCAACGCTCGGGAAGTTGGTGCGGCTATTGCGGGAGCCGTCAAGGGCCTGAAAGGCTGGGTGCTCAGTGCTGCGGAGTGCTTTTGTTTTGGTGCTGACACCATGTCGTCAAGAGCTGGCTACACGGCTACATCTCTGCCGTGTTTGCAAGGTGGTTCTGTTGGACTTACTCGTGCTGAGGGTGTGGACCCTCAGGCCATTGGTCCTCATTGTACCGTTCAGCGTATGCGCAGTGTATCCGGCTGCGTTTGGTGCAGGCTCTCATGGAGGGCTTGCTTCTTGGCCTTCACGTTCGGGCCTTGGAGAGGGAGGCACACAGAGCCAAGTTTGCAGCTTCACCATGGAGTTGCCTAAGGCGGACAAGCGATTTCAAGGGTCAAAGACACCGGAGAAAGACAAGGCCGGTTGCGAAGCCAGAGACGAGGGACTGATTTGGGAGAAGCTAGTGGACTAGTGGATTTAAATGCTGGTTTTGGACATCCAGCTCCAATAGTCAGGCTCCAAAGGGCCCGAACACCGTGGAGTTGCTTGGCTATGAGTCCGCAGAAGACATTGACAAGGCCAGTCATGCAGGGTACTGAGAGTCATGGCCCAATGCCCAATGTCGAGTTTAAGTGAAAAGCGGCTAGTGCTAGTGAAATTTGACTGCTCCACTGAAAAGCATTCCATTTGCAAAATGAATTGCATAGGCGAGTGCAATTGCTGCTGGGGTGGTTTTCGCTCGAGAGCTTGTGCTGGATCCTTAACAAGGCTTTTCCAAGCAAGCCGGTCGGCGTGACATGACGGCGCCAAACGACATTCTGAAGTATTTTCACTGATCACACGTTAGTATCAGGAATGCACCTGCCAAAAAAAGAGTTGTGTCAACGCTGATCGTTTGTTGTATTTCGATAACACGGTACTCGTACACAATTCATTGTGTGCAGTGCGAACAATGTCACGAACAATGTCGTCAAGTGTAGAAAACAAGCGCTTGCAAACTCCCAGGAATGCACCTGCCAACATCATCGATCCCATTACTTTGACAGCAGCTGCAGCTGACATGGCAAAACAGCTTGGACTCTCTGCCAAGATTTTAGATGAGAAGGAGCTGGGATTCGGTCAGATCAACTTTTTCCATCCTTTTCCCGCGTTGCAAAAGTCCCTTCAGTGATTCGCTGACATTCTTCAGCTCATCCACTACATGAATCATGATACGAATCATGATGATGAGTGCACCTTGGGATACATGATAAGGTCAGGCATCACCATGAGAATCAAAAACATTCAAAAACATAGTCCATTCATGTCCATTCATGATTCATGATACAACCATCATCACCACCAGGACTGTGGAGAGATGGGCATGGGCTCCTTCCTGGCTGTGAGTCGGGCGTCGAATCTGGGGGCGCGCCTCATCCACCTGACATATTCTCCAGGTGCGCCGAAAGAGGGCTTGGGTCCTTGAGACTTCACCGATGTCCCGATGGCTTTGTGATGCTTTGTGGAGTTTGGATTGGTTTGGGATTACCAAATTGATCCACATTGAATTTGGATCATAGAAGGATGGAACTGTGATCCGCTGGATGCTTTTGAGATGGTTCGAGTTTGGTGCAGTTGAGCAGTGACATTTCTGTTGTTGGGTTGTCAACCCGGCTGGTATGTGCAGGAGGTGAAGTCAAGCGAAAGGTGGGCATTGTTGGCAAGGGCTTAACCTTTGACTCGGGTGGCTACAACTTGAAAGCGGGAGCAGGATGGGCATGCAGTGCTTGCTGGTTGAATTAAGTGAATCCATCTGAGGCCCTATCTCAGTTTCTCTCATGAGTGAATCGTAGTGAATCACTACAGTCCCTGTGGCTTGAGATAAGCTGAATTGCAGGCTCCATGATCGAGATGATGAAATTCGACATGGGCGGTTCTGCAAGCACTCTGGGTGCGGCAGCTGCCATAGCCCAGCTCAAGCCCAAGGACGTTGGGAGATCAACGTGTGAACTTAAGGTAAAAGAATTGGGTCATGGGAAGGTAGAGGTGTTGCTGATCTCAGAAAGATATGACAAAGTCGCTTCAACATGATTTGTTGGGTACAATGAACATAGAGGCATGTGTGATCCCACAGTTATATCCAAGAAGATTGGAGGATGTCGAAGTGCATTTCGTGATTGCCACTTGCGAGAACATGGTGAGTGGAAACCCAGGCACAGACAGTGGGGCAGAAAGATAATGTTCTTCTTGACAATCAATTTGTCATTTCTTTCTTGTCTTTCTTTTTTGACACAAATGGATACAAATGGCAGAAAGAAACAATTGTGTCATTTGAGTCATTTGTCGTACCACAAGATCTTACAGGTGCTCTTCCATCCCCAGAGTGAAAGTTTTCCAACAGCGCTGTGCTTCTGAGGTGCCCTGCACCCAGGGGACATTATCACGGCCATGGATGGAACTACCATCGAGGTGAAGTCCCGGGATGGGAACAGACTGGGCTGTCCGTTTTCGAACCTGGGACTGGAGAGGGTGGATATGGGTGGATCATGATTCCGTATGATTCCTCTTGGCTTCCTGGTGCAGGATTTTTCGCAGTACGACTCGGTACGACTGTTTTGCGCTCTGAATCTCTGGCTCAAGACCTTCCCGCCACCTTATACATCTTATTACATCTTGTTACAGCAGGCCATGAGGTATACGTCTTTTTTGCGAGGGAGCTTCCTCGCAACTTGCCACGTGGGAGTGCTGAAGCCTTAGTTCTTGTTGGATATGCAGGAGCAGCCAGCAGAGAAGACTTGGATGTGCTGATACCCTTCAGCCGCTTCAGCTCCGACCTCCTCAGGGCAGAGTTCGCTTGTGTCCATGAAGTTTGTCCATGGGAAGCAACTGGCACTGCATCCAGTAGCTTGATCCAGGCCGGGGGGTATGGGAAAAATCCCATCCGTGCTGAAGGTTTTGATGACATCCCCCTAATGGGAGCAGTGGAATGTGAGACAGGTCCGAGCAACAAAGGGTAGCTTAGCCTAGTTGGTTGAAGATTGACTGTTTGGTGATTCCATGTGCCGAGAAGCTTTGCAATGCCTCCTTTGTCAGGTCTCCGATGGGAGGCCGCGAGGAAAGGCGAAGGGTCGACAGGAGCCAGAAGTTGCTGAAGAGGTGTCTGTGGTTTTCGGCAGATTCATTCGCTGTGCTGAGCGTGTTGCAAGCATGCGATGGTGGCAGATTTGTGTGCTCTGCCTATCTATGCTGTTGTGATTTGGTGCTGAGTTAGCCACAACAAGAATCTGCACATGACATATCAGCATGAAAGGACAACGTTCTTCATTCACTGCATCAGTCCATTTTCAGCTATCATTTTTGCATATTTTTGCCATTCAATCAGCAGCATGCTCTCGCCAATGCTGGATAGGTCCCGGCTGCAGCTGACGACAAGATTCTCCGGGACTGTTGCAGTGGTTGCAATACTCCAGAGCATCGGATGTTTCAACTGTTTCAACTAAATGCATGCAAGCAGCATGAAGCAAACTGCAGAGTCACTGGCATGGTCCGTCGTCAGGAGGAACTTGGAAATGTGCGTTTCAACCCATTCCGGCGGTTTCACCAAGTGTCATTCACGGCCACTCAGATATCAACGTCTCAAGAGTCTCAAGAGTCAACAGGTCTACAACCCAAAGCAAGGACTGGGAAAAGTCTTTGCAAAAGAAGCAGCTAAATGTAAGAGGACGACTCACATGACTTTGATGCTTGCTGAGTAGTACCCCGAAATTCCCAAGGTGATGATTCAGGTGTTGATCGCATTTGTTGCTTTTGGCGCGTCCAGAAGTATGAGGTTGCTCGTCAGCGTTTCCAGAGTCTTTTCCATGCATGTACGAGATGTACGAGATGTACGAGTCAAGGCAGATGTTTCAAAGTCCTGAGATTTGTTGCGTCATGGGGCCTGTCATAGGGTATGCTGTGCGCGCGCATCTTAGGTGGTATTTGTCACCAAAAGGAAGTGAAGGCGACCTGACAAGACCTGGAAACTTGAAGCCTTTTCCGTGTGTTGTGGTTTTGAGCTTGACACCTGGTTTTGAGCAAGACCTTGCCTGAGGAGAATGGACTGCCACGTGGACACCCCGTCAATTTCTTGATGAAGGAAAGCGTGATAGTCCCACATATATTCCCCTAGATGTTGACATCTACGGGGCAGCAGCCTTTTGGCAGCTTTGGAGAAGACATTTTTTGAATATTGTTCAAGTTCTTTCAACTAGTGCAGTTTCTTCAGTGTGGCCACATTCGTTCAGCCGAGGTCTCATCATGTATACGAGATATGCAAGTCCTTTCACTCGGTTCACATCACAATGCAGGCAGGCGCTTTTTTTTTGTCCTTTACTGGGTCGATAGTAGCGTGTTTTCTTCCTTTTCCTCCTCAAGGCTTTGTAATTCATGGGATGGTTGATTAGATTGTTCGATTTGCCGCCGGTGCCAGATGAAAGCATCCGGTCCTTTCGGGTGGTGGCATCCTTGACGATGCTTTGGGCCTGCATGGCAGCTCAAGGGTGTCTTGGTACAGCTTGAAGGTGCTACATGACTAGCACGACCAGTAGCACCGTTGGTGTTTGATCTCGCCAGTGTAGAAAGGAACGGATGAGCAAAACTGCTTTGAGATCCTTGAGGTTCATTAGCTACATGGTTGCCTCTGAACTGTCTTCAGTGGTGGTCTTGAAATTCCGCAGACTCTATGACAGGCCCAAACATCAACTTTTGATTCTTGTCACACGTCATGGCTTTATTGTGCTTTGATGTGCTTTTGAGCTTTGCGAATGCATTGTCCGTCCTTGCCTGCTGGTAGTTTTGAAGTGGCCGTCTATGCGCCGGAGTCCCTCACACTAACTTCCAATGGCTTTCACCGTGGAATTCCAGCAGGGTTTCAACCAGTTGGTTCCTGGAAGCAAATGGCACTTGTACACGATTGCCTTGTCGTGGGAAATCCATCCAGAACAACCCACCTGGCGATGCGCAACCTTGGCTGAGGTTTTGCCGATCTGGCTCCGAGCCAGATGCACACGATCTGTCAGATGTTGCTTGGATGTTTTACTCTGGCAATCATTGGAAATCACATACATTGATTATACATGATTATACAGGATCGTGGAATTTCCGAATCACACCTTCAGCCTCTATATCTGTGGTGTCCACTGAGGCCGTTTGCAAACGACATGTTCCTCCTGATAATTCTCTTCATTTGGACGCTCTCCTGTGTTGTGGACTCTTGGCTTAGCTTATTGCTCTTTAGATATAGTAAACTATAATACTCATTTTCTCCGTTGGCCCATACCATACAGACTTCTTCCCCATAATTACCCAGGATAACCACACTTACTTCTCGAAGATTCTCGAAGTATGTGCTTATTGGACCTTATTGGCCCATCTGCCAAGGATTTGAGGAGAGCACTGTGCATGCTCATGGACTTCACAGTCACGTGACCCGACAGCTGGTAGGCTGTCGTAGGCTGTGCCCGGGTGTTGATTTTGTGCAAACACTGTCTGTTTTGATGGAACCTCTGGCTGGGGCACCCATGGCCAACATCTGCCAAGGATGCCAGTAGCTGCGCTGAAAGATGCAACAGTTGTGGCTGAAGGAGATGATGGAGAAGTAGGCGAGGTGACCATTGCCACTCGCTTATGTTGGCTTCCAATTGGTCCACACGTTCTCAGTTCTCAAAGGTGGCTTGCTTTGGGAGATCATTGGGAGAGCATTGTGCTGGGCATCTAAGGTTGGAATTCCCATGGAGATGAGGGCCTTTTTGACTGCTGTCATATTCATACCTCGCCTCTCGGACAAGCATGGCAAAAGAATGCAAAAGATGTGTGAAGGTTGAGGAAGGGTTGCCAGCAACTGCACCAGAACGCTCTTTTTTTCAGGTTTGGTGCTGGACTTTGTGATACTCTTCTTGGGATGTCGCTGGCTGCTTTCAACTAGTCTCTTTGCCGGATTGGGACAGTCAAAAATTCAGCACGAACTGTGGACCTTTTATGCACAAACTTCTGCTCCTTCACTTGCTCCATCAGGTGACATGGGAGATCTTATCTTGAATGCTGTGGCCCTGGAATTTCTCTTGGTCCTAAACTCCCTGGTGCTGCAGGCATGAACGTCGACAGACAACCAGGTTAGAGATGGTTAGATATGGTATAGAGATGGTTAGAGATGGTTTATGATTCATGATGTTTATGTGGGGTTTGAATGGTGCTTCTATATTCAGATGATTTCAGCGTCAGGCGCTGGTGCCGGTGCATGGTGTGAATGGCCTGGAGCGAACCAAGGCCAGGAGACGGAGCTGCAGATCTTGTGAAAAAAGTGGGGGGTTTCCATAAATGCGGGTGCCCCAAAATGGATGGTTTATAATTTATAATGGTTTATATATGTTTATATTTTAATGGGAAACACATGATTCACACTTCTCGAAATCTCTCGCTTTGAGCATTGCATGTCTCAACAGCGTGGCATGGTGTGTATTATTCCAGATGCATTTAGTGCACGCATCCTTGGAGGCCATTTCTTCATCTTCACGGCACGAGTCAGCAGTGATGGCTCTGCTTGCAACACTGTCCTGGGCTCTCTTTGCATCCAGCTGGTGCATTTTTTATGCCCCTTGGCAAAAAACACAGGGAATGGCAAGAGGTCAATTTTTTCGAAAGGCTGCGCTGTCCAAGACCATGGCTGACAAAGCTGACACTCCACATTCTAAGCTTCAACAGAAAAATGCTTCCACTCCAGGTTTATTTCATCGAAGATGTGCTCCCGGACTATCAGTGGGATGTCCATGCAATTTGCAACGCTTGGCAAAATGCCATTCGGAGGTCGAAATGAGTTGAGAAAAAGTTTTCGCATCTTGTCACATCGCATTTTGCGAGCTGCTGGGATATGCTGGGATGGTTTGATCCATATGCACCTGGAGAATGAAAAATGCCTGGCTTCGCTTCAGCTTCGCTTCAGCTTCGACCTGGTGAATGGTGACAGGTGAACAACACGGATGCAGAGGGTCGCCTCACCTTGGCTGATGCTCTCCTGTACTGCCAGCAGCAAGGTGTCACAGAGGCGACGATCGGGGCATGTTGGGGCCGCCCCGAGCTGCCGGAAACGCAAAAAAAACGCCCCAAACCATGGCTGCCATGGCTGATGTTGAAACGAGGAACATGGATTTACAATGGATTTGTGATTAGTGTGGAAATATATACGTATTTCAAAGTTTCCAACAAAAACGAAAGATTGTAAAAGCCCGTTTCGTGTGTCCATAATTTTGTAGCAAATGGGACTCATGGACGTGTTGTCGCTTTTGCCACTGCATGTTCGCTGGATCTTTTTTTTAATATATTCATTTTCACAGACGACTTATATTAAATTACTGTTCTTTTCCAGCCTGCAAGAGGTCGTAGACATCGCGACTTTGACTGGCGCGTGCATGGTGGCACTGGGAAAGGACATCACAGGCTGGGACTTGCACCATTTTTCAGGGTCTGATGATACCAGATGACTGATAGCCGCTGTCGACTTGCAAGCTTGAAATCTGCAAATTGGCGTCACAAATTGAATCCAGTTGTTTGGCCTACAGTTCTTGTGAAAGCCCCAGTGGTCTCTCCACGGTTTGCTTGCTGGGATTCTGGTAGCTGAGGCATGTGGAGTAACTCTGACGAGCTAGCCGCAAGTGCAGAGCTTGGGGAAGCAATTGCAAAAGGCGTTCAGTTCAATTCCGTGGCAAAAAAATGGAAAAAAACTCTATTTATCAGAAATTCTATATTCCCAGCCTGTTGGCTTCATTTATTTCGAGTGTTGGTCTCTATTTGCAGCCTTTGCAGGAGGATTCAGAGTCAACGGATGTTGTTTTTTCAAATCTGCCGCAAAAATTCACCCGCCGCTTGCCCTGAGCGTCGGTCAAAAAATGGACAGCAGGCAGCTAATATCACCCCAAATTAGATGATCCACTTCCCCCGAAATTGTTGGATGGTTGAGACTTAAAATTGAAATCATTTCTGGCCACAGGTCTGGACGCATCCTCAAAAGCCACTGGGGAGAAGCTGTGGCGGATGCCTTTGGAGGAAGACCTTGCTCCCATTTTGCCAATCTCATCAAATCGTCACATGTTTTTGACTACAGAGAGTTATATAAAGTTTTATAAAGTTATATAAAGTTATATATATTTAAGGGCTGCCGCCCCTGCCGCCGACCCCGGAATCAAACATCAGGAACGGCAGTTTGTGTCCTCGCATTGATGGGAATAGCAAGTTAGGAGTAGTAGTAGGAGTAGTAGTTGT
>Ga0126342_10007348_pt1 | contig 19651 bp, 16 predicted proteins | sample Cyp1metagenome_FD_92528 | JGI IMG/M metagenome (GOLD analysis project Ga0126342, IMG submission 92528) | Coral microbial communities from Lord Howe Island, Old Settlement Bay, Australia - Cyphastrea 1 metagenome | ecosystem: Host-associated > Invertebrates > Cnidaria > Coral ... | reverse complement strand
TTGGTCAAAAATGAAATCTATACACTACTCATCTTGCAGGCTGGCGTCCGAGGCAAGTCAGACATCACAGGCTGCTGTGGACTAGGCCTGAGAAAAGCAATTGCCCCTTGGTGTGACCAATGGAAGAAAACGTGAACCAGGCAAAGAAGATACAAAGTTCACGTCACCAGCACTGCACATCTGCCCGGCGTAACTCGCAACTTCCAGCGAAAAAAAAGGCTCTGGCTGTGGCGATGGTTGACTCCCAATGACCGCTGGCTCCTGATGCCTCAGCCAAGCACTGAAAGTTTTTGAATTGTGCCCTCGGCTGGGTACATGTTCAACCCCAAACCTAGCATTGAAGCACCTAAGGTCAAGTAGTTATGGACTACAGACTATAGTCCATCTATAGATTATAAAACGTATTAAGGGTAGCCATACACAACAGGTGAGCATCACGACAGCCAAGGCGCAGCGAAGGCTGGGAAGCCAACTGCCAGCTGGGCCTCACAGTACCAACTGCTGTCCACATGGGTGTGTTGAAAATGAGGCACGGGCGCAAAACGTGTTACACCATCCATATGATACACTCAACTTCTACCTAGGGACCCTGGGGCTTCATGTTAGGCCCCAGAACCCTTGTCTAATTTGAAAGCGATTGAACCATTTAGCAAAAAAAAGACTATACCACTATATTATATATACCACTCCAGACCTTTACGTGGCCCGGAGCTGTCTGGTCTAGAATGAAATTCTCGCTGGACATATTTGGAACTAGCAAGATACAACGCATGAGCAGGTTTGGAAATAAACTATAATCTTCAACTTTGCACCATACCCAAAAAAATGTGGGGCTCAAATTTGCATACTTTTGACTTTTGACAAGATTTTGCAAAGAGCATATTTAATCTTCAACTTTGCGCTTCCATTTTGGGAGCAGTATGCATTGGCTGAAGTTTCAAATTTGAAGTGTCCCATAGGGGGTTCCCAAGCTACAGGGGTTTAACTTTGTTTTCCTGTGGTCTAGGTGAGATTTCTTGAAATTGAAGGGCAATATTATTTCAGATCCTCCCCCTGATATCTTTCAACTTGCCGAGGGTGTCTTATAGAATTTTATGAGAAGGTTAGGGTCTCTGCGACTTTATGTCAGTGGAGGGCCTTTTAGATTTTATGTTAGCATTATATTCTTGAGAGCACTATTGTCACTATGCGCTTCCATTTTGGGAGCACCATGCGTGAGTACAATACCTTGCCTTACCAATTTTCAGCGGCCCATGTGGCCCAACAGGGTCTCTGAAACGTTATGATTGATAATTTATTGCTAAATGAACTCACAACAGCCACTGCCACTAACAAACATACGCATTAAATCTATATAGTCTATATACATAATCGGCAACTACATACAAATACATGATATCCTCAGTACTTGAGGGTATCCATTATTGGGGCCAATGACATTTACAGGGGGGTGACGAGACGTGACGTAAGCATACGTAGGCTACTTTCTTTTGCCATGCCAAAGGGCTCAAAGGACCAGTTGTTTGTTCATTCAATGCCTCGCCCACAACCACTGAGGGGCACGACTCAGGTGATTGGTGTCCACTTTGACTCAGCCTCAGCGTCACCCACTTGCATCCCACATCCTTTCATCTTCACTTCCGTTTGGTCAAAGGAAATCTATACACTACTCATCTTGCAGGCTGGCGTCCGAGGCAAGTCAGACATCACAGGCTGCTGTGGGCTTGGCCTGAGAAAAGCAATTGCCCCTTGGTGTGACCAATGGAAGAAAACGTGAACCAGTCAAAGAAGATACAAAGTTCACGTCACCAGCACTGCACATCTGCCCGGCGTAACTCGCAACTTTCAGAGGAAAAAAAAGGCTCTGGCTGTGGCGATGGTTGACTCCCAATGACCGCTGGCTCCTGATGCCTCAGCCCAGCATAAGTTGTTGCCCTTTGCTCAAAACCTAGGATTGACGCACCTAAGGGACCTAAGGTCTTCAAGTAGTGATGGACCACAGACTATAGACATCTATAGATTATAAAACGTATTAAGGGTAGCCATACACAACAGGTGAGCATCACGACAGCCAAGGGCAGCCAATTGCGGGCTGAGCCTCGCAAAACCAACTGCTGTTCATATTTGGCTGTGTTAAACATGAAGCACAGGCACAAAAAACCGCTGGTTGTTTTTAGTGTTAAATCGTGTTTGACATTGTGATAAACTTTTGATAAACCATTAATTTTGAGGGTCAATGACTTACACCGAGGGGAGTGAGGTGAAGGCATGACATGAGCATTTTTTTTGCTATGCCAATGGACCAGCTGTTTGTTCATTCAATGATATTCAATGCCTCGCCGACAACCGCTGAGGCGCACGACTGGAGCGATTGGCGCGCACTGAGGGACAGCCTCAGCGTCACCCACTTGCATCCCACATCCTTTCATCTTCACTTCCGTTTGGTCAAATGAAATCTGCACACTACTCATCTTGCAGGCTGGCGTCCGAGGCAAGTCAGACATCACAGGCTGCTGTGGGCTTGGCCTGAGAAAAGCAATTGCCCCTTGGTGTAACCAATGGAAGAAAACGTGATCCAATCAAAGAAGATACAAAGTTCACGTCACCAGCACTGCACATCTGCCCGGTGTAACTCGCAACTTTCAGAGAAAAAAAAGGATCTGGCTGTGGCGATGGTTGACTCCCAATGACCGCTGGCTCCTGATGCCTCAGCCCAGCATAAGTTTTTGCCCTTCGCTAGGTACATGTTCAACCCCAAACGTTAGGATTGAGGCACCTAAGGTCTTGAAGCAGTTGTGGACTACAGCCTATAGACTATACAACGTATTAAGGCTAGCCATACACAACAGGTGTGCATCACGACAGCCAAGGCGCAAAGAAGGCTGGGAAGCCAACTGTGGGCTGAGCCTCACAAAACCAACTGCTGTCCATGTGGGTGTGGTCAAAAATGTCAAAATGAGACAGGGGCACCAACAAGGCTGGTCATTCTTAGTGTTGAGACATTTTTGACATTGTTAAACCAATGACGTGTTGAGAGGCTGAGTGACGTGATGCGAACCACCTTTTTTGCTAAAGGACAATTTTTTGGTTCATTAAATGCCTGGCCCACAGCCACTGAGCCGCACGACTCAGGTGATTGGTGTGGAGAAGTTTGAGTCATCCTGCGGTTCAAGCCATCGCAGATCTTCCAGAGCTGATCCAAAAACAACTAGCCTTCGATGACTTCGATATGGGTACCAAAGAAGTAGATATGGCGTCGATAGTTTCGAACTACATATTTTTTACTAATCAACTATATGTACAACTATAATTAACTATATCTATAACTTAAATATATATATATATATATATTCGTGTATGTTTATTTGGTTTTGGCAGATCTGGCATCCCATGTCGCATATGTCGCGGTATGTTTCGCCCAAAATGCCTTGAATCGGTGAGTTGCGCAGAAGGCCTGGGCGAAGGCGATCGGACGCAGGTCAGCAAACTATGGGCAAATATATAGCAAAAACTGGCAAACACGCACATATATATAATATAACATAACATAACATGTATAATATCATGTAATATAGGATAATATAACATATGTGTATATATATACTTATATAGTGCAACTTACTGCATCATATAATATATATAATCAATAGACACTATCAATTCTGCCGTTAAGGTCACCGCCAGATCGGCCAGCCTTTCAAGGCACTCCACCCATCGGTTACTAGCGGCTAGCGGCCAGACAATCCATCATTTGCGTCCATGTACCCATCTTCAGCCACCATTTCTTTATCCAACCACCATTTCTTTATATCTTCATCCAGTATTCATCCGATCCATTGTTCATCCATTTTCGGCGTTTCGGAATAGCCCATTTGTGCCTCGCTGTTTTGAACCATTTTCCGCCCCAAGCGATTGCCCCGACTTTGGGATCCGGCGGCGAGGTCTGCACAGATTTCGTGTCTGGATGCCTTGAGGCACGGGAGTGACCAATCTATGAATGTGTTGAAACATATAGAAACATATGTCATGTTCACTCTCTCTCTCTCTCTCTCTCCTCTCTCTCTCTCTCCCATGACTTTGATTTATCTGTTCATAAATCAAATAGATATATAATGATATATACATATATAATCAAAATATCTATCATTAATATGTGTATATATGTATATACTATTTCAACATTTATATAATTGGATGGTTGATGCGCGTACATCTTCATGACCATCAACATGTGCACATATGCATATGATTGCATATGCATATGATTGTATGCTGAATGATACTTCAGGTGCCAAACGTCTTCACTCATTAAACATGTCAGCCTCATGTAGGGTCAGACTGTGAGACAACTGAGATGAACATCAACTGATGCGTTCCGAACGCGGAACGGGGGCTCATGCACCAGAAGAATCCTTACATGGCCATGCCAGTCTGCTGCCATATGTGGGCAAAGTCACTGAAGTCAATCCAAAACTTGCGAACCCCCATACCATTTGAATCCTTTTGACTGGTTTGTGGTTGAGCCTACCCCTCTGAAAAATATGAAGTATTATTCACAATATATGAAAAAATGTTCCAAACCACCAACCAGTTGACCACAAGACGTTTGGAGAAGTTTAAGGTGATAGAACTGATGAGTAGTGTGCAAATAGACATGCATACACTACTTCCCACACAAAGCACCAAACATTAAAAAAACAAACCAAGAACATCACCTGATATCACCTGTGTAAAAGATTCAAACAGAGATGGATACCCCCTGGTAATTTAACAAAGCTAGTTAGTGAACATGACCATAGAAATATTTGATGAATCCCCATTCAAAATGGTGATTTTCCATAGTTATGGGACAGTTCCCATAATTATGGGGATGTTATAACCATTAAAACCATTACAATATATTATAACCCTTATTGATAACCATTATATAACCCTTATATAACCCTTTACATAAGAACTCCAAGCCATTTTTGTCGTTCTTAACGATAACCATTATATAACCATTAGTACAGGTACTCTCTGGTAAACTAATATAGTTATGGAAAGTCACCATTTGTTAATGGGCAAACCAACAGACTAAACTAAATGGCCAATTTCAATAGCTTTTTGTATGTTTACAAGAGGGTAGTCATGGGTGATTTTGTTAACCATTATATATAACCATTAATATTATATAACCATTGGTACAGGTACACCCGGTTCCTTTTTTCATATTCACGAACCACCCATTTTTTGAAACCAATGGCTTCAGCGATCGATCTCGTGGATCTCGCGATCGATCTCTTGGCCTCGGAAACGAAACTGACGGGAAACTGCGGTATCATTTTACCATGTTTATGGGGTATACCCCAGAATATATATATATATATATATGTTAGAGAGAAAAAAAACGAAATCACCAGAAATGGGTGTCATATACCAATTTCTTATTATCAATGGGTGGTGTAATATTTCCGGCGAAATGGGTTTAGAAGCTACGATTATCACCAGAAATGGGCGGTATATTTTTAATTTTATAAATCCTCCACAATTGGAGGTTGTTTATTCGGTGTACTGCATTACCGATTTGATGGAGTAAACCTTTTTGAATGGAGGTCTCACCATTTAGGAAGAAAATCATTGGTAAACAGGCATCACAAGGCTTCACAAGGTCACATGATGGACATGGGAAACCAAGCCAACTAGTTGGTAGGAAGGCTCAAATTGTTTATCTTCCACGAGACAGAATTGCATACAACCAACAGATCCAGAACTGTCAACAGTTTAGGGAACACCTAAAGCATGGGAAATTTTATGGGATTCCTTACTCACCATGACCATGTCATGTTTTTGGATGTGTCAGCAATGTTTAGTCTGAGGACTTGGGAAATAGACTTCCCTTTCGCCTGTTGAATTCAAGAATCTTGTTTCCCAACATCGAAGACCAAAGACTTGTGGGGGCCATTGTGGCACACCGCAGTTGCCAGTCTGGCCAGAAGCTTGAGGAGTTAGTGTAAAGAATGTTCTTCTAATCTCATCCCCTCCCAAAAAAAAGTTTAAAAGCGTATGAATTCCCCGCTAAACCATGTTTAATATTTCTGGTTGGTGGTTTTAACCATGTTGAAAAATATGAAAGTCACTTGGGATGATGAAATTCCTAATGTATGGAAAGTCATAAAGTTCATGTTCCAAACCACCGACCAGCATGTTTAATATTACCCTCTGGTTATTTAACGTAGCCATGGAAAATGCCCCATTTATAGATGCTTTTTGATGATTTACCTATTAAAAATTGTAATTCTCCATAGCTATGTTAAATAACCAGAGGGTAACGTTTGAAGGGATTCCTTTCCATTGTGCCGCTAGTGGTTTTCCAGCCATCGTGACCTAGCCATCCACATGACTGCTCACCCTGAGGTCACTGACGGAGTGAAGGACCTGGAGCTTGGGGCCGTTTGGTCATCCATTTCGTTCAATTTTGAGTTACACCCCCCCATTTTTACCATGGGTTTTTTGTTTGGGATTTACACCTATATTTAAGGGACCATTTAGGTAGGCAATGTTTTTTTCTGGGGGGATGAAACCATGGAAAAAGGTCGAGGATTTGCACATATTTAAGGGACCATTTAGGTAGGGAATGTTTGTTTTTTTTGATGGAAAAAAACCATCCAACCATCCCCAAGTGATAGGTGTTGGTGGGGATGCTTCCCAACCCCCGAGAAATTCGAAGCAACGATGGTTGCTTATGAAACGACTGCACTTCGCGCGAATCATCTTGGATATGTGAGCTCGAATAGACATAGATAATCATAGGCAGTAAACATATAGATGCACAATGATAAACATGAATAATAGCATAGAACAGCATAGGAAAACATAGATAAATATGGATCAACATGGATAATTCATACACATAGATGAGCGTGGAGAAACCATATATATAATATTATACAATATAGTAATAGTAATATAGTATTAATATAGTAGTATATAATAATTATGCATATATTTCTATTTATTCTGGTTGGTGGTTTTAACATTAGTCAATGGGAAGGGTTATCCCATATATGACATGGAAAATAATCCATTCATGTTTGAAACCACCAACCAGTATTTATACAATGGTTTCCAAACATTTGGATTATTTTCCATTTCATATACTACTGTTAATACATGGTTGGTGGTTGGTTATTTATATGCTAATGTTAATGACCCAGTATGTATAGCCGACTAATGAAACTTTGCAGTTTATGTATGTTAATTGCTATTGTTAATTGCTAAATGTTATTTCTATACGAATGTTAATCATACTACTGTTATTTTCCATTTGTATACTAATGTTATATATTGCCAACACAAATTTTCCTCCAGGACTCCAGGTTTCCAATGGTTTCCACCAAGCGACTGGTACAGCTCCGACAGGCCATATGGACCACTGGGCGGTGCCGGTTTCAACCTGGCTTGCTATAGTTGATTAATTAGGGATCCCAAAACAATAGTATATTGGATATATCGGGATATTATATATAATTCATAAATAAATACGTATATATATATATATATACGTATATATATATATATCACCAATAATGGAATATATGTATTTATATATATGGAATAAAATGGGATATAATGGGTAATGAGTCACCAATCGCCAGTTGAAATATACCAGTATGATTTATGGGAAACTCATCCAGCCTCATCCAAAATGGGAAGAAGAACATTGCCCATGACTGCTACATACTACTTATCTATACTTGATCTCAGGTAGGGTGGAACATCAACAGTTGCTGGTTGGTGGTTTTAACAATCTTGAAAAATATGAAAGTCAATGGGAAGGATTATCCCATATATTATAGAAAATTGAAATGTTTGAAACCACCAACCAGCTAATTTATTTTATAAGTCCAAATTGCGCATCAAACTCTTAACACCAACATCAAATCGTAAACAATGGTCATGTTTATGGAAGAAAATGCCAGCGTTCGGCTATGTCACCAATCAACCAGCTCTCGAAGACAAACACAATCCTTTCTTGTCATATACCCTCATGTAATCAGATTAATCAACGGTTATCAAAAATCCTCCATAGACGGAGATTTGGATGGGAAAATAAAAAATCCACTAAAAATGGATATACACGGTGGATTATCCGGCAAACCATGTTTGATGACAACAGAAGGTACTGAAACTCCCATGGAAACTGGGCAAAATTCACCCTTCCTGTCATCGTATCCGTTTGGGGGTCCACGCAATGGCTTCCACATGGGATACATCGGTCGTTGAAGGGACCGGCGCCTCGGTCCCATTCCACCAGGGTTTTGAAGGGAATCATGCCGAAAATAGAATGGCAAATCAATTTTTATCATTTGCAAGCCTATATGATTTGTGGTTTTAACATGTTTCAACCCATTCCAACTCCAAATCGACTGGGTCTCATTCCCAATTTCTGCCGAAAAATATGATATTTCACAAAAAACTCCTGAGATGTTTTTTTGACATTTCCAAGACTGACCATGTGAAGCCGTTTGTTCATGACCATCCATTGGTGCTGTGAAATGAGTCTTTGGCATTGCTGAAATGGCAATTTCGCGGGCCATAACAGCCAGGCCATCCCAACCGGCACCACCAGCCTTTTGAAAAAAAAACTCACCGATGATTTCTGAGTGAAATTTGCAAGAAAGGATTAAAACCATCTTCCTAAAATTGTTTTTTAGGAACCATACCCCATTTTGAACAACTTTTCCATTGCTATGGATCGATGATGCAGAATTATACTGAATTCAAAACATCGAAACATTTGGGGATGATTCCCCGCAACCAACCATCGTTCCTTGCGTGATGCCAGGAGGTAAAGGAACATGAAAAAAATCACCCTCAAGATAATTCATGGTGACTATATCTGGTTGGTGGTTAAAAAACAATCTTGAAAAATATGAAAGTTAATGGGAAGGATGGCATCCCATATATGAAACGGAAAATAAAACATGTTTGAAACCACCAACCAGATATAATTATCCATTAATAGTCCATGTACGGATGTACGCACCTTTTATGCATGTGCCATTTATATATATATATAAATATACATACCATTAAGACTCCATTTGCATCCCAGAATATTGGATAAGCCCGGTTATATCCCATGTTTTTGCATGGTGTATATCCTAATAGTGGTTATTATTCCTGTTTTGGTTGGTGATATCCCTTTGATGGTTGGTTATCAATCCCACTAAATCCCATGCGTATACCATGAAAATTAATCATGTGTCCAATATATCAATATCAAGTGCTTAAAATCTCATTAAATCCAATAAAATTTCTATATTTTTTGGTGCTTAAACTATACATCCCATAAATAGTCCATGTCCATGTGTATCCGATTTATCTTCCATGTATATCCACAAACAAGATTGATAACACATGAAGATAAATCATGAAAGCCTCCATGATAACCCTCTGAAACTGTTGCCAAGTCACTTGGGGAGCGTCCGTGCCTGTTCTGCTTCTCGATGCTCCTGAGATTCGAGAAACGCATCGATCGATGTCACTTGCGTCGTTTTCAAAACATGCAGATTGGAAAAAAGCTCCAGGTTAGTAAAAATAAGGGTTACATAGTATGACATAGGGTTACCTTTTTTTATTCTTAGAACACATGGATAATTCACCAATATTTAGACAACAAATGCCATTTAGGTATGGTTTAATTGCATGGATCCGACAAAGGCTGCGGCCGTGCCGGCCAGTTGCAAGTGGGTGAAAACCCTATCAGTTACAGTATAGATAGTTTAGTAGCTAACAAAAACCATATAAACCCCTGGTGTACTACCTGTAAACCAAGTTGCCTATGGCTATGGTGCCCCGCAATGATCATGAACCTGGCCATGTATTCAAACCGTTGGCCAGCAGGTAATTCAAAAATGCAATGGCATTTCAGGGCCCTAAAATGAAGGTACTGTACCCCAAAAAAAAGTGGAGATATTCCCTTTCATGCCCTTAGACAGGCCTTATATAGATGGTAGGTACCTCCAATTTACGTTCCTGAAATGGCCAAACATCACCTTCAAAATGCATGTGGTTATGAATCAAGACCCTGCAAGCCTGGCAACGGGATGCTGAATGATGTTCCAAAACATATGGGGGTGTCCTAAACTGGAAGTACCCCAAATCATCCAAAATTAGATCATTTTAGTGTTGAAACCTATGGTTTTGTGGTACCACCATTTTAGGAAACCTCCATAGGAACCTGATAAGTTGGTATTTTTGGCAAAGTAACCCGTACTTACCATCATTCAAGTGATGTATGATACCAAATCAAATCAGCTGAGCAACCTCAATGTCAGCATAGATAAAGGTACAAATGAAGCCAACGCTTCTGTGGTGGTACATCTTCCCCACTTGATGCCAGTTGCAAGGGGCGTGATCATTGATGGACAATCGCAACCCCTGCGCCCTCCTACACACTGAGACATGATCACGAGTTCTCAGCATATTTTTGTTTAGTGTTGCACGCCTAAACTAAAAAAACATCATCCGTTCCTACTTGTTGGAATTGTTATTTTGATTACGATAACTGAATCATTTTTCCGTTTCTCCAACTAAATAAAAAACTGCTTGCATGAAGACACTAAGATTCACTAAGCCGAAATATCTAAACCATGACACAAATTTCCCAACTTCTTTGGATATCTTCGAGCCACTACATCAAACCCAACGTCGGAGGCTCCCGCAGCATGCGCCGAAGCCAGGTGACTTCCGGAGGCGTCCTGGAAAAATGGTGGCTTCATGCGGTCAATACCGGTGGCAAAATGGTGGAAGAATGACGAAAGATGGCGCAAACATGGCGAATAAATGGTGAAACATGATGGATTATACTATGTTTCTTTTGGCTACTTACTACTATCCATGGAAAGCTTAGATTTATTTCGATAGTTTCCTACAAACCTCAGTTAATGCAGCATTACTATAACCGCTAATCCGCATGTTATGCATGAATTCATCATGATAATGTGGCAATCCATGGCAATGAGGACTCAACCAGGAAACATGGGGCATAATAAACTATTATATTTACGAGGAAAGCCAACGCCATATCTTCCAATTTTACATTGTTTATAACACCAATTTCTGGTGATTTAAGGGATCGTTTTCGCATTGGGTTTACCACATTGTTGGGATGTCAACCTAATAAGGAAACAATCATTACGCTTATTATATAACAGGACATCATTGGGATTACCCAATATTACTATATGTTGGTGATTTCAACCCTTCTGAAAAATATTAGTCAGTCGGAATGATTATTCCCAATATATGGAAAAATAAAAATGTTCCAAACCACCAACCAGTATATGTTGCCATGATTGTTGTCATCCTGGATATGTTTTTTCTTTATCATGATCGGGGTTCTTGGGTTGACCTTCCCAGATACGTGCGTTCTCGGAGCTATGGGTTTTCCAAGGTCAAAAACGATGTTATCATTCCCATTTTGGCTTGTTGCATTTACTTGGTTCATGGATAACCATTTCACTGAGATAATGTACATGCAACCCAATACAATCTGAGAATTGTCTAGTTGCATATGGAGGAGGATGTTATTCTTCTACTCCTATAAGGGAAAAATAACAAAAACAAATCTTCTGCCCAAGGAAGAAAACACCGCATGAAATCCAGCAGTTGAAGTTTCAGTGAGCTATGCAAAAATACATCAGAATTATCTCTAAAATTCATCCACGAAATATCTAAAACACATCCACACATAGAACCCATCCAAAAAAAAAATATCCGCTAATCAACCGTGGCAATCCGCACAATCCGCCATTTAGTTCGATGATTTTCCTAGACATAAACCTCCATTTACAAGCAGTTTCCCATGGAATTTCCCATTGTTTTTTCCCATAAAAACCTCCAATGTATGGGGATTTTCCAGCTTTGAGAACAGCCAGGCCTTGGAACTTCCACCTGGCCAGGTGGCTGGCCAGGCGGGTTCTTGGGCCCGGATAGCTAAGTTGCTTTGTAAAACCAATAACTATGGCTTATGATACTTACAGCATCTTACAACTATAGGAATACTATAGGTACATATATATATATAATATGTATATTAAAAATAGGGTTTATTAAATTTATGATGCTGACAGATCTAATTGGTGAGGTTCATAAACCAACAAACGTAACTGGGGGTGTTTTGTTGTAGGCGAAGCCACCAACATTTCATGGTTGATCACCAGTGTCCCTATAAGAATCCCATTTTTGGAAGGTATACCACATTTTCAAATAGACATATACCGTCATATGCCATAGTTTTTGAAACCACTTTAGATGGTTGTATATAAGGAATCACAGCCCAGTATGTCCGAATGACCTTTGGTAGGACATAGCAGCAATCCTTAACGGCGAAACCACCCAAGGCTGGCCTATACTCCCCAGTATTGGCGTCACCAAAGCTGGGTGGATGAAAATGGCGTCGATAAGTCGTGTGATTCCACCCGATTCTCATCACACACCGAAAAGGGGGAACATGATGTGCTTAACTCATTGACTGTGAGCCAGGATCTACAGAGTCCTGAGAATCCATCCCCCGTAAAAAAAAGTGCTAAATGATCCTACGTTGTTCCCCAAAATGATCAGGTTCAATACCTAACGTGAGTTCTAAGGTGTTTTTTTACTTTTTGAACCTAGCCGGGTGGAGAGATCAAATAATTGATTCCAAGTGGATACTGTGGAACGTACCCTCTGCGATCTCTTAGATATCTTGAGTGAATTACCCTGCCCCAGCGAATACTGAAGCACATGGACCACGGACCTGGAAGGTGCACAAGCAGCTTTACTTGTTGTAACCGGTACCAAAGGGACCGAACAAACCTCACGGATCAAGAATTCTAACCTCTATGCTGACTTCGCACTCCTAACTGGTATTATTCTTCTTGCTAATCTTAGGATACACAGCAAAACATTATATTATGCGCTGGCCGTCCAATTCTACATGTCTGACAGGAAATTGCATCATTAACCTACCAAAATTTACCCCAGTTTGAAAGGCTCAAGCCCTATATGCAGACCCAGCTCTGCAGGCGCTTTCGTTCGGTGGGCGTGGAAAACAACGCGGGATAGACATAAAACAATTTAACCCAGCCTAATGTAAGTAATAATAAACTGTGTTGGATTGTTCGTGCGTTTTTTCCAAACATTTCCAAACAAAACACTCGATTTCGAGTGTATGGCTTTGGTTTCGTCACAAGATAATCATCATAATATCCTCTGGTAATTTAACATAGCATGGGCAACTACCCAATTTTAGATTATTCATCTGGGTACATTTCAAAAAATTGACATCTGAAATAAGGCTGGGAGAATTCGCCATATATAAACCATGGTGTGAGGTCGCAATGAGACCTTGTGATCATATAAGTATATTCCCACCAGTCCATAAATATCGCATGGCATTTCCCCAAATGGTTTACCCACTATCCATGTACAGTAGATCATTTAAAACTGATGTTGGTTGATCCCACTAGAAAATGGACCATTTATATCGAATTGAATTCCATTGTGCTTGGTCTATATCTCAACATATGGTTACTATCCCTATTTTGGTTTAATGCGATATCCCATATGGTTTGTATCCATATATAAATATATATATATATTCATATTTACATGGAGTCATCGTTTGATCATGGACTCACTGTTTGCTATATATATATATGCCATTAATATGGTTATGAAATAAAGATATCCCAAGGATAGTGATCATTAACCATATATTCTGGTTGGTGGTATACCTACCCCTCTGAAAAATACGAAAGTCAGCTGGGATGATGAAATTCCCAATATATGGAAACATAAAAGCCATGTTCCAAACCACCAACTAGATTGAATGGCCCACCGCCAGTATTCCCCATGTTTTCTGGCGTGTTTTGCTGCGGAATTTCCCGGCCATGGAAAACCATGAGACCCAATGGCTTGATGGCCCGATGGCGCCTCCCCATCCGCCACTGGAGCCGGAGCCAGATCACCAAGGCCGCCAATCCCTTGCCACGCGAGATGTGGCATAGACACATATATATGGAGGTATCCAAGAAAATGGATGGTTTATTCCATGGAAAATGCCAATCTAAAATAGGGATGATTTAGGGGTACCCCTATTTTAGGAAACCATATATATATATATATATTATATACAGTATATACTGTACTGTAGATCACAGATTGATGGCTCGAGTAAAAGGTGATTCAAATGCCATCGATGGCAACCAGTGGTCTGTGACACGCGTATCTCGTATCGCTATGACCATCAGTCACATCTATAGATGGCATATAGGGTTGCATGTTGTGCCATCTTAGTCGAGAATGAGACCCAGCAAGTTTTTACTTCCCCGGCATGTTGGAACAGACCAGCTGTTCCTGAATGTAGGGAAACACGAAGCCGCCCAAGTAAACACGTTTCCGCTAAAACGACCCAAAAGTGCCATTTTCGAAATTCAGTAGTCTACAGCGAATCGCCTAACATAACATGGCATCTGAACAAACTTGGGCCGCCTAAAAAGTGGTCAATATCTTGAAGTTTCCTTTGTAAAACATGTGGTTATGAGCTTCTGCTGTTCCAAACGTGGTCCATGTATATAATAATGTTTCCTATGTGAAAAAGGTAGTATTGCAGCAGTTTTCATCTTTCTCGGACAGGATGTGCCTGGATGTGCCATCTTAGTGTTCTCTGTCAACACTCCAAAACGGGCATTGCAAAATGTAGAAAAATGAAAGAATCAGTTCCAATGTGAGACAAGTTGTTTTGAACCGCTATTTTTTGGGGGGTTTTGATGTGCCATCTTAGTCCCCCGAAACCGATGGACAGATGGGAAAAAGAAGCTGCAGGCTGCTGCTGCCCGATGTGTTTTTCAACACTAAGATGGCATACCTGAGTTCCCTTGAATTGTTCCTTAATACATACTCCTATTGATTGGGTCAGGCACGCTATGTAAGATGGCACATTCTGGAAAACCCACCGATTCAAATGCCATCAAAAAATGACATTTGCTCGATATGCCATCTTATCTTGCGCAGTCCAGATGCCATCCTTTCGTGAACCCCTATATGTATAGAAGATTATATAAGTATAACATTGTACACACGCACACAGACACACACACATATATATATATATATAAGTACAATATATATAAACATATATATATGTACACATACACATGTATAAATATACATATATATATATATATTAAAGTATAGCATATACATATGTACATATGTATATAAATATATCTCTCAATTAGTATAATAAACACTTTTTTTTGTGTATATATATATATATGTGTGTTATCAAATATGTATTTAAACAATATATATATATGTATGTATAAATTGGGGTGTCCTAAAGTGGAGATACCCCCAAATCATCCAGTTTATAGTAGATTTTCGCATGGTTGATTATAAACCAGCTATTGGGGTACCCCTATTTGATGGAAACCACCATATATCTATATGCATATATATATATCTTTCTTTACAAATAACAACCCCCCAAATAAGCAGAAAAAATGGAAATCTGGAAATTATGGGGAACTTCGTCTCTGCAGTGCCTGCTGGCGCAAAACTTCGAGAAACCGTAGCCATCCATCAACTCAGTAGCAAACTCACTGCTGTGACAAGGCAAAAACTGCATCTGCGTCTCCGTGGCCGGGATGTTTGCCACCCGCTTTGCTTTGCCCTCTTCACCTCATTGTAGATTGCAAGTCGTATCACAACCTGTGCCAATGGAAAAGAATTAGAAAAGCACAAGCAAATCAAGCTCTTCAATTCAATGCAGTCCAAGTTGGTCTTACTGTGTGTTATTCCAGCAGACATTTTGACCCAGTGTTTCGGGCAAAGTTCACCAACCAAAATTTGGCTAGTCAAACACCAAATTTGGTGATATTTCCATATATTTCCTCATTGAGCCTCATTGAGCCATATAAGAGTCTAGTAAAATCCCAATGCTCCGCTAGTAAAAAACCTTTAAAGCGATCCATGCCATCCCATATCCACACCCCTGGAATGACCACCTCAGTAGCTCCAAAAACAAAAGATCCCAACATGATCAAATACACCACTTGTCACAACCTTTCAAACATGTTTCCACTAAGTGGGGTTTCTATTTATTCCCCCCCTTGCCCAACAGTGGTAGCTGAACTTCCAATCCATGCTTGGCAATTGGGCCCCTTAACCAGTTAACACCGTTGGTGAACGGTTATGAACCTTTATATGTGATTGGCCCTATTGCTCGTGGCCCTCTGATGCCGTTTTATCTTCTATGATCCTTCAAAATTAAAGGGGATCTCAAACCCATGTGCTTATGGGTCAGCATTTGATACCGAAAGGGCTACAAACGTTGCTCGTGTTGGTATTCAACCATCCAGTTTTGGCGTGCATCAGTTTACCCATTCCCCATTTAAAGAGCCGCTCACAAAATGAGGATGTTGACTACAGAAAATGAAGATTAGCAGATTCAAAAAGAAAAAAACATTATCCAACATTATCCAACCATCGAACTCTGGGTTTACCAAATTAGATATGACTGTTTTAATTGAACCTTCTAATGCTTGGTATGCTAACCATCAAAAAATGATAAGTGCCATGAAGCACCCTCTACCTGATAAACTAACATAACTATTGAACATTATCATAATTTATAAGTAAATCATCTATAAATCTAGGTAAATTAAAATAATTCACTAACCTGAAATTTGCGGCTATGTGGGGATAATTCCCCTTACTAACCATGATTCCAGGGTTCGGTCGAACAGTGAGGTCGTGATCAAATTATACCCAGATAAACTGGTTGGTGGTTTCAATCCCTCTGAAAAATATGAAAGTCAGTTGGGATGATTCTTCCTAATATATGGGAAGTCATAAAGTTCATGTTCCAAACCACCAACCAGCCATCATAAGCCCATTCAACCACCATTAAACCACCATGTTCCCTATGTTTTGAAGGGATTCCATGGCTTCTTTGGTTTTTTTTTCTGGCAACTCCACAACCATCCCCGTTCCCGTTGCCTGGCCCAGATCCGAAGGATCCCAAGGATCCGAAGGACGGCTCGCGACGATGGACCGGAGCCTGGGTGCGTGAAAAACCTTGAGCTGACTGCCTTGGAAATCCCTACAATGTGAGGCCCCCGTTCGATAGTAGGTTTTTAACTCCAATAACTATGGTTTATGGTATTTATAACTATAGTTACTGGGGCTTATGAAACAACTTATAACTGGGGGGCCTCACATTGTATGTTTTACTAAGGAACATGATATGAGAACCATCCGTTCACCAAGGTGTTAAACGATGTGTTCGTACCAAAGCTGATTCATTAAATTCAATGCGAAAAAAGAATAGTACTGGTTGGGGTTCATCATGCCAGTGCTTGCTTTTGCATACTTTTGCATTGATTCATTAAAACAGTTGTGTTCTTCTTGCTAAATGATCACGTCAAGAACAAGTGGAATAGTGATCCTGGCTGACAAGCTCTTTGCAGGCACGAGAGGCAGGAGCAGTATCTATCAATCAAGTTGCCAAATACTCTTCAGACTTGGGCGAGAAGAGTGAACGTCACTAATATCCCCATCATCCATGCATGACATAATTCGCCACCCAAAAAGCACGAGTTATTATTGATGGCTTGGGTCTGGCTTCACTCGGTCACTCCGGGTCAATATGATATCCTTCTACATTCTAGCTTGCTTCCCAATATAGACATTCAAAACTTATGCGGCATACTAACGAAGTTGCTTGATGATATGCGCCTCATGCTGGTATCTTTGCATTATACGGAATTAAGGCATTATAGCATCATCGCGCTGGTGTACCATGGTGTACCTTAATTTGTTCCGTTGATATGCGTTTATATTGGTGCGCTCTCAGCTCCCATGATTCCCTTCTAGGCTTAGACTTGTTCTCGTTTGCTGCGGCCTTTCTGGTCCGTGGCTGGCTGTGGTAGGACAATGACGGGCATAGTGCCCCAATTTGAACGTACAAACGGCAGGTTTTGACGGAGACCCACGCGTCGCAGGTAGCATGGTATCCCAGGTATTGCACTTTTACCTGGGACCAAAAGCTTTGGTGACAAACTGTAGCCTCAAACTGGCCAAAATAATTAAGAACCAACTGCAGGGTTCCAAGTTGGCGTTCGCAACTGCAGCACCGTGGCCCGTGTGCAGTTTCTGGAAGTCTTTGCAGATCCAGTCTTAATTTCGGCGTCCTCCAGTGAGGCTTGGTCCCTTTCTTTGGCACGCCTGATTTTCCAGCTCCGATTTATATTGCAGCTGTCTTCACTGTTCACATCCCTCTTTACCTGGCCATTTTTTGGATCTCATATCGATTGCAAATCAAAAATCATAGGCCAACATTGCTTGAAACTCGCAATCACGTTTTGTCTTGATGGACATCCCCATGCTTGGTTGGCTCGTTCACTTGCAGGATCTTTATTTGGTCAATTTCCATCTTTGCTGACTGAAACCGTGATTTTGCAGGGTAATTATATATATCCATATATATCCTATCATATCATGTCCTGCAGTTTTCAGCATCAAATCTTTTCATATTTTCTTTGACCCTCCTGTAAGCAAACCGGGCGCGCTGAAAATCCTCGCGAAAATACCTGTTGAGTCTCAGATTAACAACAGAGGTGTTCCAAAGAGAAACGTAACATTTTCCAAATTCCTTTTTGAAGGGCTTATTGGCCACCAAATGTTGGAGCCCCTGTAGGGGGGGATTGCGGCAGCTCCCGCTGCTCCACCCCCATGTTTGGCTCTTCAAATTCCCAATGGTTTCTTGGTTCACCGAATTGCTCTTGCTACTGTCATCCTTACAGACCCATGTCTCCCAATATATAGGCTCCCGTATGCTTCAATCCCATTTATTGCTCAAATCCAATTTTTTCCCCACATCTTTGTGTGGGGTTCTTGTTTTTGGTTCTGTATCCCGCTGTCCGCCGTCCGCCTCCTCCTCCTCCCGTCGTCCTCCCGTCGTCTCACACACAACTGCTCACACTCACAAACCTTGTCATCACACAACTTGTCATCACACCACTTGCTCACGCACCACTTGTCATCACACCACTTGCTCACACACAACTTGTCATCACACAACTTGTCATCACACAACTTGTCATCATACCACTTGTCATCACACAACTTGCTCACACACCACTTGTCATCACACCACTTGCTCACACACAACTTGTCATCACACAACTTGTCATCACACAACTTGTCATCATACCACTTGTCATCACACAACTTGCTCACACACAACTTGTCATCACACCACTTGCTCACACACAACTTGTCATCACACCACTTGCTCACACACAACTTCTCATCACACAACTTGTCATCACACCACTTGCTCACACACAACTTGTCATCACACCACTTGCTCACTCACACAACTTCTCATCACACCACTTGCTCACACACAACTTGTCATCACACCACTTGCTCACACACAACTTGTCATCACACACTTGGTGACATCAACTTGCATTGTTGCGTGGCAGGCGTGGAACTTGGAGACATCCACCTTCGTTTCACGTGGCAGGCGTGGCACTTGGTGACATCAGCTTGCACTTTTGCTTGGCAGGCGTGGCACGTATGGCACTGGGCTGGCTCCGGTGGCGCGCTTGGG
>Ga0126342_10007347_pt1 | contig 19651 bp, 13 predicted proteins | sample Cyp1metagenome_FD_92528 | JGI IMG/M metagenome (GOLD analysis project Ga0126342, IMG submission 92528) | Coral microbial communities from Lord Howe Island, Old Settlement Bay, Australia - Cyphastrea 1 metagenome | ecosystem: Host-associated > Invertebrates > Cnidaria > Coral ... | reverse complement strand
TGTCTTTGTCAGTTGTGCTGGCTGTGCTTAAATTGTTTTACATGTTACTCAATAGACGTCGAAGCAAAAGAGGCTTGCGTTCGCAGGGATGCTTGAGGCTGGTCAATGTTGTTCGTGAAATCTAAAAAATGGGTATGGATCAATACCTATTAATACCATTTTTAGGGGAATGAACATCCATTTACCAGCTATTTTGATGTTCACCAGGGGTACAAGGTTTTGACACACTGCCAAATCTAAAAACTGTTTTCTAGTTAAATCTCCATTTTTCTTGGTGCACCCCGCGTTTTGGGTTGGGGAAACATCGCCATTTTTCATGATCAAAAAAATTCCATGGTCACAACATGATGGGTTATGGTCATCCATGTGGTCATCCATCTATTGAGAATCCGTGTGATGGGTAATCCTTTGAAGAAATGTGAACATGGATTCATGGCCAATCCCTACTTTTATTGGAAAACAACCCTTGTTTTGACAGGCAGCTTGCGGACCAGATCCACTGTCTCATACTCCATATTCAGGTGGCGGAGGTAAGAGGTTGAAACTTGCAAAAATCTGCGCACAGCAGAAGTGAATTAAAGCTAATTAATTCCCACATCTTTTTTTCTTCATGAAGGCCATATACTTCTGAAATCTCGTAGGGACAACGGGGAGGTTTGGGCCCAGAAGCTACCCTTGTTTTGACCATGGCACATATGATAATACCACATTTTTTGATCAAACCTGGCGAAATAACAATATTTCAAAATAGTTCTTCGTGAACCCAGAATTTTTGATTGGTGTTTCACCACTATGTTTGATGTTTAAAAACCCTCTCAAATCCCTACACATGATGGTCAAATCCCATGAAGTCCTTCATTTTCATGGCTGAAATCCACCATCTTTGATAGATCATTAATATCCCATTATCATAGAATTGGATGACGGGAAAATTTACAGGAAAGCCCTATATTTGATGGTAAAAACCATGGTTTCCTGTAGATTTTCCCTTAAACCAATCCAATGACATTAATATCCCATAAATATACCATTAATATCCATTAATATCCCATTTATTTACCATTAATATCCCATTAATATCCCATAAATATAGCATTTTCAAAGCGAAGATCACCACCTGATTTCTTGGGTGAAACGAGCGAGAGCGGTGACTTCGTCTCAGGTGACCTTCGATTCGGTGGCCAAGCGGACTCGGATCTGTCAGGCGCTCACGACTGACTACTTGGTATAATTATGGGATATTACTGGTATATTAATGGTATATTAATGGGATATTAATGGTATCTTAATGGGATATTAATGGTATATTAATGGGATATTACTGGTATATTAGTGGGATATTACTGGTATATTAATGGTAATGGGATATTAATGGTATATTAATGGGATATTAATGGTATATTAATGGTATATTAATGGTATATTAATGGTATATTAATGGTATATTAATGGTATATTAATGGTAAATAAATGGGATATTAATGGGATATTAATGGGATATTAATATTAATGGGATATTAATGGTAAATAAATGGGATATTAATGGTGTATTAATGGTAAATAAATGGGATATTAATGGTGTATTAATGGATTTTACCCTCTGGTAATGACTGTTACATAGCTATTGAACATACGAGACACCCCATGAATGTTCGTTGATTTAGCTATTCAAAATGGTGATTTTCCAGTTCGCAAACTGTAAACGTTTACCAGAGGGTACTGTAAGATCCGTGGTTTGTAATGCATTAATCTAACCCATATTTTATCCCATGATCCAGTTGAAATATTCCACTAATCGAATGGTTTTTTTGGATCCATAAAACCTAAGTAGGATGAACCGAAAAGTAGGGTAAATTCACATCAAACATGTTGATTTCGTGGGGTTTCCATGGGATTGATATGGGATTTCATGTGGCAAGTCATGGAATTTTTCACTTACTTGGAGGTACAGTTGGGGTGACCAAATGGTGCAGTACAACTATGAGATTTCAGGTTTAAGTTGCAATGTGAGGCCCCCAAACGTGATGTTTGTTGGTTTAGATTCGCCCCAGTAACTAGTTCGTTATTTGCATACCATAAACCATAGTGAAATTGGAATTATGTTCACCAACTTAGCGATTCCGAACGGAGGCCTCACATTGTGGGTTATTAGTGGAACTAACTGCACAGCCAAGTATTACCGGTTTTCCACACCATTTCGATGTGCAAAACCCAGCATGAAAGTAGAGAAAATTGTCCGCAGAAACCATGGGGGGTCCCACATCTATGGTAGTTTAAGCCAGGGTGATTTTTTTTAACCCTCTGGTAAACGTTTACATAGCTATGGAAAATCACCATTTTTAATAGGTAAATCAACTATAAATTGCTATTTAGTGGTGATTTAATAGACTTGAATAGGGATTTAATGGAGATATACCCTCTGGTAAACGTTTACAGTTTGCGAACTGGAAAATCACCATGTTTCATGGGAAAACTCACTATTTCTATGGCCATTTTCAATAGCTCCGGATGTCACTGGAATGATTAGAGTAGTTTATAGGGGGGATTTTTTCCCAAATGACCTCATTTTTTGGTGATTTTCTACGGTAGGTGGATTTAGTTCATATCCCATCCGTATCCCATGAAAAATCATACTATATCAATCCCAGATTTCTCCATCATAACATAGTTAAGTCCTCCTTAGTTTCCATATTTTCATATCCCGTGAATATTTTTGATTAGTCCCTACATATCGTCAACGGGTTCAGCCCGACTTTCCCGGCTGTTTCACAAGGTGTGGCCCCAAATCGTGATGTGAAGTTTGGTTGAGTTTCACCCCATGATAGAACTATAGTTGGGCCATCAACATCATACCTTGTTGATTGGTCAATGTAAGGATCCATATGCGTTTTTAACCATCAAACATGGAGATATAACATTATACAACTGAAAAATATCTTGTTTGATTGGTGAAACTGTTGGGAATACTAGCTAATTTCTTGGGCATTGTGATTACCCCATAGGATTGGGACATCAACCGCCATTGAATGGCTGAGGAGTACTTAACCACCTACAACTTGTAGTATTTATAGATGGGATAGAATATGATAAGAGTATTTTTAATGGCTCAGTTATAAGTTATATCCCCCTAATCAACCCAACAGTTCACCAAGGCAGTTCTATGCGTCAACTTCGCTGTTGCCTCAGTTTATCTATATACCACGAACTAGTTCTATACATCTACCTTGACGTACCATTACCCTTATGCCCCCTTATGTTTTTTATTTTCAGCGCACAAACCATGTTTTTTTTTTTTTTAACGATAGATATATCTACCATAAGCCACGACCAAGTGAGCGACAACTTCGCAATTTCGTAAACGGGGGTCTGATTTTGCAGGAATTTTGTCGCAATTTCCATGGCAGGACGATGTGTCTCCAAGCTTCAACGATGATTTGGTCTTTGAGCTGTCCTTGGCCAAAACGAGCAGTCACTTGATGAGGAAAGAGGACAGTTTCCAGCGATGGAGGATTTAGCCGGCAACAAATGGTGATTGAACCATCAAAAATGATGATTGTACTATTGAACATGGTGATCTATTCTTCAACAAATGGTGATCTACCCATGAACTAGGTGTTTCAAGCATGCCATATAGTGATAAATCATTGATCAGTGATGGCTGTTGAGGTCTTTTTTGGGAATTTAATGCCATTTATATCGTTTGAAACCACTTAACCAAAACTGGTTGGTGGTTTGGAACATGATTTTTATTTGTCCATATCTTGGGAATGTCATCATCCCAACTGGTCCGAACTCCATCATTTTTCAGAGGGGTAGGGCGAAAAACCACCAACCAGAGATGATATGTGTCCTGGAATTTCCAGATTTCCAATTTTTCCATCGAAAATTGGTACCCCCAATCAGTGCTGGGTGTTTGTGAAACACCAGGATTTGCTGAGTTTTCCCCTTTTTTGGGTATTTCCAAGTGGTTTACTATCAGCATGGGGAATCTGTTGGGAATCTATACATAGGAAAACATATATCTACTGTATATGATATATATATATATGGACCTCTAAAGCAATTCCAGGAACATGGGATTTCACAGAAACTAGAGGTGGCTATGTGGATATGTGGATATCTCAGGGACATATGTGTTATTTTTCAGGTTGCGAATTGTTGAATTTCAGAGGTGTATCTGATGAAAACATGAATCTGCTGAGAGAGGCCAAGAGAAAAAGATGTGATAAGTTTGTACCATCTGGGTGTGTCTGAAAATGGTGTATACCCTAAGTGGCCGTTTTCATCGGGAAAATCAGTGGTATTTTCATGGGGCATACTGAAGTGAGTTGAGGTAGAAGCTAAGGCTCTGTTTTTGAACGGCTGCTTTGCCTAGTTGCCACCCCCGACAAGCCAATCACTGTTCCCCAAAAGCAACGACCCCAACAGCAGCGGCAGACATCATAAATTGCCAAACGCGCCATGAGGTAGCAATGAACGGCAGGATGACAACGAAGCCACATGGGAGGACGACATGTTGACCGTGGGAAGCTGAAAAAAGGTGTTGTTGTTCTGCAGTGTGGCGCCTACCATCTGGTAAAGTAACAAAAAGCTATTGAACATGGCCATTTATAGTTGATTTACCAATTAACTATGGTGATTTTCCAGTTCGTTATGTCAGTTTATCAGAGGGTAATTGGGATTTCTAAGTTGGTTTAGGACTAACATAACTAGGCTTTCTGATAGATCTTCCAAAAGTAATACAGGCTTTTGCAAACCGACCTATAACGGGGCATCCCAATAGGAATCCACATGATGGACATTCATGGGACATCATAACTGGGATGGTGAATTCAAGCAACAGCAAGTGTTTTTTTTGCCAACCACAGTATGGTGAGACAATGGATATATATATATACTGGTTGGTGGTTTGGAACATTTGGATTATTTTTCCATATATTGGGAATTTCATCATCCCAACTGACGAACTCACATTTTTCAGAGGGGTTGAAACCACCAACCAGTTAGCAATATAGGATACCCTCTGGTAAACGTTTACATAACGAACTGGAAAGTCACCATGCTATTCATGGGAAAATCCACTATAAAAATATGTATATGTTGGGATCATTTGGGATCTATTTCACCAAAGTATCTGATGTTCTCCAAAGATTTTCCCACCAGATGCGGTGATGCGGTGATCGACCCGGCCCTAAACGTTGATTTCCCGGCCCGGTGGGGTTGCAAGAGAAGGGATCAAGCCGCAGTTTGTGACTGGTTGGTGGTTTCAAACATTTGGATTATTTTCCATATTTTCCCATTTCATCTATGGGATGTCATCCCAACCCCATTGACGAGGTGTCCATCATTTTTCAAGATGCTTAAACAGAAAACCACCAAGCAGATATATCTGGGTGAATCTTATGGTTAATGATGGTTAATTCATAGTAATTTAACATAGCTATTGAAATTTGCCGTAGAAATACTGGATTTTCCCATTAAACATGGTGATTTTCCAGAGCTATGTAAACGTTTACCAGGCCGGGTAATTCATGGTTTATGAACCCAACTGACGGTTTGTCCCATGATTTTTCAGAGGGGTAGGTTGAAACCACCAAGCAGCTAAGCTTTGGAGCATTTGACTGGGAAAACCCATAGGTCTGTCAAAGGATTTTGGGATTCCAAGTATTTCCAAGTCCTGTGGACGGATTGTTCTCATACACTTTGACTTTGAGATACCCTCTGGTAACCATACAAAAACGTCTAGTAATTTACCCTCTGGTAAACGTTTGCATAACGAACTGGAAAATCACCACTTTTAAGTTCGGTAACTCAACTATACCTGGGCCATTTTTCACAGCGAACTGTTAGTTTATACCAGAGGGTAAACCTCCATTTTCCTATGGTTTTCCTATGGGTTTTCCCATGAAAAAACCTCCATTTTCCCGTGAAATTTAAGCCCCATCCAGCTACATAGGACTGGCTGGCTTCTAAAAGCTGGGACTGTAGGATGGAATTAGGATGATCCTTGGTGATGATTTCTATGGGATTCCTGTTGATTCATATTGATGCGATATATCTATATCATTCTATATCTATACCCGGCCTGGTAAACAAAGAAAAAGCTATTGAAGCCATGGCCATAGAAATAGTTGATTTACCCATTAATAGCATGGTGATTTTCCAGTTCGTTATGTAAACGTTTACCAGAGGGTAATTGGGATTTCTATGGGATTTCTATGGGATTCCTATTTTTTCATCGTTGCATCGACCTTTTTGTGTAAGACCCACGGACTCGTGAGTGTTTAGTTTAGTTACTGTAGTGGGGTTACTGTTGCGGGTTGCTATAAATGGACGAAGATCGTGTCGAAAATAGATCCCATAACAGAGTTTATAGACAAAAAATAGATTGATCACATGACATGGATATTTTCTTGGACATAATTGACATCATATTCTTGGACAACAGAGAGTTGACAACATGATAACTTTGGCTGGTTAGCAATGGTCCAGAGCATTGATTTCCGTGATTTGTCAGTGTGACGGGTCTGCAACTTTCCAATCCTCACCAATAGGCGGCTTGTGGTGTTAGGTCAATCCAATAAATCGGATAGTTACGATGATAACCAATTTACATGTTGGTTCCTAATCCATCATGTTCGTTATAACCATGTTGGTTGCTAGCCAGACTGACGGGTTGTACAACTGTCACAACTTGATTATATTGCTGCTACTTAATCACACCCGGAAACTGAATCCATCAATAGTAGCACACTTATTACAACTTTAATAGAATGATGTAAATCCCACTATAACTGGATTATCGTTATTGCTGGGATAGCATATAGACTATCATATCAAAAACAGACATATTTATGATTGGATCAATTACATTAGACTATAGAATGGCATGCTGAAATGATACAAATATGATGATGTACTAGTTCCCAGAAAATCCCAACCACTCATTTTCGCCTGGATCAATTGTGGATTATATTATTATGGGGGGTAAAATGAGTCTCGCTCTTATATACATACTCAATCTAACATTTCAACCAAGGAACGCAATAAGGGCCATATTTAGCTGGTTGGTGGTTTGGAACATTTTTTATTTTTCCATATATTGGGAATTTCATCATCCCAACTGACGAACTCACATTTTTCAGAGGGGTTGAAACCACCAACCAGTTCGCAATATAGGATACCCTCTGGTAAACATACAAAAAGCTATTGAACATGGCCATAGAAATAGTTGATTTACCCATTAATAGCATGGTGATTTTCCATAGTTATGTAAACGTTTACCAGAGGGGTTACCACCAACCAGATACTTATATCTACCATAAACCATAGTTATATCAATGAAACAATCGGGCCATATTTAGCAATAGATAGATCTTCAGAATCTTTGGACCCCAGCGTTTTTTTTTTTTTGCGCTTCACCGTCTTCCCAGCGGTTACGAAAGCGTTAGGAGTTGGAGCGCAAGGGCCCAGTGTTCATCGACCTTTGGACCGTAGGCGCGGCAGCGACAAAGCGTCGGTTCGCTTGAACCAAAAAGGGCGGTTTCACCAACGAAACGGGGGGAGTTACTTTAACAAAAGGGGGGGATTACAGTAACCAACGAAAAATGGGCTTTACCCGGCCTGGTAAACATACAAAAAACTATGGAAAATCACCATGCTATTAATGGGTAAATCAACTATTTCGACTGGGCCATGTTCAATAGCTTTTTGTATGTTTACCAGAGGGTAATACAACAAAGGTGGTTTAAGCAAAGAAACATTGGGATTCAATCAACAATGAATCGAAATCGTGCGGATAAAAAAGAGCGAAACATCGGCATTTCATGGGGGTACCAAAATGACCCACAAAAGGGCTGGTCATTCGGTATCCAAGTCCCCAAAGTTGGGAGACAGTGGCACCCGTTTGGAGGGGAAATTCAGTGAAGCTCAGAGGGTTGGATTGACCCAAATTGACCCAAGCTGTAGGGTACAGGATGGGGCCCCAGTTCGTTAGATAACTATAATAACAATAGTCAATAGTGTATGATACTTACACATCACTGGTTTTCCCCATCCTGTAAGGATGGAGATTTCTACCCTCTGGTAATGACTCTTAGGTAGCTATTGAACATGGCCATAGAAATAGTGAGTTTTCCCATGAAAAAAATGGTGATTTTCGATAGTTATGTAAACGTTTACCAGAGGGTATATCTCCATTAAATCCCTATTCAAGTCTATTAAATCACCACTAAATAGCAATTTATAGTTGATTTACCTATTAAAAATGGTGATTTTCCATAGTTATGTAAACGTTTACCAGAGGGTATACCTTCACGGATGGATCCAATGTTTTGAAGACTTGCTGGTCTTCATTCGTCATTTTTTGATTTTCAAGGCTAGAAACTTTTGAAAAGGGGTGATGACGCTTATGATCATATTGCCGGGATGAGTTGAAACTGCCGACCAGATGAGTAAGGATGAAATCTATTCATATATATAAAAAACATATATTATCCACATATATGGCACAGACAGATGACCATAATTATTCCGATTTCAATATTCCGATGTTGTTCTAGTTGAGGATTGTCAGGTTTTATATTCAACTGATGGTCAATCTGAATATTTTATCTCCAGAACGGGTAACACACAGACACACACGACTGAAACACAAGAATGTGGGTATGCGTAGATGTACAAATGTTTGACCTCCCCTTTTTGTTGCCGCGTAGATGTACAACGCCATGTTTAGCATTCCATCCCTTCGATGTTTTTTTTTTTCAGCTCGCTTTTTTCAGGCTCCAAAAGCAATGAACACCTTGGAGCCGTTGAGGCATACCTTCAGGCACCTCGTTGAACAAATTGAGCAGTGGCCGCTATCAACCCCTGTTGATGACTCTAGGGAGTTATATTATCCAATAAAAAAAGGGGACTAGCACAATCCATTGTGGAAATCCCTATAAAAAACAACCAGTATAAAGAGACGACATTTCCGGTTTTGAACATTCCTCATTTGGCCTGGAGTTCTTTGTCTCAGGAGTCTTTTAAATTTACCCTCCGGTAATTTAACATAGCTATTGTAAACGTTTACCAGAGGGGAATCACCCCAACAATGGCTTGACTTTTGCTGCCGAAATCCCCCTTAAAAATCCCCAAAAATCAACACGTGGCGATCATCCCCATATGATGTTAGGTGCTCATTCGGAGCAAGTTTGCTACGTTTCTTCGAAGTTGTCCAGAAACGTTTGTTCTTCGAAGTTTTTCAGAAACGTTTGTGTAGAGTCTAGAGGTTGCTGCCGTAAATTTCTCATCGAATTTCTGGCATGTTTGGCGGGGTAAGGGGTGAGTGACGAGATTTATTGAGATGATCAAACCCAGATTTCAGAACACCAGGGGCATGGGACTGGGAAGTTCGTGTTCACAGAACTCAACACGCTCAAAATGGTGGTTTTGCTTCAGATCCCAACATGAGCCATTTTCGAAAAACATTTTCTGGGCCAAGACAAGTACCCCCTGATGTCTTCAAGACGAATGGACAGCACTGAGGACATCCTGGTGGATGAAGTGGGTCAGCCTCAGAAGGAGCTTGTGTTGGGGATTTAGAGGGAAGATTTGGGATGAGATTCATCATGGTTAAGCCATAGTAGGGAAAGCTATAGTAGTGAAGTCATACCTACTATTTCATGTGCTAGAGCCAATAATCATGGGATATAGTGGGAGATTAATGGGAAACTATCGGGTGATATAGGATAAACGTGGGAGAAACGTGGGAGAATCATGGATGATTATGGCATAGAACAACCCATCCCGGTCCCCAAGTTTGGGGTTTATGAATTTGGCTATACCCCTAGAAATGGGATGGTGTCAAATGGCCCCCAAATGGTTGGCAAATGGGATGGTTTGTAGTTGGGTTGCCACAGTATTTGGGAATCTTTTATGTCCCCTTAGGCAAATCGAAGTATATACAGTTTTAAAGATATATAAAGATAGAGATTATTGAGGATTTCAGATTGAGTATAAAATCAACCACACTATATGGTGGTATATTGGGCAACTAATGGGTGATATATGACTATATAGAAATGATAGGGATTTTTATGGGGTTTAACCATCAATCATGAGGGTTTAATGAGATACTTACGGCCAATTTATAGCAAAGAAAAGTTGGATGCCTAGAACATATGTGTAAAAGATCATCGAAGTACCATCCGGGAAACACGAAAAAAATCGACATCTTTTGAGGGGTTACTATTTTTCGGGGGTACCATCTTTTTTTCAGAGAACTTTCCCGAAGGATGGAACCACCTCAAAGGTCAACATTTGGGGCGGCTCAAGCGGCCCAACTCAGCCGGGTTTCTGTGACCCAGCCAGGGTGCTGTTTGTGCATCAACTCATCCCCAAACATGGGTCAAGAACCGATGATATGATGATATACTGGAGATTTTTTTCTAGGAAAAACCATGGATTATGGGATATGATTAGAGTATAGAGTATAGAGTAACCAACCATAGCCTTACTGGTGCTAAGCGTAGGGAATTTTCGGGAATGATTCCCCAGTAAGCACCAGTAATAGCGTAGAACAAACACACCTTGTGTTCGATAGTTCGACCCGATGAAAAACCCCCAACCAATGTTTTTTTTGGGAAAACCTGAGATTTTGGATGATTACCATCTGGTAAACTAACATAACTATTGAACATTGCCACTTTTAATGGGAAAATCCACTATAAATGGCCATTTTCAATAGCTATGTTAAATTACCAGAGGGTAAATCCCAATTTTTTGTCTCACGAAATCCCTATTGTTACATCCCATCAAAAGCCAATGGTTGCTGGTGAAATCCCATCATGTTTGCTGCTAAAATCCCCAGGTTGGTACAATAATGTGGGCAAAACCATGTCGTAAACCATCCCCCCAGTCATCACCATTCCAATAGGTGGTATGTTGACCATTCCCAGTCATGGGTGGTTTATGACATTGTTTTACCCACATTACTATTAACCATAGTAATACGATCAATAATATATCACTAATTGTTATAGTAATCATTCCCATTGACTATAGATACTTTCCATTCCCAGTCACAAATGTACCATTTTTATGTGGTATAAACCATTAATAGATTGTGGATATCCCCTAGCAAAATCTATAAATCTCCATTGTTGCTGGTTAAATCACCATTTTCCCACGGTTTTCCTATGGTTTTACTATTTGTGACATTGTTTTATCCACAAAAAACGGCACGTTCTTCACTTCTTGCGTTCACCGCAACGCGCAGCGTGCCAGGAAGTGACGCGCACGGCGCGCGACGCAAGGTTGAAGCGGCAGGCCCGATGGAGCAGGTGATGCGGTGATGGTGATACAATCTATACAGATTGGGGAATCAAGTGTATGTCATATTTATAATGCGAATATTATACATATATATATATATAATATAATATTAATTATAAATACATGTATAATACTAATAATTAGTATGGAATATAGTGGAATATAGACTCCGGGAATCATCCATGGCAATGGGAATCCCCAAACTGGAAGTTGAGTTGGGAAAATCATCGGTGGTTTACTGGGATTTCATGGGATTTCATTTACTGTGAACAAGAACGATGAAATTCTATGGTTTATGGTAGATACAACATGATATAACTATAGTTAATAGGGGTTATAATGGTTTATAAACCAACTTATACCCTCTGGTAATTTGTTACAGTTCGCTATTGAAAATGGCCATAGAAATAGTTGATTTTCCCATGAATAGCATGGTGATTTTCCAGTTATGTAACCGTTTGCCAGAGGGTAAGAGGACTGTTTATTTGGATCAACGCACTTGCTACAGGAACTGCTGAGTATCCGGGGTTAGTTTACATAACCCATTTATGAATGGGATAAGCCACGGAATGGGGACGAATTCGTGAAAACCAGGGTTATTTTTCCCAGTTTTCTTAGCCAAATCTACAGATTGGGGAATTGTCTATACTTTCTTGGCTATAAATATAGTCTGTGATCGTTGATTTTCCCAATGGGACATCCACCTTTGAGGGAGTGTTTTGTGTTTTTTTTGGAGCCCCAGACTTGCAAATCCAAGTATAGGGACCCCCTGACAAGATAGAAACGTTGGAAACGTACCATCCTGGAACCACTTTTGGCATTTTTTGGGGGGTTGGCATAGGTGATGTTACCAACAAAAAGATGATAAAAAAAACAGCAAGAATGAGGGTTTTTTTCCATCAAGTAGGGGATGTCATTGAGATTTGGCAGTTGGTTGGCTATGAACTAGTATATAGATGTATATATATATATATGGGTATGGATCAATACCTATGAAAATACCAGCTATTTAGGGGGATGAACATCCATTTTATCCCAGCTATTTTGATGTGAACTACAGGGGTACAAGGTTTTGACACACTGCCATATATATATAGTGGGTTGTGCCACCTGGTTTAAGAAGGATTGCAAAGTCACCCATAGCAGGAATAGCTGCTCACCAACAGATGGAATCGGATACAGGTATTTTCATGGCCCACTTATACACAACAGACAAGAAGATCGACCCTGGAAACATGAGGATCTCCTTACGCATACATAATTGATGGTTGACATGTTTCTTTATCGTTATAGGCTAAGAGGCGTTTTTACGCTATTCACCAACAGTCAGACAAAGTAAACTTCAGATATGGGTATGGGTCAATACCTATAGATACATTTTTAGTGGGATGAACATCCATTTACCAGCTATTTTGGGGTTCACTAAGGGTACCAGGGTTTTGACCCATTCCCATATGAAGATGCACACCCGAACAATGATCCCGGGACAGTTTGACAGCTCGACCATGCCATGAGTTGGGGGTTACACTACTTTCCTCTACAGACGTGCTAGTCTCAGGGTCCATGGTCCATGTTATTTGGGATGGTATGAGGCTAAAGATTCAACAAAGGATTCTTAGAAGGTTGTAGGCACTGCTCACTTGGGGCCAGAGACACAAGAGAGACACAGTTACTCGCCGGTTTTTAAGATATGGATTCTATATAGATACTTCATCTCCCTAAGTTTGATGATGGACGATGTACACATCTCAATTTATTTACTGTATACATGAGCCAACTGTGACTCCCTATACATTATTTGGGGCCAGATTAGGGGCGACCTCTGAGTCGAAGCTGCACCATGGTCTGGTAATTTGAAGCTGTGGACAATTACCCCTTTGTAGTTGTTTTGCCTATTGAACATGTTCATTTTCAATGACTATGCTAGATTGCCAGAGGGTATACGCTAGGGAAAATTGATAGCTCAAGATTTCTTTAGTTTTGGTAGATTAGCACTTTATCCAGGCTTTAAAGGATACTGGGAATGTCCTTTTTGCAGGGTGACGTCTTGGTGCTTTCCCCAGGGGACTTTGCTGTTGAAATCCATGGCCTTTCAGGAGACCTTCAGTGTGCGCGCCTTTCGGGGCCAACAGAGGTGGGGTCAACTTGATCGCGACTGCTTACTTTAGGTCAACTTGATGGCGATGAATGGAGGGAATACATATATATATATGTAGGGTGTGCCCTATTCAGCCTATTCGGAAAGTGAACTATTTATATCCGTTATGCTATGTGATATATGAATCCCAGCTAAATGAACGGTTTCTTGCGTTTGTTTTAAAAGGTGTATCTAAGATTTGCCATGTATACCGTGGTCAATGAACATAGGGGCTGATTTTTTCTGTTCGCTGGGGAGTTTATCTTTTTGATGAATCCCCAGCAATTTTCCATGGGGGTAAACTTCAGATACTGGGATGGACACACATATATATATATAGTATATATTATATATTATATATACCATCTGGTTATTTAACATAGCGAACTGGAAAATCCCAACCATAAATGAAGGTTTCTAGCTGGGAAAATCATCTGTTTCTATGGGCCATCTATACCATGGCTATGTTAAATAACCAGATGGTATATATAATATATACCCTCTGGTAAACTAACATAATTATGATGGACAAGCACAATTTTAATGGGTAACTGACTTATAAATGAGTAGTTTTGAATAGCTATGTTAGAATCCCGGGAAGTATATCATTGGATCTTTATGTGACATCAAGTATGGGATTTCATCAATTTCGTGTAGAATTTGGTGTAAAGAGGCCTCAAGGTGTCAAACATGGATTGTTAAAATCCCGGACAATCCCCATGGACATGAACGGGGCTTACTAGGATACCCAATGTCGCCCCCTGCCGCGAGAATTCGGGAGATTTATGCACGAAATATTAACGACCAACAAGCATGGGTCTGAAAATGGGTTGTGTGCCCCCCAAATGGCTCCGAAATTTTCATACTTTCCCACATCAGTACCCTCTGGTAAACTAACATAGCTATGGAAAATCACTATTTTTAATGGGAAAATCCATTATAAATGGCCATTTTCAATAGCTATGTTAGTTTACCAGAGGGTATCAGGAAAAATTGGGATTTAAACTCTGTAAACTCACATCGATGTGGACATTTTCACTGTTTGTAGATCATTTCCTGCACGGGAAAGCACTGGTTTCCACATCCCCAAGGGATCGGGATCTTGCGGGTGATTGCGCAGGGATCCCCATCACTTAGCCAGTTGCAAAAAGGGACATAGCCCAAGCAATATATGGGCTAACCATTTACTATGATTTAATGGTGATATTTCATGGGATTTAGTTTTGATTTAATAGACTTGAATGGGGATTTAATGGAGATATACCCGAAATGGTAAACTAACAGAACGCACTGGAAAATAAACATCTTTTAGTTCGGTAAATCAACTACAGTATAAAGGTGCCATTTACTAAGTGGGATGCAACCCCCAGGAGGAAGGCACCATTTTCTCAGCTGACCAGGCTGAGATTTACATGGGGCGTGGGGCAGGCGCCGTGAGCCGCGACGTGGGAATCGTGTAGCAACTAGCCACTGGTAGTCGACCTGATAGCCATGGGACATTTGTTGTGTTTCAGAAGTGGATCATCTACAAATCGGCAATTTTCCATGGCTTTGGCAAATCACCAGAGGAATACCCTCTGGTAAACTAATATAACTATGGAAAATCACAATTTTTAATGGGAAAACTCACTATACATGGCCATTTTCAATAGCTATGTTAAATTACCAGAGGAATATTTGAAAGAATATGTTTTTCAAAAGTTGACCATCCAGATTTTACCGTTGCAAGTCAATGGTTGAATCATCTTGTTCCCTCTCCCGAAGATTCAAGACGCTGCAGAAAGCATGGTAAAAATAGGGGATTACAGTAGAAAACATATTTGGGACCATGCAATGGGGATGTTTAATATTAGAATGGGATTTATGCACAGAATAATCCATTTCAGTGGTAGTTCTAGCACACGCAACCCTACCCAGCTATTTGGTACTTAGAAAGCAGCAGAGCTATGGTTGTATCCATATTCCCAAGAGAAATTGGGGACTTACTAAGAGTTTTCTAATTGAGTTTCCCAAGCATGTGCTAGGGGAAAACAACTAGATGGTTACTTTAGGTCAACTTCATCTCTTCTAAATGGGAATATATGAAACCATCTCTCCAATGAACTCTAGACCCTGCAAATTTCTCGGGGGTTGGAAGATTTCCCCTTGAGGATCAAATCTCAGGATCAAGCTCTGAATTTTGCTGGCTTTCATGGTCATCTATCCATGATATTCCCATCATATGCCCATCATATTCCCATCATATTCCCAGTACCCGGCCTGGTAGACGTTTACATAACGAACTGGAAAATCACCATGCTATTAATGGGTAAATCCACTATAAAGGTGCCATTTTTTCAATATCTATGTTAAATTACCGGAGGAATAGCAAACTGTTGGTTTACCAGAGGGTATACCCCCTATCCCAATCCGCCAGGAATCGAACATTTTCTACGAGATGTGGTTCTTGCCAGACCTGAATCCCATGGCCGTGTTGCAACCGCTGCCTGCAGATGTGCCCTTGCCCAAGGCGCGCGGGCGCGTTTCCAGTGGTCCAAGGTGTCACTTTTTTGGGAAGGCAATCCATCACCAAAAAGGTTACCCTCTGGTAAACTAACAGTTTGCTATGGAACATCACCATTTATAATATGTAAATCAACTGTAAATCAACTATAAATGATCATTTTCAATAGCTATGTAACAGTCATTACCAGAGGGTAAGAAAGTGGATTCACCAGGATTTTCGGATTGGAGTGTCCTTTGGAGTGCATCTTCACACTATAAACATAACATAAGATGACCATTTGGGTTTCCCCGAAACATGACAGATTTCGGACTGGGTCCTTGCCGCACTTGCCAGTCCTTGGCAGGTGATTCCGCCGAACACCCCGAAATAGCCATGGTTGTTTCACTACTTGGGCTTTTTTTGTGGCTAGGAATTGTAAGAAACATCCCATGAATACCGTGTTTTTTTGTGTCTTTTTTTGTGGCTACTTCAAAAATCATCCCATTGTAAGTGGCTTTACCTAACTGGGCTTCCGAAGCAGCCATTCTTCAATGGGAGAAGCCACGAAAAAAGGGGGACGAGTTGTCGTTTTCAAACCAGGCAACCAAAACACTTTCGATTCTTTGGATCCGCTCTTCCACCATGGCTTCTAAAACAGCTTGGAACTGGGAAATCGGGATGGAGATCAAGTAAAAAAAAACATGATTGTTTTCGCCAGTTTTTTATTCAATATCGACTATTTTTCTGGATTATAATAGAGTATTTAGTGGACTGTATTGTGACTCACTATTCATCACTGACGGGATAATATCATGGGATTATTGATCATCCACTATGATTCTCATTTATCAAGGCTCTCCATGATGTTTCACTAACACAAACATCATCACTGATTTATCAATTCTCCACTCACCAGACTCACCAGGTCCAAACAAATCATTCCGAATTTACGACGACCAGTCGATCAGGCTTTGGGTCAAAGTTTCGACGAGAAGGAGGAACAATGGCCCGCAGTCCCAGCGGTCGTCCCAGGTGAAGATGGGAACGATACGTTTTTGGCGATACGTTTTTGGCTGCTTCATTGGATTGATTTAAGGGAAAATTTACAGGAAACCATGGTTTTTACCACCAAATATAGGGCTTTCCTGTAATTTTTCCCATAATCCAATTCTATGACTGCTGAATCTGCTGAATTTTCATGTGCCAATATAAGTTAACTGATATCGGATAGATATATTGATTCAATGAAAAATCATATTTAATATAATCATACATATATATATATATATTATTGAATATGGGAGATTGAGTCAACCAATCTTCTTGAATATTACCCTCTGGTAATTTGTTACATAGCTATTGAACATGACCCAGTCGAAATAGTGGATTTTCCCATTCAACATGGTGATTTCCATAGTTTTTTGTATGTTTACCAGAGGGTAAGAATAAAACATGCATGGAGATTGACCTTCGAGTAAGTCAAACCATAAATGGTGGAAGGTGTGGCTCCGATTGGCCAAAAAGCGAAGTGTCGGGTTGATTTTTTTGGGGTGACACATGGTGACACTAAACCAACTTCGCCTCTGGTTATTTAACCTAGCCATGGGAAATAGCCCATAGAAATAGATGGTTTACCTATTAATAGCATGGTGGATCTTTCCATGGCGAACTGTTAGTCATAAGCAGATGGTAGCTATCGTTTGGGAGCCTCGTAGTAGAAGAGCGCTGGGTTGTGCCGGGGCTTTCATGGCCATGGCAATCCCAGTGATAAATCCAAGTCAACTGATTGTCGTATCGCCAAATCCAATCCATTCCAATAGTGATCACTTAAACTGGTTCTATAATCTTTTTTCGGGGATACTATAAAGTTACTATAACCAGTTTTATTAGTGTATATATATATATATGAACTTAATCTTTTTTCGGGGTTACTATAAGTCATGACACAAATAACAATTCGACGATATGACGTTCTGATTCTGCAGCATTGATCCTGTGAAAAGTGGCAAACATCCCCGAAAGATTGACTGACTTTTCATTGGTACACCGCCCTGTCACCTTGAAACATGTTCACAATGAGCCAATGATCGGAACGGGGGGCAACCATGTTTTCGGAGCATCTTCGGTTGTACAAATATCCGCATGAACAAATCATCCTGTGGATGGTGGGCTCAATCATTTTCTGACTCTACACGCCATACCGGGGATACCCTCCGGTAAACTAACAGTTTGGTATTGAAAATGGCCATTGAAATAGTGGATTTATCCATGTATAGCATGGTGATTTTCCAGTTCGTTTTTTGTATGTTTACCAGGCCGGGTACCCTAAATCATCGAAATTTCAACAGATTTTCGTATTGAAACCGTGGTGACGACTGGTGGGGATCCCAGTGAGGAATCAGCTGGCGGACGATCTCAATGGTATCGAGGAGGTGGAGACACTTTTATCAGCTGCTAAATTCCCGGTGGTTGATTTGACTAAAAAAGCGGTGGGTTAACCATCATTTACATAGCTACTAAAATAGTTGATGGCTATTCATGAATATTCATTCATGTTTGACATATTAATCACTATATGAGTCATCTATGGGTGATATAGTATCCCAGATATATTCATTTACCCTCTGGTAATTTAACATAGCTATTGAAAATGGTCATTTATAGTTGATTTATTCATTGAACATGATGATTGTCCATAGCAAACTGTTAAATTACCGGAGGGTATATGGATTTCAAACAACCAAAAATGGGATATATGGAGATATAATTGATCATTGGTGATTAGTTGATGCTTAGTTCGGGGATTATACCAACCAATATATTGGGAGTTATCAGAATCCATTGTGGTAATTCCTATGAAATTAGCCAGGATGAAGGGCCGAGAGAGGGTTTTAAACACTACTCAAGTGTTTGAAATGATGTCATTGATCGATCTGGTTTTCAACCTCAGGATTCTTTGAATTGATTTGATTGATGCCCAACTCTTCAACTCAGATGGGACACTTTTCAGCTTTTCAATCTCAGGATGGTTCAAACAAAACATAACAATCTGGTTGCCATCCAACTCTTGTTTGTGATCTGACTACGTATGGCTGTGATGCTGTTATTATATGGTGGGAATGCGATTTTTCTCGTTCTCATTCCCAGCATCACTAAGTAGTGGTTTTAGGCCTTCAACTCTCCACCGCTTCTCCACCGCCAGTCAATGGAGAAGATCGAAATCGAAGATTTGCGAAAGAATGGGCGGCAGTGCTTTGTCCAAGATGGTCATGGTCGATCTGACATGTGGAACTGGTGAAACTACTTGGGGCCCTGGGGGTGCAGTTGACCTTCAAGGTTATTCATGGCGATATCCATGGTAATCTGGTTGGTGGTGCTTTGGAACCATGGAATTTTATGACTTTCCATTCAGTTGGGAATGGAATAATCATCCCAATTGACGAAGTCCAGTATTTTTCAGAGGGGTAGGCTCAACCACCAACCAGTGGTGATAATAGAGTTATACTATATTTTGATAACGATATTACTATATATAATTGGATTATCACAATCATATTGTGATTTTGAGAGTTACATCATGTGGGGTTATATTATCATGTAGAGTTACATCATGGATAATGAGAATGTATCCATTTATAAGTGGGATAAACCATATATATATATATATGTATATATATATATATATATGTATATATGTATATATATATATATAT
>Ga0126342_10007346_pt1 | contig 19653 bp, 20 predicted proteins | sample Cyp1metagenome_FD_92528 | JGI IMG/M metagenome (GOLD analysis project Ga0126342, IMG submission 92528) | Coral microbial communities from Lord Howe Island, Old Settlement Bay, Australia - Cyphastrea 1 metagenome | ecosystem: Host-associated > Invertebrates > Cnidaria > Coral ... | reverse complement strand
TACTACTAATTACTACTAACTACTACTAACTACTACTAACTACTACTAACTACTACTAACTACTACTAACTACTACTAGCTACTACTAGCTACTACTAGCTACTACTAGCGACTACTAGCTACTACTAGCTACTACTAGCTACTACTAGCTACTACTAGCTACTACTAGCTACTACTAGCTACTACTAGCCACTACTAGCGACTACTAGCGACTACTAGCGACTACTAGCTACTAGCTACTACTAGCTACTACTAGCTACTACTAGCTACTACTAGCTACTACTAGCTACTACTAGCTACTACTAGCTATTACTAGCTACTACTAGCTGCTACTAGCTACTACTACTACTGCTGCTGCTGCTACTACTACTACTGCTACTGCTACCACTACTACTACTTACTACCTACTACCTACTACCTACTACCCACTACCTACTACCTACTACCTACTACCTGCTACCTACTACCTACTACCTACTACCACTACTACCACTACTACCACTACCACTCCTACCACTCCTACCACTCCTACCACTACTACCACTACTACCACTCCTACCACTCCTACCACTCCTACCACTACTACCACTACTACCACTACTACCACTACTACCACTACTACCTACTACCTACTACCTACTACCCACTACCCACTACCACTATCGCTACCACTACCGCTACCCCTACCACTACCACTACCACTACTACTACTACTGCTGCTACTACTACTACTACTACGACTACTACTACTACTACTACTTTGACTAATGTTGACCTACGATTAATAAATGGACCCTGAATAAAGCTAACCAAATTCCCAAACTAAATATTAAATGACCCCTAAATAAAGCCGTTTTTTTTTGGCCCTAAACCCAAATTTGCCCAGATGGGGCTGAAAAAGAATTGTCCATGCTTTATTGGAGGTGGCTTTCATGTACTAATTCATATTGCCATCTCATTAGATCTTACCTTGATAGCTTCAAATTTTCAAAAGTAGTGGATGCTCTTTCTATTCAAATCCTCTATATAAACCTATCCAAAATCAATCCCAAATCAACTCATCAAGGGTACCCCCCATGAGGTGCCTTATAGCACTAATTAGAGTTTGACCCTGAATAAAGCTACTGAGCTTCCCCTCCCGCTGATCAAGAAATGAATACTAAATCAATACTAAATCAATACTAAATCAATACTAAATCCACGAAATGATCAATACTAAATCCATGACAAGAATACTAAATCAATACTAAATCCACGAAATGAAATCAATACTAAAACAATTGTTGGATTTATTTTTTTGGACATTGCAATTTTCATTATCATATTAAATTGTGGTCATTGAAAACCAATGCATACAAACAAGTTTGATGGTGGCTTTAAGTTTATTTAGGGGCAAAGAGGGAGGGGGCCACGTTTATTAATCAGAGGTCAACATTACTATTGTTATCACATTTTTTTTTGATCCTAACAATATTTTTTGATCCTAAGATATTTATTTTTTGATCCCAATTGTAATATTTTTTGATCCTCTACCCAGTGATGATTGTACCACACTATCTTGAACATTATTGAACGAAGTGAGAAACATCGTCGCCCGGAACTGGATCTTCCCTGGCGAGGGTAAAACGGCGGCGGGCAACATGGTCTTGATTGTGTTTAATTTGTGCATGTGTCAAACTCTGGAATCTTAGGTAAAACCATGCAACACCGGTGATTCGCCCGCGGGGCCAGTTTCCAACCAAGTGCTGCAGACCTGAGGCCCCTGTTCACGATGAGTTGCTGCTGCAGCATGGGCGTTGAGATCGCATTGTTTGCCTGCTTTGCTGGCCTGTTGTACCTGAAAAAAAAACCACAGGCCTGATTTGTTCGTTGACGTGGAAGGTCTGTTTGGTAGGGCCTGGTAGGGTTAATGTGGATGTGTGAAACGGTGTTTGGGTGGGATGAATGCTTTGTCTCAAAATTATGCTATGGGGACCAATGGGCATTCAGACCACGCCTTTCGGTTCTTGAGATATTTGGTTTGGATATGAAAATCATCGGCACCACGCGCTCCTTCTCGGTAACTCAATCTGCGTTGTAAACATGCTCGACGGGCAGAGTTGCATGCTTTGTTGCCCTGATACAACGTGACCACATGCACAACGACTAGATTATAGATATTATAGCAGAATGTCACTGTGTTTGTGGCTTGCGTACAAACAAATGTTCGTGGACACGAATATCATCAAATCTCACAGAGAAATGTAGGTCCTCCTGTCTGAGGGGGCTGCTTTCAGGGCAGGCTGTCCAAATGTGTCCGAGAACTTGACACACTTGATTTGTTGTGCAGCGGGCTCGGAACATGGTCTGCTAATGTCGGGAGCGTGATAAGATTAGTCCGCCTTGTGTTTTGTTTGTGGTCAAGCCATGTATACCTGATGCTTGTGTGCCATTGTCATTGCGATTCATGGTCCGTGGTTTCTAAATGCATAGCATCTCCCGAAGAAAGTGGTGTGGCTGTGACAAACCTTGAAATTCTGCCGACCCCAACAAAGAACCAATAAAAAACAGAATACAGTAATTTCAAAAATGTAGACCAGAATAATTTGAAATCCGATTTACTCAGTTTATTCAAGTTGGAAATCACTACATCTATAGAGAAGGGGAGTTGGTCAAGTCCTCTGGTGGGTGCGCGTCGCGTTGAACAAAAGCAACTTTCGACGACGAGTTTCCACGTTGAGAAATGCATTCTGCTGCGGCCGAACGCCGCGCTGGACTTCATCACCATCCTGGATGTTTGCTCTGTAAGATATTTAAGTTTGTAACCTTCCACTTTGCTTTCTGAAGCGATTCCACAAAGGCATTCAGATGCTACCACAAATGCTGCCAGTCGATAGTTTGAGCAAACCCACAGTGTATATATGCCAAGAACCCCGGACCATGATTCCTGATCCAGCAGGGTCGGACTGGGCATTTTCGATCTGTGCCTTTCAGCATCTTTCAGCCTTTCAGTGTTTATGGTAGTGAGCTCCTGTCTGGTGTAAACAAGTGCCCAATCCCTGTTTTTTCAACCGTTGAAACCCCGATGTTCATCACCTTTACATTTGACAGCTGGTGTTGTGCGAATGAAAGTGGACCTTTTCGATGCGTGTCTCCTAGTGTCTTTTTTGTGGGATGCTCTGGTACTGGCTGACAGGAGGTCCTATCATACCATGACAAGTAAGATCCAGTAAGATTTTCCCAGTGAAAACAGTCAACTGCTTTTGGAATCCAGGAAGCTGAATAGACAAGCCACAAACATGCGTTAAAGGCGCTCGATGCAGGCCGAACTCAAGGAGTACTTCCTGAAGGACAAGGGCGGCGGTGTGTTTGAGGCCTACGAGCACGACGAATGGTGCTGGGTCCACAAGAGATCCAAGGCGCGGCCGCGAGTTGAAGCGTTTCGTGTTGTCACTATTTGTCACTCACACGTGACGCCATGCCACGCTGTGACACGTGACGCAGCAGACTCGGTGCAACTCTCCAGCAGCTGGCAGGTGTGGCAGGATGCCCTGGACCTTACCCAATCCGGTGGAACTGGCGAAGTCAAGTGCCTCTTCCATTATACGGGCCAGTTGGGATTCCGAAACATTACGGCTCCGAGCAAGAAAGCCGTTGAGGTCTTCGTGTTGGACTCAGTCACCACTCATCATGTTGTGTGTCTACCACCTACGCACCCTCCGAGCCACAAATTGCTTGACGATCCCAAGGCTTCCCTTGTGACGGAAGGTCCAAAGGCCAATGCATGGTGGGGACAAGGCAAGTTCAGCAGCTCGCGCCCACCCACTATGGTTCATCACAACGGGCAGAGCATGGTAGAATTGGTTCGAGCGCCATTTGCCACAATGGAACCCAAACATTCGTTTACTTTCTGCGATGGACCGTGTCCTTGCAGCACATTTGTCCACCACTGGCATTTCTGACGAGGCGTCTACACCGTCCGAAAAGCTCCGCATGAATGGGCAGATGTTGCCGTGCTCATAGACAATAACTACAGAAATATGCATGCAAGAGACACGGCATCAGATGGCCGTGAGGCGGCTGACCAGGAGAATGTGCCGATTTGCAGTGTCCAATCCTGCACATGTTAGCTTTAAGATGCTTTAAGTGCAACTGATTGAACTGATTGTAAGTTCAAACATTTTTTTTCGAGACATAAAAGCGCACAAATTCACATGCATTCACGCAGGAATACCGATCGCGAGTGGCCTACTGCATTCCAATCTTGGTCAACGCTCCTATGACATGTGACGTCTCCATTCAACAGACGCCAGAGATGATAGAGAAGGCTGGCGGTGATTGTTTGGCCTGCAATTGGATTCCCGACGTGGGGTGTCATTGTCCTTTTGGTGGGGAAATGCCAAAAACTTGGCTTGCCGCTCAACTTTGGTTTTTGTGGCCAGGACAAGCCTCCTGGCGTGCCAGCGGCCCAATTTGGGCGTGTTTCACATTGAAAGCTGACATCATTTGAATATTTAACAATCCTTTGAACTCCACTGCTGCAATTGCCCAGGAACCTGGCAGGAAAGTTGCTCAATGAACCTGGCCTGCCAGAGAGGCAGTGCATCGTGATCCGTGTGCAGAGGGAGGAGGAAGTGGGCAACGCCAGCGCCGTGCTGCTGGACACGAAGCCTGGCTGCTTTCAGGGTCTTGGAGTTTTGGTCTTGAGTCAGCTTGCCATATCCAGGGGTTCGTGTTCTTGCAGGAGGAATCTTATAGCCTAGGAATGCCTGGGAGTGTTCAAACTTCTATTGGAAACTGATCCCGAGATGAGTGCTTAATTCAGAGATCCGAACCAACTGGGCCGTCTATTTGTATCCTTTGGACACCAACGCGCTAAGTTCACACTTGCTATGTTCTTGCTTCCTTGTATGACAGGGTGTTCAGTCAAGAAGATACCAAACAGAGAGCATGAAACTCGGATTTTGTTTGTTTCTACATTTTCATCACATCACACCGGTTGGCACTGGGTTTGGGCCTCCATCCGTGTGATGGACATCATGGACCAAGGCTGCGGCGCCGTGCAGATGCCACAGAAGAAAGACTAGGCCCCGAGGACCATTTCGCGCTTCAGGCACTGAGCCGGTGCGGATCTCAGTCCCGTCTAAGAGATGAACACATGATCCACCTTTTTCTTTGCGCGTGTTGTCTTGCCACCAGAGATTTGGATCCATGCAGCAAATGTGCCACGCAGCCGGAGTGTTTTCACTCTCCCGACCCTCCAAACTTTCGGAGCCCGTGAAGATCACCACAGCTGAGGCTTGCGGAGGTGCTGGGGGCGCGTGGTGCCTTCGCGGAAGCCGAGCCGCTGCGGCGCCGAGACCTGGAAGCCCGGGAGCGAATCCTGGGCCCCGGGCACTGCTCAACACTCATCGCGCTGAACAACTTGGCGTCGGTACTGCGGCAGCTCGGGAAGCTCCCCGAGGTGCCTCTGCACTTTGCTGTGGGTTCTACGTGGCGGGCCAGTTGTTTTGGAAAAAACAGCAAGAAGACGCACACCATTTCAGATTTCGTCATCTATAGAATTTCCAGACAATGGACGTGTCAAAGTAGTCTAGCAAAAATGTATAAAAATGTTTTCAAAGAACAGACACCCGCGGGATCGCTTTCGGTCTGGGGTTGCAGATTTCTGTTGCAGATGGAAGATTGGAACCGAGATGATTCACATTCAGATTTTGTCGAAATGTCGACTCATCGTTTTTATTGTTTGAGTCTTTCCGCGATAAATATGTGGTTCTTTTGCATGGTGCAGCTGTATGTTTGCATCTTTTTCATCAGTCCAAACATAGGGACCTTGTTCAATTTGCTTCCCCTTCTGCACAGTAGGAGGCCTTTTTTTTCCCGTCTCCACACGCTAGGAGGCCTGGGGAGCCCCATGTGCCCACACCATCCTGAGACGGCAGGCGGAGGCCCTTTACTGCAGATGTCTTGCTACGCGCGAAGTGACACTTGGTGCACAGCACCCGCACACGCTCAGCTCCATGAGCAACTTCGCTGTCCTCCTGGAAGAGCAGGGGAAGCTGGAGCAGGCTGGGCAAGAGGCCTTTGGGGTGGCTTTCCTGGACGTTTTAGATGGGGGTGTTTTTTGTTTCACCAAGGCCAGAGGCCTGGTATTGCTGGATTATAGATGATTATAGCAATATTATTTTATGCCATAATAGGCACGTGCCAAATAAATTATATAGGACATGTGTCTGGGACCCCATCCACGAAACATGTTCCCACCTAATTACTTTCCTGGTTCAATCGGTAACCCACCAAATGCGTGCGATCGATATGGTACTTTGATGTAGTTTGCATACTGCGAATGCAAGGAGTGCTTGGCAGGCACTGCCATGTTTTTTTTCCAATGTCTATAAGACTTGTGGGCTTTTCATACTGTCAATATATTTTCCCCCTCCCATAAATCAGTTGCAGGACGTGAGACTTGAGATTCCCCAAATGCTCACGCCACCGGTCGGATCTCGAGACGCTAGGCGGAAGAGCTGAAGCGCAAATCCCTTGCGGGGCACGAAGCGCTGCTGGGTGCGCAGCATCCCCACACGCTTTCTTCGGTCAATTGCCTCGCTGTCCTCCTGGACAAGCGGGGCAAGCTGGATGAGGCTGGACCCAGGTCTTTGGGGTGAAGAGAGGTGGCCTTCCTGCGGGAGTTTGAAGAGGAAGGCATTTTCTTGTGGGGTCAGTGGGAAAAGCTTGGATATTGTCTTGCTTCCTGGATCATTTCAAAAGCATTGAACAAAACACGGATGGCCAAAAGATTGCCAACAAGTACCGGCTCAACATCCCCCATGCCATCTGAAGTTTTCAGAATTAGTTTGAACTGTTCGATCTGCGAGGACGGTACAGGCACCTGCTTGACTGCGACAACATCACCAGTTCAACTGTAATCCAAACAGCCCACATGATATTGGCGAGGTTTTTCGGGGCCTCTAGCAATGTCATTCATGTGTTACCTAAGCAGGACAATTTTTCCCTTCTGCTGTGTCACAACAAATCAAGATGCTTCTTTGCGGATCAAAGTTATGATCAGAGTATATTAACATATTATTATAGTCCAAATTGACCATGTGACATGGTGAGTTTTTCTGGGCCCTTGGCAATGTTATGCATATTCATGATGTATTAATGATTTGGAGGGGACTTTGTATGGCAGATCATTCAGCCCATTGCCGCCTCAGTGGTTACCCCGGTGTTGTTTCAGGAGAGCGAGCAGCTGGTAAGCGGGTACGCAGCTATATTCAGAGAACGATTATGGCGCTCTTTTTTCCATCCCATTTTGAATTCAAAAAGTGCTAGACACATGCTTGGAGATTACTATTTTCTCATACAGTCTAAGAACTGTGGCCCCTTTTGATTTTTCTTCCCTTGTGTTAATCCTTGTCCATAAATCAGCCACCAGGCGGAACGCCTTCACCGCCGAGCCTTGGAAGGTGGAGAGTCCCAACTGGGATCCCAGCATCCCGACACCCTCGTCTGGGTGAACAATGTGGCCAGTCTCTTGCAGAAGCAAGGCAAGTTGGAGGAGGCCGGGCTGAGTTCTTTGGGGTGCAGAGAGGTCACCTTCCCTTGGAAGTATTGAGGGAAAGGCATTAGGACGAAGGACAGGTGAATTTGGTTAGTTCCCCTAGTTTCACTGGATGAATTTGGGAATGTGAATTTATGCCTATAGGCTATCATAGGCTCATGTTGGGGGCACGTTTTGATTTGAGTTCGAACGGGACGGAGGCGTTTGAAATTGAGTGTCCAGCAGCATTGCTGTTGGTGAATTTAGTGAGGGTCCCCCTCCAAGACACGGGCCAAGCAAGTGGGAAGTGCCAAGGTCGCAAGTTTTCTATGAATCAGCTACGAAACCCTGAAACCTGGGGCCATGTACCTCGAGCCGGCAGGCCGAACCACTTTTTCGCAGATCTCTTGCTGGGCATGAAGCTCAGCTGGGTGCGAACCACCCGGGCACGCTTACAGCTGTGAACAATCTGGCTTTTCTCATGCAGAAGCAGGGAAAGCTGGATGAGGCCTGGCCGGGTTCGTTGGGAGCAGAGATCACCTTCCTTGCAGAAGTGTTTTGGAGTGGCCAGGACAAGAGATTGGTGATTTTCTTGCTTCCCACTTTCACTGGAGCAATTCAGGAATGTGAGTTGATGCCTAGGCACATGTGGAATCATGTGACATCATGTGGACACGTTTTAGCGAATTGGAATGATTTTCTGAATTTGATCTAATTCAGTGAACACCAACGCAAGGGGGCCCAGATTTTCTTCTACATTTTTTTGCCAGTGAAGTTTGGGAACCTTTCACACCTCCCGTTTTCTCATAACCTCCACGGCTTCTCACAACTATAAGCGTTTGCTCATTATGTGTTTGGGAAAGGTATAGCAGAAATCGGGGAACATAACTACTTCAAGACTTTGAGAAGCTGTCAATTTCGCAAATTTTGGCTTGGAGATGGGAAGCCGGTAGCCACACTGAGCATCCCCACAGGGGGAGTTGGGTAACCACAGAGATTCCATAAATGGCCAGAGTCCTGCCCAGCAGAATTTGGCATGTATTCTTGAGCCCCAGACTGATGCATTTTTTAAAAGATTAATTACCAAGGCCGCACTTTTAAAGACATACAAGTAGGATGCCATGTTCACATCCCAGCTGCAACCTCTGTGGGAGGCTGAGCAGCTTTATCGAAGATCGCTGAATGCAAAGGAATCTCAGCTCGGCTCCGGGCATCCAAGCACCCTCATCTCGGTATTTAATCTGGCAGACCTTTTGGAGGCTAAAGGCTCCTTCATGGAGGCAGGGCACTTCGGTTCCGAGACAATTTTGTGAGGTGGGTTTCAGATGGGTCAGATGGTTTTTGCAGATTGCCGTGATTGGCCTTAATTGTTTCCACCCGCATGCCCGTCTCAAGCTGTTACCCGAAATCTTCTTAATATGTTTTCTCATTGGAGTTGTTTGACGCTGCCAAAAATCATGTTCACTCTTGCAGAGATTCATTCAGGACTCCTGGCCCACCGATGATTTCATAAATGCTATCCATTTTTGGCGCTGATCATGTTCAGGCAGGCCAGCTATATGTCCGAAATTTGCAAGGTTTGGAGGTCCGGCAGGGGCCAAGCCATTGGTCAAGGGTCCTGAGGTCACCATAGTACTCAGATGGAAAGCAGATCGAGAGCGCTTTCACCCCAATCCTTAGCTCCCATAAACGAGGCTGCCTGCGTTTCCCCATGTATCAACACCAGTGGTACTGTGACAGGCGAAGTGCCCGGTTTTCCGTCTCTATGCAAGATTGGAGCATGTCCTAGCAGTCTGCCTATTAAATCCCCAAGGCTCTTCGATCAAAGTCGGCTGGCAGGAGCTCCACGGTCCAAATCACCCAGAGACCCAAGAAAGCCGCCGCGACTTGGAGCGATTCCAGAGAGCATGGCCCAGTTGATTGAAGGCGACCAGGGAATAACCTTGAACTCCACAGAGTGGGTTCGGACTGGGGCAAGAGTTGTGGGTATGTAGAGGACTGGTAAGAAATCATTCTGCTGTTTGTTTGAGGTTTCACGAGACTGATTGAATGTTGCTTTCAAGAGGGGAAAGGCCATGTTTGACTATTGAAGGATATCATTGACCTGGGGAAAGGCCTATAGCCATCATCTATTATCAGTGAAGGGTTGGATCATTTGGTTGGTTACTACCTCCTAGCAGTGTCGTCAGCTAATCTGTTTGATTTGTTTGCGTCCCATCCGCCAATGCCGCAACTTGGCATTGCTTCAGAACGCTAAGAACTTTTCTGCTGAATCTCCGCATGCTAGCTTGCAGGCCGATCTGCGCCTTTCAACGTGTGATCCTGCTGCGCATTGAGCGCAAATAGCTGCCATCATCTACCATCATTCATCAATATTTAGTCAATTTATAATTCATATTTATTCTATCTCGTTTCACCCATCTCCATAGAGCCAAAATTGGTGCTTCGAATTGCAACCTGTGAAATGGGAGCATGTGTTGACCTCAGTGGAGAGCATTTGGCACAGCTACAGCGCAGACTTCAGATCTTGGCAGCTTGGATGGCGCCCTGGTATATCAAGACTTGATTGTCACGAAACGTCTTCCGGTGCGCAGGCTACCTGGTATTTCTTTGTTTTGCGTCAGCAAAAGTTGTTTATAGCAACTGGGTCCTGCTTCTGGTCATGTGCATGCTGGCCGCTAGACGTTCCGCTTCAAGCTTTGGTGTAGTGAGAGGTACATTGTACATGATGTAGTGGGTCCTTGGCTGTCATTTTTGGCCAACTACTTCATCCTGACGAAAACACTCCCCTGAAATGCACTGGTTGCCCATCCGTTTTAGCCAGGTCGTGGTGGCATTGAGACTTAGCTGTTCCATGCGTCCGGAGACTGCACTACAACTGCCATAGTCCAATATAGTCAAACATTGAAATATTCGTATCTTTGCTATGAGCAGTCCCAACTTTGGGATATCAAGAGATAGATTCCTGGGGCCCGCTTCCAAGATGATGGGTGAGGATTCCTTATATATATATATATTGGAACTTGTCAAAGCTATTAGAACAAATAGAGAAACCGGTATTTCATATTATTTCTTGCCAACGCGCACAAACAACTGGTCAGGAGGTCCCTGCAATGCCCAAATTCCATGAAGCTTGCGCGCCATGGCGGAGGCGCCCTCTTCTCCGGGTGCCGTACCAGGATGACTTCCATCGCAATTTCAATGGGTTCGTTTGAAAAAGTCTGCTCGGCTCCAATGTGAAGAGCGGAAATCCCAACTTAGTGATGACTGATCTTGCATCTGATTAGGGTGCAGGGTGGACCATCTTTGTGAACATCTAATGGCCTCCAAAACAACATGTCATGGCTTTTTGGAAGAAATCCTCAACATTGAAGTTTTTTTGTATGGAAAATGAGCGCCCCCGAAATGATTTGGATGTCTTTTGTGACCAAGATTCCAAAATGGTCTCAAGATTAAGACCATTTTTTCAAAACAATGTGCCGAACTATCGCCCTGAAATGGATGCGCTCGATGACAGACATGTTATCAACATTTCTCAGCATCAAAACCTGCTTTTGTTAAAACATTCTGCCTGCGAAATAAATGGGTTTCATCGTCAAAGATGCTCTCAGCTTTGAAGTCTCCTTTTTTGTGGAAACCTAACGCCTTCCCTGAAGTGGATGCCTTTAATGACAAAGGCGTTGTCAACATTGAACTGTTTTTCTTTGTTGAAAGAATACTCCGCCAAGATTTATTATGACCAAAATGTTCTCAATGTTTGTTTTTTTTCTTTTTCCCTGAAACGCAATGAATGACCCCGGAATGGATGCCTTTTATTATAAAGATGTTGTCAATTCTCAACCCTGAAACCTGTCTTTTCTGGAGTCTTAATGGCCCCCAAATGGATGCCTCTTATGAGGCAATGTGAAACCCTTGTCTTGGCACAACAAAATGCCGCCAAATTTTGGATTCTCAGCGTCGACATTGCCTGTTGGCAGAGAAATTATACATGCAATAAATGGACGCCTGTTTTGTTAAACAAAGGCTCCCACATGGGTTTTTATTTCTTTTTTGGGAAGAATATTGAATTGTCGGACAAATATTCTGACTTTTTCGCTTGGCTCTGGGTCTATATCCAGACTCTGCAAAAAACTTTCGAAATGCAGCCTTAGCTTTGAGATATGGAAACTAGTTTGGACCACCCTTCAAGACCCATACTCTACATATCTAAGTTCCCAAAACTATTCATTTGTTCGTCTGTCAGTGTGCCGATGGGACTGTGCTTCTGATGCCTGTAAGTTTGAGCCCCAGAAGAATCTGGTTCTGAGCCGGTTCATCTCAGAGAAGCCGTTTTCTATGCACCAGACTCACAAGGAATTCTTGCAGACCGTCAGCACCTATCAGCCCGTGACCCTGAGCACAAGATCGACAAGGCACAAGGGAATTCAGATGATACAAGTCTTCATGCAGGCGAATTTGCGGCGAATTGAAGAACACCCAGCTGAAAGATGAAAGTTGGAATTGATCACAGGTACGGCATCTATTTTTTCGCACAGATGGGTAGATGCCGAGCTAAGGGTTTTTTTTTGGTTATCCCATGAAATTGCAAAAACAAAATGGCCAAGGATTCCAATGATGGCCCTCACCATGATGGAAATAGATCAAACGATCGCATGTCCTTTTCTGACGGTTTTTGTCTCGTCTTTTTGGGACTGCAGCCAGGTTTTTGGAGGATGGGAAGTTCAGGATGTTCAGGCCGAGCCGGGCTCACGGGGTCCTTGCTAAACAGTTTAGGGTAGCTCACAGATGGTAGGGCCCACTTGAACCGGGCCCAAGAGTTATGATCAAAGGGGACGATTTTGTAGATGATTTGGGGTCCAATATTCTCATATATTCTCCATGAAGATCATGAAGTTGCTTTCCTCTCGCACCATGTGACACTGTGTGAAAAATTTGGGTTTGTTTCATGGTTGGATTTTGCGGATCGGCACATCCTTCTTGGAGCTTTCCCTCAAAGGCGATCCAGTTGTCGCATGTTTTCTGCCGCCTTTTTTGCGCAACAGGTCCGAGAATAACTCGTCGATTCATTTGGTGGACCTTGTGCAGGCGCACTGGAGTTTGTCATTTGAGTTTGTTTGCTGCGAATGCACGATATAAAACTCATCCAAACATGAGTGGTCGTTCAAAGGGACAATGATTTGCAGTTCACTGACAATGCACTGACTTCCGTTTGATCAATCTTCCACGTGCTTTTTCCTTCAATACTGGCTTTCCAATTCCTATATTGAAATCTAAACACATAAAGTCTAAACATGTCTAAACACTGTAAGTGTGGCGATAGGTGTTGCACTTGAAGCTTGACGTAGCAATCACCTTGATCATGACATCATTCAACTCTCAGATCAAGAGGGGCTTCCGCCGGCTGCAGGAACCCAAATTTGGTGCTGTTCCACCTGTGCTGAAGACAATGGGTAGACCACTGGGTTAAGAAAAGGACGCTCGCAGCTCACATACCATGGCCATATAATTAATATACAGGATTGTCAAACATATTCAATATATTTCAATGTGCTTGAACAGTTTGTTTTGGAGAGGGATATATTCAAATTCAAACACATCACACTTTTTTCCATGTAATATATAGTATTCAATATAACATGTTTGTAGTTTTGCTTTGGAGAAGTACTTCATTGGAATTGGTCGTGAGTCATGAGGACTGGCAGCTCCTGCTATAGCCGTCAGTTACTGGCACTCCGTACCATAGCGTCACAAGGGTCACAAGGGCGCCCTGCAATCCTTAAAGAAATTCTGAGTCTTCTCAGCTCAATGACAACAGTAGGAGTGTGAACGGGATACAATGTCACACCTCACACTCGCCAAATCATTTGAATGAAATGTGGTCCGTCCATGTCCGTCCAGGAAGTTTCATCGTTTCTCAGGTCTTTTCCTTGTTCTCAACCAAAGTCGGACCCTTTTTTGATCTGCAGATATCTGCGGCTTGCTAAGTGCTAGTAGGATCACCAACTCTTTGTTGCCTCCTTCAAGTCCAAAAGTGGTGATATCATGTCTCAGATGGTTTAGGATGATCTTTGATGGTCCTTGGTTATGGCACTGGTCCATGAGAATTGAGAGAAGAGTGTTTTCAGATGGCTCAAGTTTTGCTAGAGCCTGGTTGCTCAGGCTTTGGGTCCATGAACCATCAATGCTTTTTCATCAACACGTTGACTATTTTCACATGCAGAGCAGAATCAAACGATACCATACACTGAAAATAGTAATTTGATTTCATTTTTCTTTTCAAGTTCATCTTTTTGTATTCTATAGTAAAGTGTGCAAGCGCGCAAATTTCAATTTCACAGAGAGTCAGATGTTGATGATGCCTTGTAGATCCTTGTAGTCACGATGTCGCATGTCAAGATGATGTATGTCAACGCCAATCTGCCAAAAAGGATTTGTTGACTTAACTCGCCCCACAAAACTGTGCCTTTTTTTGGCCATGGCTGAGCCAGAGCCACCTGCACCTGCTGTAACACCTGCTCTTCAAGATGAAGAGTTGGCTGCCACCTTTACCAACGACTCAGCGATGATGATCGCTTTCGACACTCAGAGATGAAGCCTCGATTCAGTGCAGAAATCACATCCATGTTTCGGAGATGAGAATTTCAGCACCTTTTGGAAGTATGAAACTATTTATGTCTATTTATCATCATGCATTTTCTTCACTGTAGGTTGCCATTGTTCATTGATTAGCGTGGAGATGACTTTGTTCTGTGCTCTCAAACCTTAGCTCGAATGGGTTCTTATAATTGTAGCTTTACATTGTCGTCTCTGTTTTTCATTTGCACTGAGCCACTGCACTTTGATTTTTCTTGGCTCCTCTCCATGTCTCTTGTTGAATCGAATGGTGTCGATGTTTCTTGCTGGGGGATGACCGTTCATCCATCGAAGGAACGGGCTCTAGAGACGAAGCGTGGTGCTGACGCACTTTTTCAGGACACGACTTTGCCACGTGCCAACCTTGCACCAGTCTTTTTCTTTTTTGGGGCAACATAGTTCAACATAGTCAAAAGATCTGAAGGAAGACTATGAAGACTTGATTTTGATACGCACTACCATTTTCTTCTATCTTTTGGGTATCATGTACTTTCCTTTCTTTTGGATTGGTGGACACAATGAAAACGTGGACGCCAAATGACACATTTGAAATATTTTGAAATTATATCTCTTTCTTGGCTTATTGGAATGCTTTCGCTGCTTTCACATGACACCATGGCCATGACAATCATTCTGACAGGATCCCTTTGCAGAGGCTATGGCAGGTCCGAAGGGAGCAATGCTCTCAGAGTTGTTCGGTGGAGGGTCGGCACATTTTGGACTACCTGATTGGCCAGACTTCCACAGGACTTGGACAGCTGTACGGACTCGTTTCATCGATGATCAGATTCAGAAATATGCAGATGGATCTGGACTTCAGCAACTCGTGAATTTGGGTGCTGGTACCTCGGGACGGAGTTTCAAAATGCTTCAAACACACATTTTGAAAACAAGAAGATATCGCTCAAATTGGTGAAAAGTGGTAAACAAAATGATGAAATGTTTGAATCTTTGATAATTTTTGGTGAAGTTTCTTGTGTTTCACCAGCAGAAGGTGTTGATTTTTATCTTTATTATGTTATTTAAAGGTTCTCTCAATGTGGTTCTTGGATGCGCGATCCAGGTATGGATACCCGTGCATACAGACTGGAAGCCTACAAGGCCTTTCCGAACGGTTGCTTTGATGTAGATATGGCAAGCGTGAACCGTGAGAAGCAGATTATTTTTGAAAACGTCTTGCAAAATCCAGCTCCCAAATGCAAACTTGCAACGTGGAATGCATTCTGATGCAGAATTGTCCTTCGTGTACAGCATCATTTTTTTAAAGAATGCAATTCAGTATAGTGTGGCAACAAACGTTAATCTTGGCAACCAAGGTGACCATCGACCTGGATTTCCTGGGTGAAAGGAGCTTGCAGCAGGAACTTGCGGAAGCTGACTTTGCAGCAGAGAAACCAAGCCTTTTCGTGGCTGCAGGACTCATTATGTATTTAGGGCCAGAAGGGATTCTCAGCTCAAGCTCAGTGATGAATTCTGCATGAACTTCGGTTAAGTCATCTGGAGCATTATATCATTGCGTGTCATTGTGTGCACTTGCCAAAACTTTTGTGAAGACCAGAGAAATCCAGACAACTTTCTCGGGTGAGAAGAGTTGCAAAACTATACAAATAGCATCAAATAGCAAGCAAACGAAGCAAATGAGACCCAACTTTGTTGTTTCTTTTGTGAAAACGACGTTAAGTGCTTTGCAAAAAGGTACTTAAGCCACCTGCTTCAGAAAGAGAAGTATTCAAACGTGCACCAACATCGTATGGATTTGTAAGAAATGAACGGAAACTTCAGGTTCAGTCTGTCCATAATCTGTCCAGTGATTCTATCATGTCAGCATGAAGACAGCCTGGATTTGCTCGAAGTTATTTGCAGTCTGCTCTGTCTCTGCAAAGTTTTGCATTTGCCATTGCTAACTGCTTAGCAGCCTTAGCAATCCTTAGCCGAGGAAATTCAAACTGATCAGCGACGTCTCTGCAGTGGCTGCACCTGGCTCTGTTTGGGTTCTGCAGTTTTTGGATCCTTCTGAGGGCCCTGCAGCAGAGACTCCGCAGGCGAAACATGGTCTGACAGAAGACGAGGCGCGCAAGGCCCTCACAGAGAACGGCGACCTGCCAAAAGCCAAACTTTTTGTCTCTTTGAGTCTCTTTGTATTTACAAATAGTCATTGTCTGTTCAAAATAATATCCTCTTTGTTGCTTCATGTTGTTTGTTTTCTTTTTGGTAGTCAAAATGAGCCAAGAAGAGTCAAAATGAGCAAACAGTATATATTTGGTGAGTTATCTTTGCATCTTGGTTCTCTTCTGAGACTGAAATGAAGACTTCTTTATTGCCAGGATATACAAGTACGTGACGGAAGGCAGGTTCCAAAAATAGGTCTTCAGTGGCCGTTGTTCAACAATCCTTTGGGGACCAATACAAGTGAAACGGACGATGTTGTTCTAGCTATCATTCTTTATCCGCAAACGTCTTGGGTGTAAAATGACGTTTCCGGCTCCGTGGTGTTTTTTTTGTTGTGCTACGAAGTGAACGGAGATGTTGAGCAAACATCATTTGATGAATTTGATCAAAGATGCACATTAGTAAATTTCCATCATTTCATGAATTAGCTGGCATAAAACCACCTGGGTTCTTGTTGAAGCTGCCCATGACATCATCCCAACAGCAACGACACGGCTACGACACGTGAACAACCAGAATTTTTGCTCCAACTTGGACTCGGCGCAGCGACAGGAAACGAGTCAAAAAGGGTGGGCTTAGCATGGCTTAGCGAGGATAGAAAGAACTGATCAGCTTTTCTCATCTTTTCTCAACTGGTCTCAACTGTTCCGAAGATGATCTAGCAGAATCTAGCACAGATCAAATGGGTTGAGTCAGTGATAGTAACGTGCAGGCTGCCGGTTGATGGCTCAACGCCTTGTCGTTGAGCGCTGCCTTCAGCGCTGCTCAGGTTGGAGAGACTTGAATTTTTGGAAATTTGGAGAGGAAGGTCTGAACTTTGATCGCTTCCCCTTGGACAAGTTCAAGCCCTGTGCAGGACGTTTTGAAACAAAACTGGAAGTTTGTCACTGCAAAGAGTCCCTTAAAACATATTCAAAGATCATCAAAGCATGTCAAAACGATTCCTTTTCATCTTGAGCTCTTTGAGAAATTCCGAAGAAATTCTGAAGAAACTGCGAAGAGATTCAAAACATTTCTGTTTTAGATGTGTTCAGCAGTCGCTTGGTGCAGCAGGTTTCATGGCTTTTTGACAGCTCTTATTGCTGACCACGCAGGCTTCTCTTTCGCAGTCGCTGTGAAGGCTTAGGAGCTGCAGCGAAGGCTCACGGCTCACAGCCTGGTTCTTTTTGAAGTCCAGGAGGCTTTCAGAGAAGCGATGCCATCGCTGAGCGATGCTGCACAGCTATACCTTGAAAACAAGATGCTCAAAAAAGGGGAGGAATCCAAGAACGTAGTGGAAAAGCATTTCCAAACCCAAAGAAGCATCTGCAGTCTCTTGCACCACAAATGGACATGTTAAACTGTAAAGCACATGGAAAAATTGTTTTCCAACGTTTTTCATGTTCCCGAAAATTTTGATGAATTATGGTCCGCGACATCCTGTGGCATCCCCTCTGGAACATAGCCACATGTTGATTTTTGACCCTTTGGGCTCGCAGGTGAACACTTGACACCAGCGACCGGAAGTACAGCGATTTTTTGTTTTCGTGAAGGTCACATGACCATAATGTGAATCATGTGTTTCACATCGTTACACAATAACAACATATATATATACATAAATAATATATAACAAACAACATCAAACAACTGTCCCATGTTGATAACATCAATTGCATGACGGTTGGACACACGGAGAGAACATCATTTCATCCATGGTCACCTGGATGGATGGTCGCAGTGGAACCGATGGTCGCAAGCGGTGATTTGACTCTCAAAGTTCACTGATTTGCGGAAGATCATAACCAGAAGATTAGGATTGCCTTTCGCATGGGGAAGCGGGACCGAGTTCAATGATTTGTCGCACATTGAACAGTGGCTTGACTTGGAACAGTTGATAACGAGCGAATATGAGACTGCGAGATTGTTCGCCACAGCTTTTCAAACAATTTGCAGTTTCAAATAGGTCCAGGGTTCTTTCCAGAACCTTCTTGATTTGGACCGCGTTTCGTAGGAGCGTTTCCATGGTAAATATGGTCCTTTGTGTTCAACCTGGAGACCGTTGCGGTGCGAAAAAATATCGCACTCTTGTCGTGACCACCGTTTTTCGTGATTTGAGCGCATGCCGTGACGATGGGAAATAACGTCAGAGATTCTCACCAGAAACAGTTTTGCTAATCATATTGGTGGGATTATCCATAGTCGATAGGGCATAACATTCCAATGATTCCAATCCATGTGATGTGTCAGATTGATTTCTCTGAAGGATGTGCAATATCCAATTGGAGAGTGCTTAGTAGGAGCCGTGTCGTTCTCTTTTGTGTTCCAACTGGAGACCAACGGTGCTCTCCAAAGCGCCAAACTTGCGGTTTGGCTTCGCGCAACTGACAACAGGACATCAATGGACCATAGAATTCTAAGTGAGTCCCAGCTAAGGGACGTCGTTCCTTGGTTGTCCATTTGCGGCCTCGGTGGAAGATTGAACCGGACGTGCTCGAATCGGACCTTGCTCGTGCAAGTCTACGCCGGCGTTCCCGCTGGAGACTAAAGGTGAAGCAGCGGTGTGGCTGAGGACATGTTCACTCACGCACTAGCCGTTTGTGTAACTCAACACATGTTAACGTGACTTTGCTGGTTCTGTTTGTTTTTTTAGGGATGCCCATGGATGCCCATGGATGCCCATTTTTTCCTAAACCGTAGGAGACATTCTGGTGCCACCAGCGGAAATGCCACATGTTTTGGTGCCATTCTGGCGTAGCTCCGAGAGTTCCGAGAAGGTGTTTATCGGAGCTGAGCAGCTGAGAAGGCGAATTTGGTGTACTCAACGGCCTGCAGCTGGAGATGAAAATAGCGATTATAGTGACGACTCAATGTTTTGTTTCATGAGATAAAACTTTGTGATTGGCTGTCCAAAAAAGATCACTCACTGTGTTTGATGTAAGAGGTGCTGAGCATTTTGCTCTTGATTCTGTTTGGTCCTCTCGAAAGTTTTCTGTTTGAAACCGAAAGAGATGAAACTTGCCAAGGAAAATCCACTGTTTTGCTCAGGGCAAGCAACACGTGAGTGATGTGAGAGCGCGCCACTGGAGGTTTTGTGAGATGGGCTCAGATGGAGAACATGGCACTGAATTGCAGAGAACCATTGAACTGGTTTGAGTGGGTGCCTATGTTGCCCAGTACCATGGAATTGATTTGACTGTGTGTCATTTCAGCTGTACCAAAAAAGATTTGAAGTGGCAGAAAAGTTTGCATGGAGGAAACCCTTGAATCAGACCTTGTTTAGGAGCAGCATGCCCTGCAAGGGTACCGTCTTGTGCTCCAGCCTGCGAGCATGTTGACTCAGTGTCCTT
>Ga0126342_10007345_pt1 | contig 19654 bp, 14 predicted proteins | sample Cyp1metagenome_FD_92528 | JGI IMG/M metagenome (GOLD analysis project Ga0126342, IMG submission 92528) | Coral microbial communities from Lord Howe Island, Old Settlement Bay, Australia - Cyphastrea 1 metagenome | ecosystem: Host-associated > Invertebrates > Cnidaria > Coral ... | reverse complement strand
TTACTACTACTTACTACTACTTACTACTACTTACTACTACTTACTACTACTTACTACTACTTACTACTACTTACTACTACTTACTACTACTAACTACTACTAACTACTACTAACTACTACTACAACTACTACTACTACTACTACTACTACCACTAACACTAAAACTACAACTGCAATAACTGCCACTACAATTACAGCTACAACTACAACCACGACGACAACAACGACAACAGCGACGACTACGACTACAACTACAACTACACTGCAGCAACAACTGCAACTACAACTACAACTACAGCTGCAACTCAACTAAACTAAACCACACTACAACTCCAAACAGAACTACAACTACAACTACACTAGGCTACAACTACCACTACACTCCACTACACTACATCCAGCAGTTGTGGGTGAGGTGACCACTGCAACCACTCCAAAAAGCGCAGCTCCAACTACCTTTCGGTCCATCAATGGATTTGCTCTGCCATCCCTGCATGACAACAACTGACCTCTCCTATAGCTTCTTATCTTTGAAACTTCCGCCACCGCCTTGTGCGATACTATTGGCACTTATTACCATATTATTTTTTTCACTATATACCTATATATATATACATACATACACCTATTTACTATATTCTATTTACTGTACTGTACTATACTATATATAAATCATATATATATATATATATTGAGGTTTCCTAAGTCATAGGGCTACCCTCATAGCGTCCCGGCCCAGGAGTCGTCTGGCACGGGATGATGGCGCGCCAGGGCGCTGCGGAGCAACTCCTGGAAATGGACAAAAATGGCTGGGAACAGACCAGCACTAACAAAAGGGATTTCATGGAGATTCAACCATCAACAATAAGGTTCTAATTGGATTTAATGAGATTTAGTGGGATTTTATGGTGATTTAGTGGGATTCAATAGTGATTTACAGTAATGGGATTTTTGAATATTTTTGATGGAAACTTGACAGTCAATGGATTGTTTTCTTGGAAAAATGACAGGAACCACCCATAATCCATATGAATCATAGGAAAACCGATGGTTTCCGGTAGGTTTTCCCTTAAGCCAATCCATTGAGTTATGGGATAATGGGGATAGAACTGGATATATGGGATGTGTAATAGTAAAACAACACAGATTTCAACATGTCGGGTCTTTTAGTGGTGTCTTAAGGGGATTTCACAGCATTGAAACAACTAAAAATGGTGTTTTTTCATGGGATTTAATGATGTTTGAGTGGTATATTTATTGGTTATATTATATTACTGGTGCATGTTAACAAAGCACTAGTAAACCATTCACAATTTTACCATGTTTATGGCTCGTATAAACAATCAAAATATGGTTACTACGCTCCGGTAATCAAACATGGCTCGCTGGAAAAACCACCATTTCTATAGTTCGATAATTGTCCCAGCTAGAAACCTCCATGTTTGTAAGGGATGTCCCAGCTAGCCATGTTTGATTGCTGGAGGGTACCCTAGCGAAACTAACAAAACGATGTGGACAACCCATGGCTTCCCAAGGAAAATGATCTAAACATGGTTTTTGTTCAGCATCTATGTCAGTTTACCCTAGAGGATTGGTTATACGAAAATAGTATCTGGTTGGTGGTTGAGCCACCCCTCTGAAAAATATGAGTTCGCCAGTTGGGATGATAACATTCCCAATATATGGAAAGTCATAAAACATGTTCCAAACCACCAACCAGGCATTTGATTTATGATTTATTGACTACTGGTATTCTATTGGTTGTTGATTATGTGGCTGGTTGGAAAATGCCTGGTCACTACATGGAGGTTTCGTTCGCTGGGAAAATCCCAGTACATGGCGTTGATTATGGGGAAATCATCGTTTGCGACATAGCTTTTGATAGAAATAGTACCAGTGATAATTTACTAATCACATGTAATTATTTGATTATATGGTCAGTTCAGTAGTTTACTATAACTATAACCATTGGCATACGAAAGATATGCGGAACAACAGTATAATAGTTTAATATATCCCAGGGAAAATTTACTGGGAGATTTACTGGAGATACTAGTAATTCATTCCATGATTAAAAGGGGTATTATATGCCAGTCATCAATATTTACCAATATTATCTTATCAGTAATTATTGAAATGTGTCTAAGACTGGAGGATACCCAAAAGTCACCATCTGAAAATACGGGAAATGATGATTCACATGGGGAAAGCAATGATAAACCCTCAAACTTAGGGACAGCTAAGAATCAAAATATTGACGGTCGAGATGTGAATATCTTAATAGTATCCCAAATCTTACTAGACATATATATATATATTAGATATACCATAGTAGATATAACATATATAGATAACTGACTATCTCAATAGTATTCCAAATCTGACTACCATAATAGATATACCACAATTCAAATCTTATCTCAGTAATAGATACAACTATCCCCATCTACAAAAGGTGGACATTTTTTCCGAACTTTTTTGGAACCCTCTACAACATATCCAATACCCCTCAGCAAACTACGTATAGATTCCGTTTAGATATGGGAAATCCATCATACAGATCATTTCCGAAGAGCCCCATGGATTTCCAGAGCTAGAATGTAAAACATACTGGAGGAATATTAAAACAAAACAATATTATAATATATATATATATGTTATACACATATCACAATATGATATACTTGGGGAATCTAGATGAATCTAGGGGATACATTGACTAACAAAATAGATATGATGGGAGCCGAGGATCATTGACCATTTTAACTGCAGGGATGTATGGGTTTGACTGGAAATGGGTTATGAGACCCACCACTTCGGGGGGATATGTATATAACAAACCGTATGGGATATGAATGGATATGATGTGATATAGGAAATGGGCTTGTCCGGATAGGATATACCCCAAATGACAAGTTGCATGGGGCAAAAAATATAACCACTATGTTGGGACAACATTGTACTGATTTGACAATTCGGTTGAAAAATCCAGTGACCTGTTTTGATTATTTCCATAAGAAACAAAACAAAAAAAACAATTGTGGGATATACCCTATCTTGATCTCAGAAATGTCACTTTCCGAAAAATAGGACATCGACCAGCTCGTTGTCGGGTTCATGTCTACCCCATCTTTGAGCCCCTTTTTTGTCCAAAAACCGTATGCCCAAGACTAACCGCTCACTTTCCGCTGATGAAACATAGCAATGGACTATCACCCATTTTAAAGAGGATGTTCCCGTGAAAACATGTTCGCTGTAACCCTGACGTTGCTCCGCGCCGGAATTGTGGAAAGGTTGCGTATTTTTGAAATGCCATGCCGGGGGGCTTTCGATATGTACATGTAAATGTGATCCATGATGATCATCATCGTCATCGTCACAGTCATCGTCGTCGTCGTCGTCATCATCATCATCATCATTCCTTATGAAGATAAGTTGGTGCTATGATCAGGTTCAGCATATTTGTCATAGAGGTGGTGGAATTGTTCAGCCCTTCTGAAGATAAGTTGATGTTATTCCTTTTTCAACCTAATTGTCAGAGGGAGTGGTGGATGTGTTGATCCCTTTTGAAGATAAGTTGATGTGACTACCCCATTTAGCATATTTGTCAGAGGGGGTGGTGGATGCTTTAACCCCATAAGTTGATGTTAGTCATTTTCAACATATTTGTCATAGGGGGTGGCGGATGTTGATCTCTTATGAAGATAAGTTGATGTGATTGCCACGTTCAGCATATGTGTCATGGGGGGGTGGTAGATTTTGTTTGACCCCTTATGAAGATCAGTTGATGTTATTGTTGTCATTCCTTGTTCAACATATTTGTCAGAAGGGGTGGTGGATTTGTTGATCCCTTTTGAAGATAAGTTGATGTGATCATACCATTCAATATATTTGTCATAGGGGGCCGCGGATTTAGGATCCCTTGTGACTAAAAGACATTTAAGTTGGTGGTATTACCCCATTACACATGAGTTGCCACTGGTGATGATGATGATTATGATGATGCTGCTGCTGATGATGATGATCATGACAATGTTCCTGAACATGAAAATGATGGTGAGGATGATGATGTTGATGATGATGTTGATGATGTTGATGATGATGACATCATGATGATGATGACATCATGATGATGAGGATGGCATGATGATGATGATGATGACGACGACGACAACATCATGATGATGATGATGACGACGACAACATCATGATGATGATGATGATGACATCATGATGGTGATGATGATGACATCATGATGATGATGTTGATGATGATGATGGCATGATGATGATGATGATGACGACGACGACGACGACGACAACATCATGATTATGATAATGATGATGATGATGATGATGATGATGATGATGATGATGATGAGAAGTGTAAGTGTGGAGCAACGTCCGGGTTGGACGGAACATGTTTAAACCACAATTATTGCTGCTTTTTAATTTCCATGCTTGAATGCCGGAGGGTAATCATCACATTCTCGAAATGTTGAAATCCATGGTATACGCCATTTCTGGACAAACTTATTCTCCATTATGTCTCTTAAGTCACATACTGTTAGTTAATATATCCTATGAAGTCCCCAGCATATCCTCATTATTCCCCATAAAATATCCCAATGTTCCATGGTTGGTTTATATCCCTATGATATCCCACCAAAAATGACAAACTCACCACCGTGCCCTGCCCAAAGTGGAGTGAATTCTGCGCCTCACTCACGGCTTCTCCGTCTGCTGCGGCTTGAACCGCCTCTGCCGGTTCCATGTCCCAGTTAGTCATGTGGAAACCATGTGAATAAATTATAATATTTCATTAACTGGGACATGGAACCATGGTTTCCACATGGGGAATATTAACATGACTTCAACATTAATGAATTAACATGACCCTTATAATTTCCCCAAATTAATTATTTCATTAACCTGAATTAAGGCCATTTGGGGATCATTTCCCTTACTAACTATGATTCCAGTGAGGGAGAACAGTGAGGTCGTTATAATTTACCCAGAAACCATGTGAATAAACCATCCCGGAAAAAGATGAGACAATTGGGCATACTTGTACTGAAGGCTTGATGACTTGATGACTCGTGACCCCCATAAAAAGGCCGGTGAGTGGCATGTTTTGTTATTGGGTTGCACATTGAATGATGTTGTGACCCATATATATATATAACCGGGGATGTGTCATGTATAACACAACTGGCATAATCACATAATGTATATAGTTCCCACTTGCTGACTGGAATGCTCGGACAAGAAGCCTTGTCAGCGCCTGCAATGCAAGTAACCACAAGGTGGTACCCCCCAGTTATAAGTTGGTTTGTAAACCATAGTAAGTATAGATATATCTACCATAAATCATAGTTATTGGAGTCATTTGCACCAACTTAGCTAAGTATTGTGGACATTTCTCAAGCCTGGTACGCCCGCCAAAGCTGGGCTGTTGATTGCGCGATGAAACTTGCAAGCCACCAGGGAACCGAACAGATCGCAGGATTACAAGCTGGGTATACCCATTGAGTTTGATGATTCACCAACATGGGAATTGTCCATATTTTTGTCTACGAAAGTTTGAAAGGGATCTAAAGGGTATATCATATCAAACTTCAACATATTACAAAATACTCATTATGAAAATAAGAACAATGATAACAATAGCAATCATACATAATTGAATTTACACCAAACATATAAAGTCAAGATCATATACAGTACCAAAAACCATGTTTTCACGTGACCACTTCGAAGCACCCACAGATTTCCAGGGCCGAGCCTCTGCCACAGTGCATTCCTGAGCCTCATGCGCAAGTTGCATCCTCTGCGCCACAAAGTCTTGTGCCCAACGTTCCTGGCAGCACCAACGCGACATCAAGTTGATATCTATTAGGATATTTAAATATATATATATATGTATAATAATATATATTTATAATATATTACACCAATATACATATCAAGTTTAGATCTATGGATGATTATATTTATTGGAATACAATAGGAATCCCATGGAAATACAATGCGATTTTTTTAAAGTGGGGTCCAAAAAATCCCAAGGTTTCGCATCACTGGATTTCCCATTGGTCGAAACTCAAAACATGTCAAAACCTCTGGTGAATCCCAGATCAGTGGCAAATGGATGTTCATCCCCCCGAAAAAGGGATACCCTCTGGTTATGACTAACAGTTCGCCATGGTTTTTCGATGGCCCTAATCGAAATAGATGGTTTACCGTTCTTAATAGCATGGTGGATCTGTCCATGGCAAACTGTGAATGTCACTTAGTCATAACCAGATGGTAGGTTTTGGATGACCCAGGGACCCATTGAAGTGACAATCATGGGACAAATCCATTCTGGTTGGTGGTTTTTCGCCACCCCTCTGGAAAATATGAAAGTCAGTTGGGATGATGACATTCCCAAGATATGGAAAAATAAAACAACAAATCATCAAAATGTTCCAAACCACCAGCCAGCATTTCATTCCATTTCCCGTGCCAACAAAATCTGCGATGTACAAGAACATCTCGGGTCAGTCCATTACATACTAGTATACCACACAAAAACATACACATTCTCAAAACCCATGGATAGTATCGTGGAAACATCTCCATACTTGAATCCACACTCACATGTTTGGTGGTTCACTTGTTGTTAGTCCTTCCCACTCATCGCACATATTATTGATGATGATGATGATGAAGAAAATGAAACATTCGAAACACTCTTCAAAGTACCAAACAGCAAATGCTTCGGATTCTGGTTGATGAGTTCAACTGTTCACCTGCTGATGACACCCCGGAAAAGTAACATGTAAAGCACCAAAAAGTGGCCTCTTTAAGGGAAACTGCCCCCAAACCGTCGCCTCTGGAACGCCCCTGGCACTGGTGCGGTTCACCTGAATCGCTGCTTCGAAATGGCACCCCAGTGGTGGTCTATGGGAAATTCTCTGGGAAAAGCACCTAGAAATAGAACTTGGTATGGGTCGATGCTTTTTTTTTGATCAAAAATAGATCAAGAAGGGTTTGATACCAAACATGACCAAGTTTTTGCTTGCAGGGGGTCCCCTATCTTTAACTCCTCCCTATTGTACCAACCTGCAAAACACAGTTATAAACTCCTATGGTAACCTTCAGGGAACAAGGCTTTGGACCCATGCAGGCCCAGGAGTTCCAATTCTTTGGCCCCGGCTTGCAAACTACAAAAACACACAAAAGCGCGACGCACTTGTCTCTTTCCATCTGACTGCAACCATCCTACTTTTGGATTCGGTTTCCCATGAAGAAGATCTTGAGATTATGTATAGCATCCAATGATTCCTCAAATTGAGACTGCCTCTCTCAGCTCCGGTACAAAACAAACAAACAAACACATTTTTTTTTCTCTCTCTCTCTCTCGCTATCGTTCTATGCAAACACCACCGATTCTTGGCCATATACACTTCCTGGTTGCGAATGGCCGATGGCCACACTATACAAAGTCCGGTTATATGTAAGCTACGAGGTTTTTCTCTCGTTATGGCACTTGGCATCATCAAACAACACCCGAAGAACCATTGGTAAAAAAAAACATCATATAATATCATCAAAATACTCAAATAAATCATCAAAAACACACAAATATTGGTTTAAACAAATGCGCACCAACCAAGCCCCGCCTCCGCAGCAATTGCCTGGCAATCCAACAAACGCTGGCATGGCTGACTCACTCCCCGATGTTTTGGGCTTCTTTTTGGGTGAATCTTGACCAAAAACATGGCCGAAACCAAGGAGGGGTCACCGAAATAGGAGGGGTTGGTTGGATACCCATGAAAACATGGCTGACATAGCTGAAAAAAACATCCAGGTGGCGAGCTCCATATTTTCGAGTTTGAACAACTCGCTGATTTTCGTCATGTGAGGTCATTCCAAAGTCGCGATGGTATCAGGGCAAATATCCTGTTGAAATTGGCTTCCCATAGCCATACCTGTTCTTGCATGGTTGATGTTCGATGCCCTGCAGTATACCTTTTTGCTGGTTGGTCTATTCTCTCTCAGCATTGCAATTTATTTAGCCCACCGAGCTTGTGGAATGATTCTATACACCCCACTCTTTAGTGCATAATCCCGCCATGGTTTATCATTTCTTGATGCTTCATTCATCTAACCCCAATCTCGACTCAGTTTCATTCCCAGCTACTGAAAAAAATGCTGGTCACTACAGTACATATTCCGCCCTTTTGATAGCAACAAGGTGGTACCCCCCAGTCATGATTGTTGGTTTTATAAACCCCATTAACTATGTCAATATATCTACCATAAATCCTAGTTAAACTGCTGCACTAAACATCACTAAACTAAATTATAGCAAATTAATGCTGCTTATATATGGGGCACCACCTTGCTATATACTCCAGCATATTCCAAATATATGACCATATATTCCAATTCTGCATCCATTATATCCTCATTAAACGGTTGGTTTCATTCCCAAGTTTGTTGATTAAATCCCATCAAATCACCTTGAATCCAACTGTGGGATAACCTAGTTTGATAATTTCATGATACCCATAGGATCCATGTATGCTATATATGGTAACATTTATCATCAATCTACCCCAAATGTTAGCATATATACCATACATGGATCCTATGGGATATATCATGGCCGACACTTCGACAGGTACAGATGTAAAGCGCACGTTTCCTTGGTGGCTTGGTGGCGTGGTGACAGATGTCTGGCCTCGATACCTGCCAATACCTCTCCGCTTCGAGTTTCAGATTCTTCTTTTAAATGCTGTGTTTCAGCGGCTTCAGATCAAATTGTTCATGGGTCATTAAATGTCCCCATTGAACATCACCCAACCATTAGGTATATGGTCTATAATGGCTACGATAAGCTGATGTCCAATATTCCCAAAATGGGACAGTTACCAACCCCTGAATTGTTCCACTTTGGAAACAAAAAAAAGGGAGAGTGAGGGCGGTTCTCCTCAATGAAGCCACACTTGTCAGCGCTAGCTGATTGACGAATCTTCTGTTCGTATTGTTTTCCGGCCTTGGAGACAAACAATGCGACCTTCCCCAGAAACAGTTGACGAAGGCTCCCCAGAAACTCGGCTTCGGCACCTTCGATAAATATATACTGTAGAATGTGTAAATCCCATGCCTAATGTGTTAAATATCTACTGTAAATATACCATATCTACTGTAAATCCCATGCTGGTGTTAAATGTGTTAGCCTATTCCTCCACTCTCTTTCGAAGCTGCGCTTCGACCCTCGCCTCAGGTGAAATGGCGCCAGCGCCAGGACCACGAGCCATGGCGGCGTGCAGCGCTGTGGCCTGGTACAGCCCCAAGGGGGCGGCCGCGAGAAAAAACGGGACTCGTCGTGTACAGCTTGAGTATTGTACACAAATTCACTGTATAATAATTTGAGGGGCTCGAATCCAAGGCGGGCTACATATTTTCAGCTATACGCCCTGGAATAGGATTGCCAAATTCTTAAATTACTGCTTATATATACGTGAGGTTTGCAATTCCCCTTGCGGTTCATTTCTTTGTGGTGTGACCCCTTATGGTCTTATGGGATGAAGTCGGGCTTTGCAGAAAAACAGCTCCGCAAAAATATGTTTTTCCGCGCTACTCTTTGCAACTCGGCTTTGCAAAAAAAACAACTTTTCAGGCTCTAAAAAAGGTTTTATTCCACACTGCTCATATGAAACTCAGAGAAGCCCGGCTTTGCATATGCTTTGCATAAAAACATTTTTTCAGGCTCTAAAAACATGTTTTTTCCACACTTCTCTTATGAAACTCAGACAAGCCCGGCTTTGCAAAAAAAAAATCAGGCTCTAAAAAATTATCTTTTCGCATGCCTCTTGTCAAATTTTAAGCTCGCTCCAAATTGTGCAGATGCATGCAATACATAACTAAGAATGCTCTAAGAATTTGAGGGACCTTCGGCCTATTGTGGTGTAGATTTGCCTGCATTTAAAAATAAGAATTTGAGGGACCCTGGGCCTCAAGCTTTCGCATTCTTAACCAGCTCTCGGGCTGTATAGGATAGGACCATTGAATAGCTCTTCATTCTTATCACTTGGGATATACATCAACCAACCAACCAGTAGGAAAAGGACCGTTCAAAAGTCTTTGGTGACATAGCAACCAATACCCTCTGGTAAACTAACATAACTATGGAAAATCACAATTTTTCATGGGAAAATCCACTATTTCAATGGCCATTTTCAATAGCTTTTTGTTAGTCATAACCAGAGGGTAGCAACCAACCACCGTTCCTGGAAAAGGTCCGTTTTCGCCTCATGGCGACTGAAGGGTAGGGAGAGGCCGCGACAGGCGTCCAGCCAAGCTTCCAAGGTGAGGCCTACAATGCCCCGGCTGTAGACCTCGCAACTGGACCAATCCCCAGGCGAACTGACCACCAGAAATTTATCATATTTTTTGAAGCGCCAGGAAGCAACATAAGGGACTTAACCGCCAAGAATATCCCAGGGATAGGGGATGTTGATTTAAGCAGCACATGTGATGTTGAATTGTTGGAAAATTGTTTCAGTGGATGCCCGAAATATAGCCCCAAAGTTCTAGTGTTTCAACCGCAACTGTTCGTTTCATCCATTTCTGGGATCAAAAACATCATTGGCAACGAGAAAGTACCCTCTGGTAATTTAACATAGCTATTGAAAATGGCCATTTATAGTGGATTTTCCCATTAAAAATGGTGATTTTCCATAGTTATGTTAGTTTACCAGAGGGTAGAATCACTTTCTAGCAAGCTGAATGACGAAGTTCCATGGCCAATCTTGGACGCTCCTACATTTTTCAAGAGGCTGGTTACTAGATATCTCAAGCAGTGTAGTAGCAACAAATCAACAGATTATCATATAAAGTGTTGAACTACCCTTCACCAGGTGTCTTCCCATACGTTCATGATTCAATCCCAATGTTTATTTGATACCTCTGGTAATTCAACATAGCTCTGGAACATGTCTCATGTATGATTTATAGTTGATTTAGCTTTTCAAAAAATATTTCCATAGTTACGTGAAATTACCAGAGGGTAAAGCCCCATGTTTCATGGACCATCCATCCACTCAGTTTCTCCAGAGCGCTTCCTAAGTTCCCGGCATTCAGCGCCTGTGCCAAGGGCAACTTGCTCTGACCCATGGCGCGCGCCAGACCTTTGATCTCGTCCATGGTCACTATTTGGGGGTGGTTTCCAAAAACCCTGCTGTTGTAGTGGATCATGGCACATGGTGCTACATCTATTCTATGCATTGCAACTCTTGAATACCCTGTATGTTTACCTTTATGGCTTCCCATTATGTTTGTCTTTAGCTGATCAGTACAGTATATTTCCCTAGCTTTAGCAAAAGATTAAGTTGTACCAAAGTACCCATCCAAGACAAACCCAGTATATCCTCAAGTTGTGCCGTTGCTATGGGTCAACTATGATAATTCACTAACTTGATTTAAGGCCAACAATCTTCGCTGGCGCCGATTTGGGGATAGCTACCCCTACTAGCCACCATTCCAGTGACATCGCAAGTAAGGTTGTTATGATTCATTCAAATGCATGTCCCGATAATATACCCTCCGGTAATTCGGGATATAGCTATGGAAACCATGACCCATTTATAATGCTTTTGCCTCTTAACATGGGGATTTCCCATAGCTATGTTAGTTTACCAGAGGGCACACTCCCATTTTTCTTAGTGACAATCAAGGCTTTGGGAGCTTCCCCAGGTTGGTTTCCCCAGCTGCCAAAGCACGGCTCAGTAAGGCTGGAAGGGATGCCACTGCATCGGACACCTCTTGCGTTACCACCTGCCATGGTGACACAGGGATATTCATGGGGGCCCTGGTCACTCCAACATATATCATGTGGATGTGGGTCAAAATGGAAGACCTAGGGGACCACAGATGTTAGTCTAGTTTAGTATTAACCATCCAATTATTGGGGTACCTAATTTTGACCCATACCCATGTATGGGATTCCAAAAATAATGATGCAAAACCCATACAGAATCCGGTAAACATCTGGGAAAGGCTAAAGGCTTGGGCTTGGTACTTGAAAATTGAGGCAACAAAAACACTGGATTCAGAACCTCGTTTTCCTTGTTAACATGGCGATGACTTGGGGGTTGATGCTCACTGAGCACAGACAGGCTTTCCCGTCCTGCAGATTGTCAATTTCCCCACTTGGGCCCACAAAATGAGTAGATACGAAACTCAACCAGGGGTTCAACGCGGGTGTTTAACGGTCATCCGCAGGAACTACAACATCCAACTATATAGTGTTGATTGAAATCCAATACTTGGTGTATTCCCGTCAATAAGGAATGACAGAATAGCAGTAAACTATACCACCATTGTACTCCATTGCCAATTTATATCTTATTTGTGATTTGTACCCACTGATATCCAAATATGGCATAAAATGGGTGGAATTACTTGTATGCAATGGTATTACATTCCTTTTAAATATGGGATGTCATCTGTTTGATATACACCATTTACCAACTGATGTCAAGATTGTACAAAACTGATGGAGTGCCACAACAAATTGAACAATCATGATCAATGGATGGACATGTCCATTATATTGTATGTAAAACATTGTAAAACATTGTAAAACCATTATATAAATACAATTCTATATTCTTTGATATGCTTTGTGATACATGTGAATATATAATATATAATTACATGCGCATATCTTATGAAATACCGTCTGGTAAACTAACATAACTATGGAACATCACCATTTTTAATGGGAAAATCCACTATAAATGGCAATTTTCAATAGCCATGTTAAATTACCTTATGAAATAGAAGGAAAATCCACCTGACCTCCAGGGCGGCACCTCGCGTTGAGGTTCCAAGGCTCGATGGAATTCCTCGCGAGACACACCGCCGTCGCCGTTCTTATCCTGGCACCGCGGAGGCTTTCGCACCGGCTACGGCAAAAAGGGTGCCCCACAGGGAGCTAAGTCGCGATTTGTTGGATTTGTTGCTTCTGTTCTCAGTACTGTACCGGTAACTTAAGTCGGATTTATACTGCTTGGTGGTTTCAACAACCCCTCTGAAAAATATGAGTTCGTCAGCATGATGAAATTCCCAATATATGGAAAAAAAGAACATGTTCCAAACCACCAACCAGATAGTATATAGTGAATGAAAATAGCAGATGCATCAAACTAGTGAATTGGTTAATGAATCGACAAACATAACTGGATGCATCACCTTGTATCCAGAACTGAACGCTGAGGAGATAGCCAGGAACAAACAAAAAGTCAATTGCTCAAAACCACCATTTTCAATCATTTTCAGGTATCCATTTTTTAGGGCAAAGTCATACTTCGAGGCTTTGCGGCATAGCTTTACCTGGGGTACCAAAGCCATATTGTGCCATGATCACAAGCTGGTCATCCATCTACTGGGAATCCAAACATCATGACCATCTCTCAAGACCATATCCCACCATATCCGCAGGAAAAAAAAATCTATCCCAATACAGTAAGTATTCCCGTAGAATTCTCGAGTTTAACTCGTATCATTTCATATATTTCATGTCCCATGTTTGTCCCATCCTTACATCATATGGGTATGGGTCAAAATTAGGTACCCCAAAATTATGGATGGTTAATACTAAACTAGACTAACATCTGTGGTCCCCTAGGTCTTCCATTTTGACCCACATCCATATCATGTTGCCATCGCAACGGGGAAAAAAACTCAGCCAGTTGCACAAAGAGCTGCCACAGTCGCCGCAGTTGTCCATCCGTCAGGGTGGGGTCCAACCTAGGCGAGGCTAGCTGAAAAATGGAGTTTTATAGCTGGGGAAAAAAAAAACATGGGAAAATCATGGCAACTATAGGAAATCTATGGAAATCTCCTAGAGGTATCTATAAATGGATATAAAATGATATAAATGGAGGTTTATAGCTGGGAAAATCATCTATATAGATGATTATAAATTATAAATGAATATATGATATATCAAGGGTGGATAATGGTGGATTTGCCAGCAAGGCATGTTTGATTACCGGAGGGTAGCAACTTCTCGGGAAAATCTATAGGAAGTTTGCTGCATATACAATTCGCACCCACATTTTTGATATTGATCCATAATCAATGGTCGTTCCAGGATCCTAAAATGGAGGTACTGTACCGTATCAGACTTGTAGCCAGTGACACAATCCCATCCTTGTTTCCCACTGTTCCCGCAGTGTCGAGTATGAACCACATTCTGTACTTTACATCAGAATAAGATTGAAAATGGAACATTTTGGAACAAAATTTGGATCACATTTTGGATCACATTTCTCCAAAGGTGGGGAGAATGGAACACACAAACTTACACCCACTGGGATCCCAAATTTGTCTCCATGATCGGCTGAAATTGGCTACCTCCAAATCTGGGCTTCGTCATCAGTATCCCTTTCAAGGGGTATACCCCATTTTCAAATCAATTTGGTTGATGATCTATCCCACCATAATAAATCGTGTATATATCATATATATATCATAATAAATGGTATATTCCATTCCATTTCAAGGGGTATGCCGGTATGCCCCATTTTCAAAAATCATAATCCATTTGGTTGATGGCGCCCGATGGCCATGGCATCATGGCGCAACGAACAGACAGGGCGCCCTGCGAAGAAACACTTCGGACACTTCCAGTCACCCTCTGGTAAATCAATCATCAATGGTAATCAAATATATAACACACCAGAAGTGTTTGAATATATCACCATATATCAATATAGCAAACTGGAACATCACCATATATCACCGTCTGGTAACTTGGGGAAATCAACTAATGAAAAAAATGGGCCATTTTCCCACCAATATCAATCTGCCATCTTCCATTAATATAGAAAACATATCAATATGTCATAATCCCCCCATGATATCCCCATTATACCACCATTTTCATCCGCGTTCCTCTTGCTCAATCTATTCGTTTCCACAAAACCTGAGGAGCTCACCGGGCAAAGAGCCCCCGGAAATCTTGCCAGTGAATCTCCGCGCGGCCACCTTTGGTGCCTGCAGAAAACACCCTCTGATCACCTTCAATAAGTCGGGAGACGTCGGGAGATGTCGGGATATGGGGCCCGTATAATTATACTGCTTGGTGGTGACTTAACCATTTTGAAAAATATGGAAGTCAATGGGAAGGATCACATCCCATATATGATGGAAAATAATCCAAATGTTTGAAACCACCAACCGAGATATGGGTATCCTGTATCCTGGCTGGGGGTATGTTTAAAAAATAGCAGAATCACTGAAGACTTTGGAAAAATTCTTCCAGATTCTACAGAGTTCCATCTGTCCAATATTTTCCCAAATGGGGGTACCTAAAACGGGTACCCCGTACCCCCATATCATCCATGTTCACCGTATTTTCCACTATAAACCATCCATTTTGAGGTACCCTCTGGTAATTTAACATAGCTATTGAAAATGGCCATAGAAATAGTTGATTTTCCCATTGAAAATGGTGATTTTCCATAGTTATGTTAGTTTACCAGAGGGTACCATTGTAGGAAACCTCCATATCTTTCCCATTTTTGTCCCACGTCTTTCCGAAACGTCCATCGTTTGAAGGGCGCCTGCCAAGGCCTCGAACAAGTCATCCACGCTGCGGTTCTCCCGCTGCAGCGCCTCTGCAGAAGAGATATATCTCTCGCTGGGTACCTAATCGCTAATCATTAATATATATATATATAATGATCAAATCATTAATGATACATGGTCATATGACATAATCAATGATATGATATATGGTCATATATATAATGTTATATATTATATAATGTTATATAATGTATATCATGTGAATTGGAACATAAAATATGATTGCTATGGTCTATGATTCTGGTCTACATATGGTTTTCCAGGTCATCCCGTGAAATGAGACCCAGAGAGAATCCATGGCCTTAAAATGTACTGCTTGGTGGTGACTTGACCATCGTGAAAAATAGAACTTCGTGAATGGGAAGGATGATCTACCATCTGGTTATTTAACATAGCCATGGTATAGATGGTCCATAGAAATATATGGTTTACCTATTAATAGCATGGTGATTTTCCATGGCAAACTGTTAAATAACCAGATGGTATATGAAATGGAAAAATAATCCAGCCATGGGGGTAACCTGGGGAGGTAACAAACAATGGCACCTCTGGATGGCTGATCAAGATCATTGGATCTAGCAATCTGGCAATAGTACAATGTTGAGGTCACAATAACCTACCCTCTGGTAAATTAACATAGACCCTGAAAATGACCAATTTATAGTGGAAACTAGTCTTCCAACCCCTATCTGGCAGGGTCTATGTTAATTTACTGGAGGGTAAAAATAGATGAGGATATTCAAATATGTGCAGTATATAGTATATCTCATGGACATGAATATGTAATGGTGTGACCAAAATGAACAAAGCCCTCAAACTTAAGTTTATATATATATAGTAATCCCTAAAAAGATAGAAACGTGTTTCCAGGATGGTATAGATGTTGTTTACCTCATCTTTCCAGTTTTCCAACTTTTCTATCTATCTATCTATCTATCTATCTATATATATATATATATATGTATGTCTATACATATGTATACTGTGTGGGTAAAACAAAAATAAACCACCCATTTGGGAATGGATCCTACCACCTATAAACATGGTGATTTGGGGGATGGTTTATGGCATTGTTCTACCCGCATTACACACATATCTTCCATAGTTTTCCATACATATCCCTATTCCATTGTTCCCCCATGGTATGCAGGTTTCAGAAAATCACTATATATATATATACACTATATATATACTATATATATATACTATATATATATATATCCCCATTCTCTCCCCACTGAAACTCCTGGTTACTAAACACCTCATCTTGGCAGCCCCACCTGCGAGACCCTGGCGCACACGTCTTCCGCCCAGCTACCAAAGGCCTCAACGTCATCGGTGGCTTGAAGTTTAAGGATGGTTGGTTACCTAATGGGATTTTATGGGATTATAGTGATTCAATGGGATCATAGTGGAATTATTACAGGAACTAATGATATCTACCCCCTGGATCCCCCTGATAAACTAACAAAAAACTATTGAACATGGCCATAGAAATAGTTGAATTTCCCCATTAAATAGCTGGTGATTTTCCAGTTCGCGAACTGTTAGTTTACCAGGACCGCTGGGTACTTATATACTTATATATATATAGGTTACTTATCTCGGACTCAGTTTGGTTCGGTAACTAGGTATGGAACACATGGAAACCAACAAAAATGCGGAGCTTGATAATAAGTTGAATCCAATGCATTGTTGGGCGGTCAACTTGCAGCAACCTGTTCTATCTGTCTCTTTGGGTTACTTTATTGGAAACCTACTGGCTTTCACCATTGAAACTGGGGCTACCTTAGATTGTCCCTAAAATTCTGGAATATGGTTTGGCAATGATTGATATGGATGGTACATTTGGGTCCGAAAAAAACATTTCTGGGGCTGATTTTTGTCGGGTGCAAGAATTAAAAAATTATCCTCTGGTAATCAAGCATTCAGCATGGAAATCCACCATTTATACAGTAGTTGATATATTTTCCCACAACAAGATCTCCATCAAAATAGGGGGGTTCCCACTAAGGCACGTGTGGTTACCTGGGTCTGAGGACAGGGTAGCCCCACTTCAAAATGAACGGTACCCCGGTACCTGCTTGCCCAAGCCGAGGGCGGCAAGGCGCCGAGGCAAAATGACAAACCCAAACAGAATTGTGTTGGTTATATAAGTTACCATCTGGTTATTTAACATAGCTATGGAAAATCACCATGCTATTAATAGGTAAACCATCTATAAATGGGCCATCTATACCATGGCTATGTTAAATAACCAGAGGGTATATATGAATTTATTCCCACTATCTACATATCTCAGCAAATCTCTCCATTCTGTTTCCATCTGTTTCCAATGAGATGTGCTATCCCCGCCACAACGTTCCCCATGATATTTGCATTTTTGCTCGTTAACACCGCACTGTTTGGCCGCTGAAGTCCCAATTTTTGCTGCAAGATGGGCTTCCCCAACGATGGCAGAGACACTGGCGCTGGCGACTGCCTGAGACGATCAGGTGCGGAAACGTCATGAACAACGGTGATTACGGATACCCTCTGGTTATGTCAAACATAGCTATTGAAAATGGCCATAGAAATAGTGAGTTTTCCCATTAAAAATGGTGATTTTCCATAGCTATGTTAAATTACCAGAGGGTAAAGTCAACTAAGAATGTGTTACTGTTACGCAGTTACCAAGAATATGATCGCCAAACATAGCTGTTTTTCTATGGCTAGCCTAAACGATGCAAGTCATATCCATGTTGAACCAATCATTTTTGTGTTTTTCGTGTTGTAAAACTGCCCCTGAAGCTCTGAGAGAAGGGTTTTTTGGGCTGTTTCACCAGCCACGTTGAATTCATAGTTGGGGATCATCAGGCTTCCATCCCTGCCAAAGTCCTGACTGGGTATCATGGTCCCATTGGAGTTGGCAGAGATTCGCTTCCTGTATGCTAGGACGTCCTAAATTTGCACTGTGTACATGTTTGAGATGTCTATGTACAACATCTACGTGTACAGTATGTATGTATGCAGAACATATCATATACTCTTGCACTCGTGCATACCAAACTAATTAAATACCGCGAGAATATATGTTTATATATGATAATATATATAGTTATATAAATGCAATCGTGTAATAGTTTGTATACAGTACTATACTATGAGATACACATATAAACACAGCCTCCAGTCTCAAATACCATCTATTTGTTTCAATCTAGTGAGTATAAAGTGTGGTAAAAAATGTTTAGCCCAAACTATTGAAGTATACATGGCGTTGATTTAACTATTCATCCAGTTACCCTCTGGTAAACTAACATAGCTATTGAACATGGCCATTTATAGTGGATTTACCCATTAAAAAATGTGATTTTCCATAGTTACGTTAGTTTACCGGAGGGTAGCTGCACCAAATATCATATGCATTTCCCAGGTCATGGGTCGTCATCATACCCCAATAAATCAAGTCGTACAATCCCCACCATTAAAGCCCATATCTTACGATTGAAAACCACATGTTTGCTGGTGACACATATCAGGTTCCCCATATTTCTGCTGCTTCACTTCCAACTCAATAAGTCATCATCAGCCATCGTTTCTCCGTAATGTCCAGTCTTAATCTTTTTACTGGTTCAAACTCAGCCTAACTATGGTTAACTTCCAATAAACATCGCCAATCAAGAACTACATCATCCGTTTTAAATCAGTGCTATCCCCTATATTAGTGGTAAAATCCCAAACACGGAGTGACATTTTAGTGATTTTAGTGGTAAAACACCAATATCACACGTGTAGATATATATCATATGTATATATTATGTATATATATATATAATTATATATATATATATACATATCACACATATATATATATATATATACATAGAATGTTAAGTAGCAGCATTGTCCAACACACGTTCATGTACAGTTCCAACATGTCACTGGATGTTCCTGGCAACATCTTGGATCAACAAGGCCTTGAGCCAGGCCTTTGTATGCCAACAGACAAAAGGCGCGTACAGCA
>Ga0126342_10007344_pt1 | contig 19655 bp, 24 predicted proteins | sample Cyp1metagenome_FD_92528 | JGI IMG/M metagenome (GOLD analysis project Ga0126342, IMG submission 92528) | Coral microbial communities from Lord Howe Island, Old Settlement Bay, Australia - Cyphastrea 1 metagenome | ecosystem: Host-associated > Invertebrates > Cnidaria > Coral ... | reverse complement strand
CATCTGCTATCTCTCAAAAACGCATTTCGTGCGAGACTTCCTCCAAAACTCCATCGGCAACTCCTCCACTTGCACCACTTGCAATCCCATTTACATTGCGGGAACGATCCTACAGTTGCAAATAGTCTTGTCCAGTGGCAAGTGAGTCTTTTCCATTTGGGGAGTGGCTCTTTTGTCCCAGTGCTTGGCTCAAAGGAATCATCCTAATTTGAAGAAGTGTTACTGCAGCATCACTCAGTTCCAAGACCTTTAAGAATGATCAACTAATATTCAACACAATTTTTGCATAAGCTCCCAGCAAGTGTTGCCTTGCTCTATAGAGCAATGTCTTCATCTTCGACATCGGAGTCTGATTCTGAATCATCATCCGTTGGCACCAATGACAAGGACGGGAAAGCCAAAACAAATTACCACGCATAATCCATCTCTCGTGCCCCCCATCTAGGAATGGCCCATAATTAATACCCCTGAAGGACTTCAACATCCCTGAGATGACCAAGCGCTACCTTGATGAGGTCGGACCTCTTTTCCTCCAGAAATCTGGATTCTTGGCAAGCTCCACGCAGTTTTCAGAATGACTGGGTGGTGGCAGGGACCAGCAGGGGCATTGCCTTCATGTTCGTCAACATGTGAATATCCCCCTCAACAAAACTTTGGTGAAGAAATGGTTCACCATTTCAAACCCAAGAGTGTGCATTTTTCAAGAACATTTAATTCTGAGGATTGAAAAAATGGTTCGAATTTGGCAAAGACGGTGCCTTCTGCTTTGCGTCGGATTGCGCCTAGGCTTTTTAAAATTTAATCTGAAATGGGATTGGGAGAGAAGTTGGGGAACAGTGCGATCTATAGGCAGCTGTACGCATGCATGCTCCCAGGCAGTGGGGCGGACACTCCCTACATGGCCTTGCAGATGATCTTCGATGCTGCTGGTCAGAGTGATCGTCTTGTGCATCTGCTGCTTGGTGTGATGTTGGTACCAGACATGGGGTTTAGTTTGTTACTAGCTACAAGCTCAAAGGAGGCCAAATTAAGGTGTAAATTTCAGACCCCAAACCATTCTAGGCTTCATGTTGGAGGAAACGGGGTTGCCATGGCTTTCTTGGGGCATGAGGTTGGCTTCCGAGATTCATCCGAAGAAACGGCAGTTCCTGAAGGACAACTTCAATGTTCGGCAGTTTCTTGGTTTTTGAGGGCGTCCTAGGTACTGTTCGGTAACGTGTTTGGTCCAGCTGTGGGTTTGCTCCCATGAGTGCACATCGCACAGGCTGACCGATTCAGTGTTGAAACAAAACAACAAGGACCTGATCGAAAAGGCGGCTGTACTTTCCATGAAACTTGTTTGTGCAGAGCCCTGGCAATCTATCTATTGTAAGTTTCTCATGTTTCTGTGCCGCTAGGTCAGTGTTTACGCTTCGGGGTTCCCATGTACCCCATATTCCAGCCTTGGAACATTGGGCCGCCTACAAGACCCCAACGCGAAGCAGCTGCTAGCATGCGTACGCCGAATCAAGAGATGTCGGCCGAAGGCCCCTTAGTGTATGGAAATTTCAATTACGGTAACCTACACACCTGTTTTTTCTTGGTTGACCTGCCAGCCGTGTGCACAGATCTGCGTACTTGAGAATGTCATGGGCTTCCTGGTTGTTGCCGAGAAGGTCGCTAAATTTATCGAAGCCAATGTGCCGGGGTTATTTGGCTGGGCAAACCGGTTTAGATTTTGTTTGTTTTTCAAAAAATGCACAACACCATGCCCCTAGATCTCCGTATCTACTTTTATACACATAGACATAGTCCCTATGTCCATCTATTCATCCATCCAACCATCCATCCATCCACCCATCTATCTATCTCTATCTATCGATCTATCTATCTATCTACCTACCTGTATTTATCCATCTATTTATGTATCTATCTTCCTGTCCTTCTTTCTTTCCACCTTTGTTTCCTTCTTCCTTTGTTTTTGTCTTTCGTTCTATTTTTTTATTTCTTTTATTTCTTTCTTTTTCTTGCTTTTCTCACTGACTTGTTTTCTTGCTTTCTTTCGTTCTTTCCCTCGCTATTTCTTATCTCTTGCAATCTTTCTCTTTTCATACATTTTTTCTTGTTCCTTTCTTTCTTTCTTTTCTTTCTTTCTTTTCTTGCTTTCTTTCCTTTCTTCCTTTCTTCCTTTCTTCGCTTCTTTCTTCCTTTCTTTCTTTCTTTCTTCCTTCCTTTCTTTCTTTGTTCCTTTCTTCTTTCTTTCTTTCTTTCTTTCTTTAGTTATTCCTTTCTTTCTTTCTCTGTCTCTCTCTCTCTCTCTTACTTAGATTGTTCCTTTCTTTCTTTCTTCCTTTCTTCCTTCTTTCCTTCTGTCCTTCTTTCGTTCTCTCTCTCTCTCTCTTTCTGTCTATTTATCAATGTTTCCTTGTTCTATCTGTCCATCGATGTAGCCGTATATCTATCAATCTACCTGCCTGTATCTTCCCAAATCATTCTCTCTACCAACTTGCATATCTAAGCCCCTCTTGATCTATCTATGTATGTATCAAACAACTTACCCAACTAAGAAACCAAGCACAGAACTTAAAGAGTAAAATGTTACCCTCCATGTATTTGTGTATCGTGTATCTGTGTCTTGTTCATGTATACATTTTTACATGCTATATAGAACCGATATTTGTATATATACTTGTTTCAGGATCAAACAAACCAACCCATTTTTCACCAAATCAAAGATGTTCCCCTATGGTGTCACAAACCGCCAGCTTAGGTATGAGATGCTGTTTGTGACGATGAACCCGTGATCCTGTGGCAAAGATTGCGTTGAATGCTACAAGTCGGGGTGTAAGCAAGTGTTGTGAAGTAATCATGGTGTCAAACCCAATCCTAGGCGAAGGTATGGAGCACCTATCTCAAGGAAGAGGCTATACCTGGTCATGATTGAAAATTCTGTGATGCGGGAGGAGGTCAAGCAACAGGATTTCACTGACTACATCAAGAAGAAGTTAGATGAAATGAAGATCCCTACCAAAATATGTTGGTCTCTTACCTCAACTTCAGAACAACTACAGAAACACATGCCTTCAAGGATGGTTTGTTAAGTGTATGTTTCACTTTTCCCCTTGCCACCACCCGGCATCCGCCAAATTGAGAATCTGAGGAATGAGCTTCTCTTGCCGTCGGACCACCCAGCTGTTTCTCGAGATATGGAGAAACGACGTCAACAGCGCACGGCGGCAGCATCCCAGTTTCTTGGATAGGGCATCCACACATATACCACTGTATAAATGAACGGAATTCCCACTCTAGATTTTCACAGAGACACATTCTGAACCCAAGGAAAGTTCCCAAAGGGGCGAAATGGGTCAAGAGACACCGTGGGTGGGCAAAGAAGAAGCAGGTGAGAATGTATACTGGTGCTCAAGTTTTTTGATTCATGTGCAAAAACAAATTTAATTCTTAAGGATGATCGAAGTACCCTTTTACATCACGCGTGATTGCAGGTGTCGGTCAAAAAGGTGAACAGGGAGAAACTGTTCGCAAAGAAGTATCGAAAAGCTGCCACTCAAATCACAAGCCACCGTGAGATGGAGGTGGGGTAATACCAAAATGAGACACTCTGGGTTCTTTAACTACAAATATATTGTCCTAGGCCTGCGCCCCAGCAGGCATGCAACATCCTGGCTGGCTGCCATGAAAACTTGAGCGTCGTGAACACAAGCCAGAGTGTGGATCACATGCCTGTTTTGCATAGTGACTTGGATGACTTGATGTGCCTCACGCCGCTTGGACTAAAGTCTTGTGGGGGTGGGCTTCAGGTTGTATGACCCATTTCTGGGGATTGTATGGTAATCCACCTAATAAGCTAAGGCCATCAGGTAAGTTCCTGGTGACATCTCGTGGGCGGTATATGATTGGCCGGGAGATCATGATGCTCATGGGACACCCCATCCATCGTCTATCTCTTGGATCATGCTCTGAATCGGTTTCTCGTCTTTTGGTGATGCAATGATTTTTTTGGGAAACTGCAGCAAGCTGACCGAAGATGTTTACAAAACGAATTATTGTGGACAATTGGTCCCGCTTGATATCCACCATTGTATAAGGTCCTTCACAGCATGGGTGGCAATGCTATGGCCCTGCGTGCTGTCCTACCTTGTATGCTAGCAGCCATGTCAGCATGTGACCCCGAAAAGCTGTTAGTGCCGCATGGCGACTTACAAAATTAGAGAGATTTCCTCCGGAAATTCGATCAGACACTGATGCATCGATGCTGTAGCGGAAAACAGGGGATCAACTTATAAACAAGTTCAATGTGCATCTGATGGCTCTGGCACATATGCTTGTGCAGACTCGATTCTATCATCTCAACCCTTTCGCAGCTGGTTCATAAATATGTGCACATTTGATGAAAAATGACCAGATTCACAAAAGTTACCATTCTGTTCAGTCCAGTCCCAACACTTTGAGGGTTTTTATCAGTTTAAAAATGAAAACATTTATTTGATGCTCAATGTTATGATCGGATTTTTCTGGGAATAGAACCTGCGTACATGTCATGTCTTTGGCGCGGTGGGATGCTGAAGCCGATTCCGCTGCCAACGAGCTGAATCTGAAACGGTATGAAGATGATTCGGACACTAGTTCTATGTCAAGTGGATGCAGCTCTGACTCTGAGGGTTGCCAGCAACTTGGCGGCACATTGTCATGGGTGGTCCAACGCTCTCGGCCAGCACATTGGGTAGTCCAGTTGTTTGATGTTTAAAGTTTAACATCCTGTGGACAACATTGGTCGACACTGATCTTAGGATGTCAACTTCTGAGACTACTACCAGCATTTCAGACACTGACAGCGGGAGTGGGGGTGATGACGACCATGCCCCAGCTGTGATTGATTTGACTTATGAAAGGCTCCAGTCGTTGCATGCCCATGGAACAATTCCCAGGAAAGAGCTAGGTGATTATGCCAAACGAGGTGTTTCATCTTCCCGAATCAAGGCTGCAGTGAACAAACCATGTTGCACATGTATGTGCAAACTGCCTGTGATGATTCTCTACAAGCTGTGCATTGCGTTTTGGACTTTGACCAAAAGCTCTCAAGATGCTCTCTTATGGAGTATTCAGCATGAGTCGGGGAACCAGGAAAAAAAACGTTGGTACATGGCAGGACCGCTAACACATGGTCAAATTATTGTTCACCCTTTCACCCTATTCGAAACCATCCCTCACAAAGTCAAAAACTAACACATGGTCAAATTATTGTTCAAACTTTCACCCTATTCGAAACTATCCCTCACAAAGTCAAAAACATGTTCTGGTGCAGGATACCCAATGTGCAAGGATGCTTGGGCACATTGCCTTGGGGTGGGCAAGCACCGCCTTGGGCGGTGCCGAAACACCTTTCAAGGAAGAGATGGCAGATCTTTAACTGGACGTGGGGGACACTACTCTGATTTATGTTGATTCAACATTTAAATTTAAATGACACATTGTTGAATAAACAATAATTACTGCCGCCCCTTCCTTGCTCTCAGTGCCACCTTGCTTGTCGCTCAGGACCAGCGGCGCCTGCGTCGGTGAAGTCATCGAGCGTGAGCAATTTTCTGATCCATCTTTACTGGACTGCGGCAGAACCGATGTCTACAGGGTATCTTTGGAGAAAACTTAACATGGCTTGTAGTGAGTACATGCAGCCACTCATACATTCAAAGAATCAACCCATACAGTCAATGGGTTTGTTGGGAAAATAAAACAGCGGGCCAATCCCAAGGATAATATCCAAGTCCAGCATGAACAAAGATGATGGCCTACTCCGAGATGAGTTAATGCAGCGGTTAATAGACTGTCGGCTCATGAGTGCGTTCACAGAGATTGTCTTCAATCAAGACCCAAATCGCCTGGGGTTACGAGAATTACCACATGGATCTTGGAGTAATGTGTATGTGCTCTACCAGGCACACTGCCGTGCTCGGGGTGAGGTCCCGGCCTCCAAATCCACGTTTTTCTCCGTCTCTCAGCAATGGCGTTGTTGCCTTCGGTTTCACAAGAAGTCACAGCATTCAGTGTGTGTTACATGCAGTCGTTTGAAGATGCTTATCAGGCATTCACACGAAACTTGGGTGAAAACACTCGAAGTTTTAGATTTGGATATGGTGACCCAAACTCGCAAGAAAATGTCTTGTACACAAATCAGTGCTACCTAGTTCTTGGGGAAATAGCCCATCGCTGCATGCCAGAGCATGCCGCTACCTGAGGATGTGAAGAGATACTGTGAGCTCAGCCAGCAATTGTTGGATCACTACTTGAAAACTCTGCAGGACCGCCAAACTTACTGGACAGCACGTGAGCGTGCAAAGACGGTTGGGGATCTTCTTGTTTTGAACATCGATAGCTATGACAAAGCTAAAGTCACTCTCCCCCGATGGCCGTTTCAACGTTGCCCCAAGAGGGCTATTTATGATCAAGTTCGTCGTTGATTGTCTGCACCTGGTGTTGTTTTCTTTCTCTCTGTTTCGAAAAGACTTTGCCTTACCGTTTTTGCTTCCCAACCATTTCCCAAAACCACTAGCAAGTAAGGTACCTCTATGACTTTGACTGGGTGCATCGTTCACGGATACGGTGTTTTCCTTTACCTTGTTGATGAAGGTTTCCCCACTGGAGCAAGCTGGACGATAGAGGTTGCATCTTGATTGAAAACCAACTAAACCATTCTCAAAAAATAGTTTTGCCAGGGCTCCCCGGTCCCCTGCCTGCTCTGCAATCCAAGGCCATGCGTTCCATTGACAGAGCCTTTGTCATTGCGCAGAGCAAGGGCAGGCGCTTTCCAGCTGAGTTTCTGGTCAGCAAAAACATCAGTGGGTACAAACTGTCTGAATGCCTTGTCACTTATTATCCCAGCAATCTATAGATTGGAAATTTGATGAGGTGTTGGATTCAGGGCGACAACGCCTGCAAGGAAGTTCGAAACTCCTTCACTGGCCGTTGGGCCTCATTATTGTGCCAGGGAGGATGGTTTACAGGTGTGGCCCACCACCATATGGTGGTGGGCCACACGCACGAAGACATAGGTGGGGCATCCAAACATAATAATTATACAAAACAATGATATAATGCATATATGTTTTTATGGTTTAAAACCGTACATTCCTACATGCCACTGTCTTGATATTTTGTAAGGCCTACTATTTTGTAAATTTACAAAAGCACATGCATACACACACACACATACACATACGTATGCTGACCCAGGAAACACATGTATACATACACAAACATCACCTGTCACATCAACATCCTGCCCCCTGAGATGGTATCTTCTCCATTGTGACATCATCTTTGAACTCACAGCATGATTTGCAGACACCTCGTGACGTTCAAAGGAGTGGGTTTTGGTTTTACTTGTCAAGCCCTCATCATCCCCCGCAGTTTGAAGTTTCTCCTTTGCAGGACTTTGATCCAGAAAATGCGTCCTCTGTTCGAAAAATCAGGGCTGCAGTTCGATTGCGAGCTTGTGGACACAGCAGCTTGGCTGAGCCCCAAGCCCTAGTGTATTGTCTCCCCCGTTCTGATAATGTTGTAACTCCAAGTGCTCTCTAAGTCCCGGGACTGGTGCCGGCTGATGCCGGCTGGAGCTACTTTGAAGAACTGCTACCGGGCTCGTAAGGGTGATGGCGATGGAGAAGAGACGTTCTGTGTCCCGCAGAGTTTTACTTTTATGGCCAGGGAAGGCCAGGCAGAACCAAAGGGAATGAAACAAGGGAATGTTCATTTTTTCAGTGAACATATACCTCTGATTGTTTGAACGCACTTGTCCCGGAGGCATGCCCGGTGCTGGGTACGGTTTGGATCTGGATGATCACCTGCCCCGTCGGTTGAGACTGGAACAAGGAGGTAACAGCAAAGACGTTTTTTGCATGGTCAAGGCCACGATGGCAGATGAGCGGCTGTCCCAGCCACCAATTCTGGTATACCCACAATGCTTTCTTCCTGCAACCCAAGGGTTCTTCAACAGGATCAACGACACCAACTTGCTCGTGACCGCTTCTTTAGATCAAGGCCGTTGTGAGGAACTGTCGGAGTTGGCCGAGAACATCCAGAAAGATTTCCCGCATATGCAGAGAGGTGTGGCATACCTGAGGTCTCTGATGGACGGGGATAGGCGCTGGCAACCGTTGCCTAGGCTGCAATTTATTGAAGCAGGTCCAGCTGCTTCTCTTGGCCTGGGCAACTTGCAAGTCGGACAGCCTCCACCTCCCCCGAAGCCTCACAGGCTTCAGGTAGTTTTCCATCATCAGCCGGCAAGATGATGATGTGTACTTTTGTTTGTCTGGGGTGTGGCACGAATGTGCCAATGGGACCACAAAAGATCTAACAGGATCTGATGGGTGCTCTAACCTTCAAGGGGTTGGCAGAAAAGAAGTTGCTCAAGTTTCCATGTGGTTTGGCGACTTGTCAAGTTTGAAACTTTTGTGGGATTCAAACGGGATTGCACCTCATCACATTGTGCATTTTGAAGGTCAATTTTTCCAAGATCCCAGGGTAGGAAAGCCGGTCGACCTCCCAAGTGCAATGGGGGAGTTGGCTGCTGATGCGGCTTCTGATGAAGTGCTTCAGAAGATCGCAGCGTTCTTCGAGTCAGTTTGGGGCTGATTTGATCGCAGGGATGGATGTCAGTGCGTAAAAGCAATTTAATTTTGATGTTTTTGGGGTGCTTTTCGCATCTTTGAGGTCATTCAGGATGGCAATTTTGGAGAGTGGGTCAACAAAACAGATCGAAAAGTGTTGGACGAGGCTCCGTCTGGGAGTACCCAAGTCAATGAACCATCTAGTCACCTAGTCACTCTTGAATGGCAAGTCGGTTTCTGAAAAGTTAGCAATGGGCAGGTTTTGCAGAAGCTGGTGCCCATCGACCGCACTGAAAACCGTCCAACCCTGACGATCATCCCGAACACGTCAATGAAGGAGTTCTGGCTCCCTTTGAGTGCATTTGATTTGACGGCCACGTCCAAGTCTGGATGTCGGGGTTTTGAAAAATGGTAGCCGCTGTTTTCGATTTGTTTTGCAAGCATTGTGTGTTGTTCCAAGGCATATAATTTTGTTTTTTGAATGAACCATCCCCTGGCAGACTATCCACAGAATACCCAGATGGCATGCCATTTCAAAGAGTTCCTCAAGGGCGGCTATCGCATCAGCGCGGAAAGTGTGGAAGTGAAGTTTCCATCGGGAGACGGGACGCGCCAGATCTTTTCAGGCAGCGTCGGCATCAATGATGGGTTTACCAAAGTGTTGATCATGGCCGGGATCACTTTGATCTGCCATCATCTGGAAACATGATGGCATGTGCTCGTCAAATGTTGCTATTTATCCCTACAATCTTTCTGATAGTTTTTCCATGTCGTCCATTTCCAGAAGATTCTGGGTGGTTCTGGGTAGTGGCAGCGAATTATGTCATACGGTCGAGCATGCTAAAGCTTTCCTAAGGAGCTCTCACAAGAACAGCTTGAACTACCAGGGGTGGAAGTTGTTCTCAGCAGTTTCCGCTGGGTGCGGTGTGCATACACACACTTTGAGAACCCGTCAATGCATTACCTCCATGCTCTTCGACTCTTGTTTTTTACTTTGGTGCAAAAGGTGTTTGCAACCCAACACGTTTTTACCTGATATACTATGATCGACTTAATAGAGTTATAGGTACATACATACACATGCTACTAATTTAGTTAAACTGATGCCCATTGTTGCAACCTATTGCTTTTGATCTCTCCATACCTATGATCTCTATCCCCCTACAGTTATGGCCATTTATTAGTTATAACTGGTTATAAATGGGATTATACAATCTATAAATGGGGATATAAGTACTTATAACTGGTAAAGGGCCATAACTGTAGGGCTTTTCCAAACACCGAATCGCACTGAGGCATTCAGCATGTCACGGCTCAGAAGCAGGCGCCTTCACCCATAGATTTCTTGGGGGCCATGAAGATGGCGGTGAATGTGGAAAAGCGCCTTGCGAAGGGCAAGGTCTCGAATGCATTGCGGGATGTGCTCACCCGGTGCGTGGGGGAGTACAACCGGTTGGTCACGAAGAAAGCTCACAGGATAGACACCCCCATCAAGAATCTGATTCTGAACCTGTTTTCCGGCTTTGCAAGTGCAAGTTTTTCTAAGCCTGTCCATGGGCATTTCCTGTGAGACATTCACATGGATTGATACATCAAAATGCTAAAGCTAGTGTTTGAGGTTACGCACCGATGATGACATCCAGCAGATCCTTCACCATCACTATGACATGTTTCCCCACACAGTTTCAGGCTTGCTGTTGGTGAAAATGGGTATGGTAAGGGACAAGCCGTAAGTAAGCCCTGCCGCTCCAGCCGTAAGCCCTGCCAGCCTTGCCGATCGATGTCCTCCAACAAGACTTCTGGGTTCCTGGCAGCACAGGGAGGGCTGATTCTGCACGATATGCTGGAAAGTCGTTGTTCCGGGAGATCCTTTCACCCACCGTGGACACTTGCAAGCTATGGATGATGCGTGCCACTGAGGACCAATATAGTAAGTAAGTAAGGAAGAAAGAAAGTAGATCCTGTCATGCTAGTTGAGGGTTGCCAATGTGCGCTATGTGTTCTTGACACTCATACGTTTTTCTTTCCATGGATGCCTGCTTGGTGACCCAATGCAGGACTTCAAGCGCCGGGTGGGCCCTGATGCATCGGTCAAGAGCAAGGACCGCTGTTGGCAATACTAAGACAATCTAAGACAACATTCTAATTCTATTTCCAACTTTTTTTGGTCTTAAGAGCTTGGTCTTTGGTTTCAAATACCTCGCCTTTCATGTGGCTCCCAAGCCCAGCCCTGGCCCTGTCCTCAGAAAAATGCGCAGCTGGACGATGAGAGCCACCTGCTGTTACATGACATATGTTGTTTGTGGTCGTGGATGGTCCCGAAGTTGAAGAATGAGTTTCCATCGGCAGTGGTGGACAAGCACTGCGCTATGTTTCTGCGGGGGCCCCTTGCTGGAATGGAATTATATCATCCTCCCCAAAACCCAAAAAATATTTTAGTGGTTGAATTCCTGGGGTTGGGTTCTGGGTCTTGACCCGTCACAAATCTTGCCGTGAAGTTGGCTGGAGCCAAGTTGAAGCTTCCAATCTAGGGTGGGACGTCACAAACTCTAGGTTGGAGTTGGCTGGCGCCAAGTCGAAACCTGAAATTGTGACTGGATTCTGTAGAATCCCGTCGCAATTTCCTGAACGGACTTGGCTGTGGCCAAGTCCAAAAAGTTAAAAACCAAAATATAATCAATCACATTCTGGCTGGGGCTACAAAGATGAAATTGTGATTGGATTCTGGGAAATCCCGTCGCAAATTATAGATGACCGGGGATGGGAATCAAACTGGCCAGCTGAAATCTTTTCATCTGTGGTGATTGGTTCTCCCAACAGCCAGTAAAGTTTCAAGGGATTCCCCAGAATCACGTCACAATTTGCCAGGGAATCCAAACTTCAGAAAATCAAGGGTTTTCCGGTATTTTAGCCTTCCATCTCTTAATTGCAGATTTTGGGGAACTGAGACTCCAATATTTGCACATATCTTCATATTCCCTTGTCACTGAGGGCCTTGGATGGGGATCTTGGATCAGTCATGCGTGCTGCCCAACCATTTGAATGGGATCGAATTTCCTTCGTGCTTGAGGCTGGGGTAATTTATTATGGGAATACTTGGGCATATCCCTATTTTTATATGTTCAAAACCGGTTTGACAAAATTCTACAGAATTCTACAGGACTATTACAAGCAGCCTAATATTCAATACATTCAAGGACCCCTAAACAGAAAAGATCCTATCAGTATTAAGGATGGAGATATATTTTGGTTTGTTGCACATCATACCCCCTGTAGATCCGTGGTGAGACTGTGGATGATTTCATCTGTCAAGCCCAAGACCGCACGAGAAATGCTCATTCCAAGTCTTTGGCAGCGGCCTGGAATGTGTGGAAGGAGATGCTTCTGTCCGATCAGGTCACCTTCGAGTCAGAAAGAATTTCGCCCCGTGGCCGATGGAAGTGGGGTTTTAACTAAATTGTTTTAGCGGATATATTTTTTTGGTCAATGATAGGGTGTAGGAATCAGGGCTTTGAACAATAAGATCTGCGATCGGGCGGCCATGGACCCTGTAATGGTTAGCATCGATGTCGTTTTTGGCTGTTACTATGATGATGATGGTGATGAAGATGGCAGCGATGATGGTGGTGATGCTTGCGATGATTGTTTTGATGGTGTGTGAGTGTGTGGGGTGGTCGTGATAATGAAGGAGACGATGATAATTCTGATGATGATGATTTTTTGAATTTAGTTTGATGAAAATGACATGATGATGAAGAAGAAGATGATGAGGATGATGATGTTGATGATGATGATGATTTCATGATGATGATGATGATGAGGGTGATGATGATGATGATGAGGGTAATGATGATGATGATGATGATGAGGGTATGTATCAAAATTAGGTGCTCTTTCTTGGCCCTAAATATCAAGTTTGTAAGGAGAAAGGGACACCTAATTTTGAGACACCCCTGTGATGATGATGATGATGATGATGATGATGATGGCGATGATGAGATTTTTGAATTTAGTATGATGATGATTATGGTGATGGTGATGATGAGAAAGATGTTCATAATCAGGCAGATACAGATGAAGGTGAAGATGTGCATGGATGGCAATGATGGGTGGATGGATGGCTGGGTGGAAGGAAGGAAGGAAGGACGGACGGACAGACGGAAGGAATGATAGATGGATGGATGGGTGGATGGATGGATGGGTGGATGGATGGATGGATGGATGGGTGAATGGATGGATGGATGGATGAAGGGCCAGGGGGGGAGGGGGAGGGGGAGGGAGCGAGGGAGGACGGGAGGAATGGATGAAGGGAGGAAGGGGTGATCAAAATGATTAAGATTATGATTATGGCGCCAATAACGATGAAAATGATGATGATAATGGTGATAATGCTTATTGTGATAATGGTGAATTTGTGGATGCTTACATGAACGTAAACACGCCACATGCCTGTCAGTAACTAAACAGTTCGCTTGGATGCATGTTATCCATTTTGCCAAACAAAAAGCGATGGCTTCTGAGAGATGATATTGTTCCATGAAAATTAGGCATTCTATAATATATGTATACATACTAAATGAATAAATAAATAAGTAAATATAATATATATAGATATGAATACACCACGGTGTCCCATGCATATATGTGTGAATTTAGATGTAAAATTTACGGTGCTCCGTGATCGCCCAAACGACAATCATCATCATCAACAACACCACACGATCTTCATGGAAACACCATTGAGATTTCTCGTTTTTGTTTGTTCAAAACATCCAGGACTCTTCAGTTCCTATTTTGGTGTAAGCAATAAAAGTGTAGACCACGCCCCAACTCCAGCCTTGATTCTCTCCTCCTACTACATCCATTACTTTCCTGCCAGCGCATCTCAAGGAGCGAAAGGGAGTATGCAAAGCGGCGTGCCAAAATGGTTGCCCAGCTGGAGGATGCAAGGGCGGATATACAACACTAGATTTTCCAACTTAAGTCCCAAAACAACAGATATTTCGAGGGATAAATCTGGTCCCTATTAGATCATGTGTGGCCCTGTGAACCAGATATGAGATTGATGATCACTACTTAGTCCATTCAATCCCCATTTATCCAATCCCCAAAACAAAACAAGTTCAGATAACCCTCCAAAATCACGACGGGGCTTTGCTACTTTTTATATCACTAGAAAGGGGATCAGCTGCCAAATGGTGTAAACACAGATGTTGGTGGCAAAACACCAACCTTTCTTTGAAACAGGAGATGCACAACAAGGCGTGGGGCCTCGTCTCGGGTTACATGACGAAGAACTTGGAGACATTTTCGGGCAAATCCATTGAGGCCGAATCAACCGTTTTGCCGTCAATCACTGAATGGATCCAGGACACACTCAGTGATCTGCCAGTAGCTAGGCTTTTGTTACCTGTAAATGTTTGGGGGTTGGGGTTTCAATGTTATTTTTTTGCCCCAGTGGAGTTATAGATCGGGTTTTTGTGTCAGCTGTCAACCATGAATTTCCCGACAATAGGGTTCCATACAGTTTTAAGGCCATTTATTTGTTATAACTGTTCGTAAATGGGATTATACATTCTATAACTGGGCATAAGTACTTATAACTGGTAAAGGGCCATAACTGTATCCTTGATGGTGAGTTGGTCCAACTCTCACAGCCCCAAGGACAAAGCCATGGATGGTCACTCCCTGGTCATATGGTGTAACCTGACCACTGTCGGAGTGATGCCTGCTGCCAAATTCGATTTTTTCATTACGGCAGTTTCAAACCTCCTGGCCACCCACAAGAGGAATGCCATTGCCTTGATTGTACACTGCAACAGGGCATCTGATACTGTCAGGACACAAGAGCTTAAACTTGAGACCACCACACTTCTTAATTTGTTTTGAAAGAGCAAATAAGAAGTAAGAACGGGTCAAAACATGACAATGATAGATCTATATCAACCTTGGCCCTAAACAGGAAAACTGTTGAGAAGAAGGAGAAGGTCGAGAAAGACGAAGAGGATGACAAAGTGGCAAAGGAGGAGGATGATGGTGAATCTGACATGGAGGGGTCGGAGGACAATGAGAAGGAGAACGCGGAGGAAGCTGACATTCGAGATATGAGGCACAAGCTCGAGAAACTTGGTTTTCATTTTATTTGGGTCATTTTCAGCCACGTTTTATTCCCTTGTGTTTTCAGCCGCAACCAGAGAGAGGACAAGGTTCCGGCTTTTGTTTCGAAGAGTACCCAAATTATTGAGATAATAAAAATGTTATAATCAATTGAAGGGATTGTTCTTTGCTGTCTTGGAAAACTTCCAGGAAAATGCTTTCGGCAACATCAAGAAACCTCGTTGTCAAGAATGTTACGTGGGTGTTCGACAAGGTTACTGGCCAAAATTGGATCACCATTTTTGAAAATCAAAACTTCATGTATACGGGATGCCCTATTATGTTGCTCTCCATTCTCTGTTTGACTCTTTACCATGCCATTCTATGGCCCTGAGGCGACGGTGTACGGAAAACGTGATGCCTGTATTCAGGGGCTGGCAGTGATGCACCGTGACAAGCTGAACACATTCAAGGCATCGGCTGGATGGAAGCATGGCCTTATCCGGGATTGTGCAATGCTCCCTCGTGCCCAAATGTTCAAACCGGAGGAGCGGTGTTTGAAAACACAAAATTTATCTACTTAGGTTTTTTACTTTCCAAGTAGCTTGTGCTTGCTTGCATTCTGCTGATAGTCACTGATCCTACAGGCGCCGTCGGCGACACCTCACTTGGGACGTGCATTTACAGATGCGCAGGAGTTGCGCCAGGCTTCTTGCCTTTTAGTTGATGTTGCACCCCAAAACCAAAAATAACCTTTATGGGATACTTTGGGATGCCAAGAGTGTTGAGTATTCTTGGTGGGCCGCTTTGCTAATCCCAGGTTGCTGGTGGTACGGACCTGCTGCGGAAGACGCTGAATGCCTTCCTCCCACCTTCCACAAAGACGGCTTTGCTTGTAGACCTCCACTGCTACGATGCATGGCCGGCCCTGACGGCTTTGGAGGACACTTTGGTTTTTGTGTCATTTGGTTGATAACCACCATATAGATTCAATCCAGGGAAATAAGCCAATGTTTTCATCCAACACCCTGTGCCAGCCCACCCACCAGGAGTCAACCGGCAACCGCACTGTCCTTTGCTGCAACGTTGTGCTGGACAAGGCCCCTGACGGACTGATTCAGAGAGTGGCCAACAAAGTCTATGAGGCTTGCAGGGCTGACCAGTTGAAGGTTGTTGGGTTCCCAGCTTTTGGCCCCCTGGTACAAGCGCTTCAGTCGTGCAAACCCGAAAACCAGACCACCAACTACCAAGTGTGCGTGCGCAAACATGACAGATTGGTGGTACTGCAGTCGCTAGCTGCCAAATGGCTCGAGACTGAGTACAAAGATGCTACCGTGGTCGAGCTAGAGAATCACAACCAGAAGTACAATGTTGATGGCGAGTATTGGCATGAGACCGCTGAGAGGCCGGCCCAACATCTAAATATAAATTCCATGAGGGATTGGGTGTTTGTTTACATTTTCCCTTTGCGCTTGGTAAGCTGATAGTATGAGAAGAATGAAGGTTATCCAATTTTCCCACCCTTTGTTTTTCTCGCGCCTCTGCAGGTCCGCAGAAGACGATGAAGGCCGTCCTCTGAAAAGGATAAAGCTGGAGGAATCGGAGCTGGCAAAGGAAGCTGATGTGGTGACTTTGCAAAAGCCGCCCCTTGGATTTTGAATGAAGTCATCATGAAATTTAGTTTGGTAAAATATTCCAAACCGTTATTGATTTGATACTTTCGCGGTGGGATGACCCATCCATTTCCCTCACGCCCATTGATGTTAATCTGTGGGCTGCCCCAAAATGTTACGGAAATTGGCAAAGGATGAATGCTTTAGTTTGGGGACCCCCAGGTTTGATATACACCCAGGTTTAAGAACACACAAATTTGCAAAATGACTTTATTCCATGGTGGCCTTGCTGGCCTATAGGGCCACCATATCCAAATCTTCAACTAGATGATGATTCAGAATGATGACTGTCCATCATGATTGTGATGATGATATTTCTCATGCATCCTGCATTATTATTATCTAACATTACCAAATTCATAGGCCTCTTCAACCTGTCTATCGCCTGCTTCCACCAGGTATTCCTTCCAGATCAACAACTGCTCCGAGATGGTGTGTGGAAAAGATGGTGATCCCTTGTACCTGGTCTCCCGCAACAAGAATCAGTATCTCATGCATCGAGAGATGCTTCCTGTCTGCACGGATTTTTTGTTTGCCATGCTTTACCAACATGTTCAGGGCATCGAAAATTCCAATGTGTATTTGGGATATGACCCCACCGGCCACCAAGGTTCAGTTTTGGATCAGGAGATTGGCGGGTGGGACCAGATGCTTGGCTTCTGAAAGTTGGGTGGCCACAGTATTCACCACTAATCTGAGCCCAATATGTAGTTTTGACTGGAAAATCGTAACCCCCAGTTTCAATGACGGGACCTTGCAAAGGGGTACTTGATGTTGTGCTTACATTGGATGTAATTCCCAAATACAAATTTTCATTGGGTATCTTGAAGCCCCATGGGTCACAATTTCTTAGTTCCCATCATGTACATGCAGAGTCCACAAACCAATTTTTAGTTGGGAAAACCAGCTGTTTGAGGCATCGTCAAAAAGACCACGTCCGTATATATTTGGACGGGTACGTTTATATATTACCCCCATTACAGATTACAAGCCCATGCTAAATGATTGACAAACTATTTTTGATCCAAACCTCTACCTTGGATATGGGCAAGCTTCAGTTCCGCCATGTTGAAGCTGGATACTTCTAAATGCAAAACTTGACAATCAAAAATTAGAACTTTTAAATCCCAAAAATAGGTCTAGTTTTTGATTGGGTGCTCTTGACTACACCCCCATCCACACTGCCAAAGGATGCGGTGGAACTGATGCAGGAGGCCAACGGCCGGTGGTTCAGCTTCGATGTGGGGTTTGAAACGGTGATGGTCTTAGAAAAGAAAGGCCTGGCTGATCACCTGGGTTCCCTCTCCTGTGTGGAATCCCCTACTTTTTTGACAACCATTCTCCGAGAACTTGAGGATGCTGGCGAGGTTGGGGTGTATGAAAATATGCATGTTTCGATTTGAACATATAAGTTGAGAGTTTTTTTAAATTGCACTTAGGACCTATATGGACCTAAATATGTTGGTACAATCCCACGCCCACTTTGAGGTCAAGGTGGGCATCACGCATCACAGCTTGTCCTCGGAGAAGATTGAGCAGGAGAAGCCCTTGGCGTTTTGCATGGACGCTGTCAAGGTCGAGCAGCCTCCTAAGAAGAAGCGGAAGTCCAATGCAGCGGCTGGATCAATGACTTCTAAGAATTTTGGGTCGGTCCTTGACATTCCGAAGCCTAAGAGGGCAAATCGAATCTTGATTGGGTGGCGTGTCAGGCGCTCTGGTTCCCAACAAAGTGCTTTGCTAGATTTTCTATTTGGAACTTGGATATTGATGACATTTACCGCAACTGAACTCATTTTTAATCGATGGGCGCAATCAACTTGATTTGATCCTCATTAAACATCTTCGATATGGTTACTTATTCTCGGGTTACACAAGCCAACCCCCTAGCCCCCACAGGCTGGATTCGACGAGTTCATCGGGTGTGAAGACTATCGTGCCGATTAGGCCAGTGGCATGTCTCAGCGGCGTGCTTGACTTAGGAGATGCTGTGGTGAAGTTCTTTTGAGGTTCGACTGTTTGAACGTGGGATCCAACGGGGAGCATCAAGTGCAAGCGGGCAAAAAACAGTTTGACAAAACAATAATCATCGTGAAATTGTAATTTTTAAGCATCAAAAATTTGTGGTAATTTGGTGCCAGCTTGATGCAGAGTTTACTGATATCCAGGCAAGGCCTGTATCAGTCTGACCACAAACTGTCTTGGGTAAGGGCCACATGCGTCCCTGCAATCTATAGCCATGAGTCTTGGCAGCTTGAACCTGAACCCCTAATACTTTCTGGTTTTTGTTGATTCTGGTTGGCTATGGTTGCTTGTTTCAACCACACCTGGTATCCGATAGCTGAAGCGATGTGTTCAACACTTGCGCAGCAAAAGCCTGTCCTCTGATCGATCTGAACGTTGGCAATTGGTGCCCAGTCTGGCCTGCAATTTCAGTGTGTGGTTGGGTCAAGGGGTGATACAATAGGCCTGGCACGCCCCTTCTGGCTTCTAGACAAGAGGCAGAGCTTTGGGGATTCAGACTCGATCCGACCTAGTAGCTATGGCCCCAAAACGAGGGCTGAGGAAGGTTGATAGTGATGACTCTGAAGTGCAGTTCGTATCTGATTCTACTTCTTTCAAAGCACCTGCCCCTCAGATGCATATATGATTGAGCTCTGTGTACAATGGCTGATATGTCATGTGATGAAAAAAATGGATTTCGAAAAAGACTTGTAAAACCCTCACCAAGATTGTTGCTTTGTGATGCTGTCCAGCCAAGGCATTTGATCTCAACGCTATGCTGTCCCAAAGGTCTACACCAACCAGTGCTGCGCCATCGAGGCCTTCTAGCAGTGCTGGCGCCCGAAACTCTTATGAATTATGTTTGATGTGTCGCGCTACAGCGATGGGCCCCTAAGTTAAGGCAACATATAAGTTAGTTAAAGCACTTAATGTAGATAAAAAGAACTTATTTTGAAGTTATTTTTGAAGTTAAGAAGGTAACTTAGATTAAGTAATAACTAAGATATAACTTCAATAACTTATTTTGATCACTTCGGCATTACTTTTTTTAATTTTTTAAGTATCAAATGACTAGGCATTTTCTATTTTTCAGGAAATTGACGTATTTTTAAAGACATTTTTGGGGCCTTGTTTGATGGATTTTTTTGGTGTTGGTTGCTTCAGGATTGCCAATGTGGTGCATACAAATTTTCTTTTAGATGTTTTTCTCGGTATGTAAAGTATAGTCTACTTGGAGACGGATGACCGACTTGATATGCTATAACAGCGTGGAAGACGGATG
>Ga0126342_10007343_pt1 | contig 19656 bp, 13 predicted proteins | sample Cyp1metagenome_FD_92528 | JGI IMG/M metagenome (GOLD analysis project Ga0126342, IMG submission 92528) | Coral microbial communities from Lord Howe Island, Old Settlement Bay, Australia - Cyphastrea 1 metagenome | ecosystem: Host-associated > Invertebrates > Cnidaria > Coral ... | reverse complement strand
TGTTTTGCGACTTTCCTACCTTTTCGCGCATCTGCATCTTCTTTCTTCTGACTCTTTCTCTTCTCTGATCTTCTCTCTTCTACTCTTCTCTTCTCTCTGACTCTTCCCATCTCTGCTTTTCATTTGTCCATATTCTCGGAAGTTTGACTTCTAAACTTCCTTCGAACAGCTATTGAAAATGGCCATAGAAATAGTTGATTTCCCTATTCAGACAGTTGGAAGGTCACAGCCAACTCCAGGTTGGACCTTGGAGGACCATCTACCGACGCTGTCAGAGTCTGCCTGTGAATGTCTGATGGCAGTTTCCAAGGTGCCATGCCTAAAGAACTTGCATCATGCTGGAAAGTTGACAACACTATGATCATATTATATAAAATATAGTAATATAATATATATATATATATAATATAATATATATATATATATAATCTAATATAAGTAATTAAGCGACAAAATAATTACAAACAATTTTGTCCGCCACTCATATATTGTTTCTCTCGCTATATTTTTTCCAGCAAAATGCACGGAGGTGCTGGGCGATGAGTTGTTGCAGCCTGTGCTGGGCTTCGTGTCCTCCGCCATGGCGTCTCAGGTGGGAATGATGGTGGTTTTAATGGTTTCTTTACTGGAAAATCTACTAGAAATGGCTTTTAACTCCAACAAGAATGGTTATTATAGTGGTTTATCATAGTTCGTAATGGGAATTGGAGCGGGCTGAAGTCTCCCAGAATGCTTGGTGAATTCCCAGCAATGCCAAAATGAATTAATTCCCAAGTCAAACGGATGAAGATTTTAATGTCAGGTTGGTGAATTAACAGAATATATCCAGATTGTTGATCATTTGGCCAATTTGCCTATTTTGTTCGAATCCAACCTGACAACTAGAATCTTGGAGGAACTTAAGTAACTTGTGCTGGTGTGAACTAGTTGTTACCCTCTAGACTCTAGTAATTTAACATAGCTATGGCTTGATGGCCCATTCATGGATGATTTGCTGTACCGTCATTATTTCAATGCTGATTGTCGATCGCAAACAGTTAAATTGCCAGAGGGTAACCATTGTTTGGAGCAACACAAATTTCCTCGATGTGGGGGTTAGCCAAAAATTCTATAATTATCATATATTAATATAATTTAATAATATTTAATACATATATATATATATATGTTTAAAAACCAGAATCATCTTGATGGAAATATCTGGTGAAAAAGCCTCAGGAGATATGGCATCGGCGAGCTGCGCTGCTGGCATTTGGTGCAATTCAGGTTCCTGGTTGGAAAGCTGGTGGAACAAACAGAATCTGAACGAAAGCTCCTGAAACAGATCCTAAATAGGAGGATGGTTTTTCAATGGTTTTTCATGACCGCGGCCTAACAAAAAAGAGTTGAAATGCTGATGTACTTGTGGCACTCTTGTGGCTGCAATGAGGCTTGGTTCTTTTGAATTCACATTGCTCGATGTATGGTATATGTACCTACAATGGACTACATCGATCTATATCATTATCGGATGTAAATGATCTTGTAAATGGACCACATCTACCCTGAAGAAAAACATGGGAATAATCCCTTCATCCTAATATTAAACATGATCAATAGCTGATGGGTGGTTTGGACCAGATATTTCATTTTTCCATTCAGTTGGGAATTTCATTATCCTAACTGACGAACTCATATTTTTTCATTTTCCATATATATATATATGGGAAAATCCCTCCCATTGACTAATATTTTCCATATATTGGGAATAATCATCCCAACTGACTCATATTTTTCAGAGGGGTAGGTATACCACCAACCAGATAGGGATGGCTTCCAGACTTGATGCAGGAGGGTCCAGCAATGCAAACCCTGCAGCCCTTGATTCGCTCGGCTCTGCCACGTCTGCTGGAGGCGGATCCAGCTGTGTGGTGAAAAAGATGGATATAGCTGATATAGCCCCAAGCTAATGGGGAGCACATAGTTTCAGACACAGCCAGATGCTCCACATATGCTTTATATGATAACCAACAGTTACCTCACACATTGCCTACTGTGAATGATTTTATGATTTTTATGTGTATAAAAGTGTACAGTGTATCATATATAGTTATATATATATATAGTTATATATATATAGCGATTTGGCTGGCGTTGGGAATTTTGAAGGTCAATGATGTTTTCCACATCTCTCAGCCCAGATCAAATCTCACCTTCGACTCGGCCACGGCCACGGCGAAGATCCCAGGCATTGAAAGCCCAAGAGCTCTTTGAAGCGTCTGCTGCTGCCTGGGCCCTGGGACGTTTGTTGGATGTGAACCCTGCTGCGGTGCCCGATGAGTCCCAGGCGGCGATTCGAGATTCGACATGGGAAGCGGCGAAATCCACTGGTTAAGCATCAATAAATTGCCATTTGGGGGATCAAATTCCATATTATATATATATTATACATAAATATTTATGGAATCCCAACTGACTACTCTGGGAATACTTGGAATGGGTCTGAAGCAATGAACAGGATTGTTTTTTCTGCGGACGCTGATGTCAAGGAGGTTCCTAATTTCCAGCCACGGACATGATCAGCTCAGATTTGATACTGAAATCATAGAGAAGGTCACACTTCCCATTGTGATATACCAAAATTCATCGATCAATCATTAGATGAATATCTAGACCCTCAGCTTCACGATAGTTTTTTTTGATTATGTATATGGTACTTCAACTATCCCAACATCCTCATTTGACTCGGTTTCACTCATTTTTTGCACGGAATTTCTATAGCTTTAGCAGGCGGCCCTCTTCGAGGTGGCGGTGCTGCGGCTGCGCTTTGCGCCGAGTCTGGCGGAGGAACTTTGCTTCTTGCTGCGGACTGACGTGCTTATGGAGATGGAACATGTTATGGAACGTGTTGGGTTTTCCAGCGTTGTCCCATTGGAAGTAGGATAAGTCATGATAAAGACCTTAAGTCACAGAACTTCTTTGTGGATCTTTGATTATGCCATTCGGAACGCATCGATATGTGATGAGGTTACTGCTTGAATGGCATCGTGGATCAGCAGGTGGGGAGACGGATCGTTGAAACCATGGGATTCTCACTGCATGGCCCCAGTGAACAATGCACCAATGCACAAACAACAAGTACTTGTGTTTGTTACATTTGTTATTTGCTTCAAAGTCTATATCTGGTTTGATTCTACTATACTAATACTAATACTACTAAAACTCTTATTTAAAATTAATACTAATACTAATACTCATGCTACTACTCATACTAATACTAAATTAATACACTAATACTATACTATACTATGCTATGCTATGCCATGCTATACTTTACTATACCATACTATACTATACTATACTATACTATACTACACTAATGTGGGTTAGGGTTGGTCTCCGGCGCCGTACGCCATGCACCAGGCATCAGTGCTGGAGCCGCAGCTCTTCGGCACGGTGGTGGAATCTTTGCTGCTGGGAGCGGCGCAAGCAGAGCGCGAGAGCCGGGTGCAGCTGGCCCTCTTCGGCAACTTGTCGAGCCAGCGCCATAATTTTTTGTTTTCAGCAGAAAGAGATTTACTTGGTGAATGAATGTTAATGGGTTTTAATGATGAATGTTTTTTTTTTAAACACTAGATTCTGACATTGTTTTTATTGGCTATTGCAAGGGCGGCTTTACCATGAATTTACATGGGTTTCATAAAGGTGAAACTATGGATAAATGATTGTTGGTTGGTTAGCAGAGGGAGTTATACTAACCAATATTCAAATAGTCACAATCCATCAACAGGGAATCCCTACCCAACAAGTACAGAATCGGATGGGGTAGGGTCTTTTCTTTACACGGCTAAGGGGTGTGTTCTGAAAACGGGGAAACCCGAGCGGAAACCAGTTTTCAATGTTTTCAACGGCACGGATTGGATTTTTATGTTTTGTTCTTGGGATGATAATCAACAATGATTGATTTGCTGGAATTTAGTGAGTCCTTTCCTGCCATATCCTGGGATGATGTATATTTGTTTATTCACTATAGCTATATACTTGAGGTGGGATGAAGTCGCCAGCAAGTGATATTTTTTGTTGACACCAACATGGTGAGACAACCAGGAGCACATAGGGAGAAGCACTGGATCGTTGGTGAATCCGTCAAAGCTCGCTTCCACCAATTGGATGAAACAGGTATGGTATAGCCACTCTCATTACCCTCTGGTAATTTAACAATTCGGTATTGAAAATACCCCATAAAAATAGTTTATTTACCTATTCAAAATGGTGATTTTCTATAGCTATGTTAGTTTACCAGAGGGTAATCATTTCTGTGATCCCTTTTTTGATGTTACTTCGAAATCAGGATGCCTCATTCATGGTAAAGCTGCCGTTGTGAGGCTGCCTCTGCGAACTCCTGGGTCGCGCAGGGGAGGTGTGCTATCCCGGGGAAGCTCTCGGATCAGAATTTGCTGCCATAAAGTGGTTTTTTCCTCGTTAGATATTGATTAGTGCTGGCCACCTAGTTAGGGTAATCATCATGAAAACATGGCAAACTTCTCCCATCTCAAAAAATGTGTGTGTGTGTGTTCTCTTTTTTCTTTCATAGGAACTATACACAGCACGGAATGGCAATGGCAAGAATGACTTTGTTTGTTGTAGTCGGAAACACAGTAGCTCATAACTCATCAAAAGACTCAGAATATGCATAGCAGTCTGTATACATACTATAAATGATGATGATGATGACGACGTATGAATGGTCTATTAATACAATGTTAATGTTTGACATGGTAAGAGTGAACACTATAATATAATGATGATGTATACTCAGATTTCATGATCAAAAAAATATCATCACCATATCACCACCGTCTCAGGTACACCCAACTAGTCCCATGTGGTTGTTCCCTCGGACAGAATGAACATGCACTGTGTTTTCTCAACTTTGCATGGAGGCGCGGTATGGACTTTAGCCACAGTTCTACAGCGTTTGGGTGGGGTGCGGTGGGACAATAATGTTCATATTCACTTGCACGCATAGTTGGACTTGTTCCAATGCAATTGCACACATACTTGATGCTACGCTGCTACGCTATGGGACCATCTCTTGAACTTGAACACATGCATACTTGTTGCTACGCTATGAGACCTTCTCTTGCACTTGCAGAGATATTGAATGCTTCGCTATGAGTCCTTTTCTTGCACTTGCAGAGATATTTGATGCTATGGTGTGAGACCTTCTCTTGCACTTGCGCACATACTTGATGCTACGATGCTACACTGCTACACTATGAGACTTCCTGCTGTGAACACACAGAAAACATGAGTTGCGTTGACCAAACCGTGTTGGACGTGCTCTGTCCCCTTGATGGATGCGAGTTTACACCCAGTCCAACCGTGGTTGTTTTAGGCATGCGGCTGATACGCCGCCCTTGGAAGGGTAGCTTATTTGGAGATGTGCCATTTACGATCCCGTGGAAGGGTAGCAAATTTGAAACATGAAGTTTAGGAAAATGTGGGTTCAGGATTTGAATATCGGCTTTGTTCAACATGTTGCACATGCTCTCTTATGTTCATCAAGGGGGTGGGGGGTGTGAGAGGTGATAACGTTCTTGACGAATATTATACATGGCCCACGGAACTTGTTATGCCGTTGTGAACATGTTGCACATGCTCTCGTAGGGTCATCAGGCGGGGTGGGGGTGTGTGTGATAACGTTCCTGACGAGTATTATACATGGCCCACGGAACCTCTTGCCGTTGTGAGCATATTGCACATGCTCTCGTATGGTCATCAGGAAGGGTGGGGGGGTGATACCGTTCTTGACAAGAATGACACATGGCCCATGGAACTTGTTGCCGCTGTTAAGTTAACATGTTGCACATGCTCTCTTATGGTCATGGGGGGGGCGGTGGGGTGGGTGATAACGTTCCTGACGAGTATTATACATGGCCCACGGAACTTGTTGCCGTTGTAAACATGTTGCACATGCTCGCTTATGGTCATCAGGAGGGGGTGTGATAACGTTCTTGACGAGCATTTCACATGGCCCACGGAACTTGTTGCCGTTGTGTACAAAAAAGGATAAAAAAGGTACTTTTAGGCTTATAGCTGGACATGGCGTCGTAATGTCGCCTTGGTTCGCCTTGTTGGAGTCTGTGGCCGTGGCGTTGCCGAAAGCACTCTTGGCACTGAGGCTTCGAGAAGAGAAAAGACATGGATGGGTGGATGTTTGCATGGGGTACTTGATTTTTTTCCAGCCCTCGAAGAACAAAATTAACAAAATCGATTCATTGCGCAGGCGAAACGCAATTTTTGACACTTGAGTCACACGCCTGCCAATCGAAATGAATGTCCATGTTGCAAACATTGTTTGACAAGTCCCACAAATACCAGCATTTCGTCTCTTGGCCTCGAAAATCTCAACTTCAAATTTGTCACCCTTACAAGGGCGGCGAGTCAACTGGTTGCCTTGTTTTACCTGCACAAAACCAACCCATCAAATCTCCGTGAAAAATCACCATCAAATCACCCACCATTTATGTCTATTCTTGTTGCTGAAATCGACGTTCCAATCACCTGGAAGCAGGACCTCGCTTACCTCGCAGGACTGCCTGCCTCAGATGCAGCTGGTCCTCACCGAAGTGCTACGCCGCATTGCTGCGGAGCTTGGTCAACACGCAGCGCCTGTGCGGAGCGCCTGGGCGAAGCATGGCGAAGCTGGGGATAGAAACAAGGGGATGATGGGTGGTTGATGGTTGAACATGTTTATACATGTTTGATCTGTTTTTTAATTAATAGTATACTTTTCATCATGCTATGAATGGTGGTTCGCAGTCCTAAACACAAATGGAATGGCGTTCTTCCAAAAATACAAACCCTCGTACTATGCCTCCGACCTCCAAGGAACACAAGATCATCAAAATTCCCATGAACAAATGTCTAAATCACCATTCGCATCACCAAAAGACCACAAAAGACAAATCTCTATCAACGCCGCAAAGAACATCCAAACCATCCAAAATCCGAAGAAAAAGTAGTTATTTGTTACTTCAGTGTCCATTAACCATCATGAACAAACTAGATGTTCATCCAACTCAACCACAAGCAATCTGAATTGTGCAATCAATGGCAATAAACCCATTGAACTGTACCGCAAGTAGACATTGCCCGTGAATGTTTGTGTTAAACAACTTGCCTCAAAGATCTCTTTTGACTTTAAGTCAGTTTATTCGCAGTTTTCCCAAAAATACACCACATTTTTCAGCATGTTTCAAGATGTTTCACCAGTTTTTTCACATGTGTTTTCACATGTGTTCACAATGTTCCAGCCATTTTGGCCATTAGGTTTGTTGCGTTGTCTCCGCGTGCTCCTGCTGCGCAACGCTGAGATCAACAGTTCGCAGGTGGCCGAGCTGCTGGCAGGCACCTTACACTTGGAACCTACTGAGGAGGTCCGCTGCGTCTGCTGCGCGAAGGTGGATGCCGTTGGATGCCTAAGATTGGATGGATGTCAGATGGTGGGTGATGATGAATGATTCTGAATGATGGAGGTGTCCCAGAATATGATGATTTTTCATGATGGGTGATGATACTTATGGATGTTCTAAAGATGGTGAATGATGGTGAATGGTTAATGATGGTGAAGTGGTGAAGGGTTCAAGTTGTTGTCCCTCTTTTACTACGGGTTAATGATGATGGTGAATGGTGATTGATGGTTAATTATGATCTTCCTGGATATGGACGTGAGTGGATGTTAATGGACGTTAGATCATGTTATATCTACAGTCCATTAGTTAATGTATTGATGTGTTCCATTAAACATCAAGATGATTTGTATTCTATTTATATATATGTATGTATATATATATATATATTTGGATGTTAATTGATGTAACATCTACGGCTAATGGATTTTCATGGTGTTCTCACCAACCATAAATGTAAGGAATGATGCTTGGCAAAGGGAATCATCCCAAATGAAATGGCCCAACATTTCAGCTATAATCCATTAAACATAATTCAACCATATTATAACATATATATATATATATATACATATCCGTAATATAATCCAGAATCCATAATCGAAGATAACTCGTTGGTGATTTCTTGCCATGGAAACCATGCCTCATTTATCGCTTGAAGATGGACCTTTTTTTGGACATGGTCATTTTCCAAAGCCATGTTGAGACACCGGAGGGTAGCCCAAAAGAAATCGTCTGCTTTTTTTCCTGGGTATCTAAGACCGGCAAGGCACAAGAAGAAGAACTTGCCTTTTGACATGCGGGGATTGACCCTGAGATTGACCTGGTAAATGGATGTAAATGGTAAACTTGGTAAACTCTTTTGATCTTTATAATTATTTAAAGGAGCATTCATGACTGGAGGAAACAGCATTGCCCCGGTCTCATCACTATGGCGCCACGTAGGAAGCGCTCCGCGCCATTGGTTCTTTGGCGCGAACGCGCGACGAGGCGCCCCCGAATTCCCAGAAAATGTCGACAGGTCATCCATTCCAGCACCAGTTCAATGACTGTGAGATGCTCACAGGGGCTTCGACTTTGAGATGAGAGCTGTGAATATAAATTTACATTAGCGTGTAATCTATCATCGAAGGAAGTTTAGAAGTCAAACTTCCGACAATATGGACAGATGGAAAATCAGAGGTGGGAAGAGTCAGAGAAGAGAAGAGAAGAGAAGAAGAGAGACGATCAGAGAAGAGAAAGAGTCAGAAAAAAGAAGATGCAGGTGCGTGCAAAGGTAGGAAAGTCGCGAAACACTTGTGTTTCTCTTGAGATGTCGAAAAAGTGCACGCTGTTGTTGCGCGAAGCACATTTCAAAGTCAAAAGTGTTAAAAACTGATGGTCTCGGAGCACTTTTGGAAGTTGAGATGTCGAAAAAGTGCACGCCGTTGTGGCGCGAAGCACATTTCGAAGTCAAAATGTAGAGATGCTGAAAGTGTACGCGGTTGTGGCGCGAAGCACATTTCCAAGTCAACATGTTAAAAACACAACATGCCCGGACCACTTTTGAAGGTTCAGATGTGATTTTGCGTGGCAAGCGCAAGGGATTGTGCACCTGGACAAAAGTGAACAAAGCGTGATGGTTTTGTAGCATTTCCAAAACCGAAGGCAGGCGTGGGGCATTTGCAGAGGATCTGCAAAGATGCATGTCGCCTGGCAGGCGCACTAGCGCAGTACAAGAGACATGTTCATCGTTGTACAGTGGTGTGGTGCAGTTGCAGTTGTCGATCTATCTGTCTATTTTTATACATCTGTTTATCTATTTGTCTTTCTGTTTATCTGTCTGTCTGTCTGTCTATTTCACTATCTATCTATCTATCTATCGATCGATCGATCTATCTCTCTCTCTCTGCAAGTTTGAAAATGAAGCTATTCTGCGAGACTTCCTCATTTTTTGAACTTGACAACATCAAAAACGCAGCAATTCTGCGAGAATTCCTCAACTTTTTAACTTGACAACGTCAAAAACTAAGCAATTCTGCCAGACTTTCTCAATTTTTGAAGTTGGCAACATCAAAAATGAAGCAATTCTACGAGACTTCCTTCAAACATGGAAAGTTGAGTGCAGAGCCGACGGCCTCATACCAAAGCGTTTTGCGATTTTTCCACTCCATCTCTCTAAAGTGCTGCACCTGTCACGCAAAATCATCTTCCCAAAGCTGAAGATCTGATGCTCCAAAATGCAACCTCTCTCAGGAAATCAGCGCCTCCTAAAATCTACAACTACAACTATACTACCACTTCAACTACAACTTCAACTACACTTCAGCTACAAGAACTACAGCTACAACCACAGCTACTACAATCTCAACTACATTTACTACAACTAAAATTACAAGTGCCACTACAACTGCAACAACTACTACAACTACACACAACTGCAACTGCAACTACAGGTGCGACTACAACTACAACTCCAGCTACACTACAACTACAACTGCAACTGTAACTACAACTTCAACTTCAACTTCAATTTCAACTATACTACTGATACTGATACTGCTACTACTACTACTACTGCTACTACTACTACTACTATTACTACTACTACTACTGCTACTACTACTACTACTAATACTACTACTACTCCTACTCCTACTCCTACTCCTACTCCTACTCCTACTGCTACTGCTACTGCTACTGCTACTCCTACTCCTACTACTACTACTACTACAACTACAATTACCACGACACTACAACTACAACTAGAACTACAAATACAGCTACACTACAACAACAACTACACTACAACTACAGTGACAACTACAACTACAACTCTTTTAACTATTGCAACTACTACAAGTTCAATTACTAAAATTAAGAGAATTACAGCTTCAAATGCACTTCAACTACACTACAACTACAACTACAACTACAACATTACAACTTCAACAGCATCAATCCCACTACAGCTACAACTTCAACTGCAGCTGCACTACACCACACTACATCCAGGAGTTGTGAGTGAGGTGACCACTGCAACCATTGCAGCCACCTCAAAAAGCACAACTCCAACCACCTTTCGGTCCATCAGTGGATTCGCTCTGCCATCCATGCACGCAACAATTTACCTCTCCTATAGTGTCCTATCCTTGAAACTTCCGCCGCCGCCTTGTGTGGCACTACTGGTATCTTTGGCAGTATGATGCCATTGACTTTCATCCGCGTTTGGATGTGAATATGCACTTATGCATGTGAAAACATATAAATTAGCGATCCGAAATCAACACTGCGCAGGTTTCTGTGAGTGGCACAGTAGTGTGGGTTGGCGATTTCAATCCCAACAGCCCCACTTCTCAGAGAATTGTAACCAATTCAAAACCACCAAAACCAGCTGGTTCCCATTCCCATATGCTCGATATGAGCTTTGATTACCATTATTTCACATATTGTCCGCACCATTTTATGTTGGTGGTAGTTTTTGTTTGATATTTAAATATACCATCCGTATATATCCGTATCCACTGAGCAGTATGGAACATATTTTCGGATTGGTTGATGCTGGAACCATGTTTAAACAGTTTAAACAGATCTTCTATGTTTGGGGAATACTTGGAAACACTGGTACTTTCAATGGAACTACATATTTAGGTCCGATAACCTAAATAAGTCCATTCGCATCAGTCATGTTTGTAGTTCATAGTTATCATTATTCAAGTCACCATTCCCATGTGGTCCATATATAGGGTCTAGTTACCTTATATGCATATGTCCTTTCTTTTATATGTATATATATATATATAACATTATTATTCAAATCATCGTGTATATACATACACATATAATGACTATATATATATATATATAGTCATTTTATAGTTACCATTATGTATAAGATATAGTTACCTCTTGGCTCGATGGACCTGGACCCCAGGCCTCCATCCTGCGGCTGTGGCCCTATCTCTTGGCAGCTGCGCGAAGTTCTTCGCTGCCGGAGGTTTGCGAAGCCGCACTGGCGGCGATGGCAGATGTGGTCAAGGCTCTACCCAGTGGCCATGAAAAGTCATAACTATAATGAATATCGTTAATTAATAATAAGGATAATAACTATCATATATCGTATTCATGGGGGTTAGAACCAACTTAGTTACCCTCTGGTAATTTAACAATTCGCTACTGAAAATTGCCCATTTATAGTTCATTTACCTATTAAAGATGGTGATTTGCCATAGTTATGTTAGTTTGCCAGGGGGTCATGGCCACTGAGTTAACCCAATAGTTAAAAAAATACTTTACTTCGAGTTATCCCCACCATGACATGGATACGTTTTGTTACTGGCAAATCTTCTGGCATTCTATCTGGCATAGCTTCTGGCATTCTACCTGGCATATCTTCTGGCATATGTAATGGCATATCTTCTGGCATTCCATCTGGCATATCTTCTAACATTTTATCTGGCATATCTTCTGGCATTCTATCTGGCATCTATCTGACATTCTATCTGGCATATCTTCTGGCATTCTATCTGGCCGTTGAGGTCCAGCGGTGCACGCTGAGCTGGGAAGGTCCCAGGTTGAGGTCCAGCGGTGCACGCTGGGCTGGGCAGGTCCCAGGTTGAGGTCCAGCGGTGCACACTGAGCTGGGAAGGTCCCAGGTTGAGGTCCAGCGGTGCACACTGAGCTGGGAAGGTCCCAGGTTGAGGTCCGTCCAGCGGTGCACACTGAGCTGGGAAGGTCCCAGGTTGAGGTCCAGCAGTGCACACTAGAGAAACTGGAGGAGGAGGAGGAGGCGGAGGAGGAGGATGAGGAGGAGGAGGAGGACAACAGCCCTGATAAAATCTATCAACCCTCACCTGGCAGGTGGCGAATCACCAAATATATACTTAGTGACCAGCATCAAGGCTGAAATCACCCAATGGCTCTGATACCTAACTGGGTGATTGGGGATCATGAGTTAACCCATCGTTTTTATGGGAAACTAAGTGTTTGTTTCATGCATGAGTAAGAAACAACGGTGAAGTTTTTCAACGGGTGGGCTTATCACCATTTTGGTGAACAGTGTTTGTCATTTAGTGTTGGACAAGACACATATACATCTCTTTGGTGTGATTTTTCACAGTGGCTCACCTTTGTGTCATTTCGCAGTTCACGATGGAAAGTCACCATCTGTTCCAGGTCAATCGAACTCAATGGACTCTCCAAGTACCATCCACCAGGCCATGGGTGACACCTTCAGCTGCGACGCCATGGACGTTCTGCTGCTGTTGCTCTCGGATCCTGATAGTCGCTGCTCGGAACTGGCCATCAGAACTCTGGCTGCCATTTTTCAGGCGGAAAACTGGGGAAAAACGCCGGATTTTCTGAGTCATCAGCTGCATGGAAAATCCAGCCATTTTTTGAAAATGATGTTCCCAGTTCGCCACATTTGATACCGATGGAGGGTACTTGAAATCGAAATAGCGATCTAAATCTAAATCATACAGGGACTATATTGGAAGATTGAAATCTAAATCATAGCTCTGGGGTAGACATGGACCCAAAACCTCTGAGACCTTGGGACCTGATTTGAAATGCAAGACAAACATTCTGACAAAGTGATGATGCGAATGTCCTTGCATTGGCATTGTGACGGAAATTCTGACAAATGTTAGGACATTTCTCCTGAAATATATTCTGAAATGTAGTTTGACATATACATAGTTTGACAGATGTTTGGACATATTTTCATTTTGATGTCTGGTACTTTTGTTGATTGATGTTGATACTAGAAAGAATCCAAAAACACATTTCTACCTGGTTTCCCCATATTTTTTTCCACAGATTTTGGTATTGGATTATATTTAAAAAATTTGAAAAAACATAGAAACACATCTAAATACGTCTAAAATATATTTGATTGTTTTTGGGATTTAGTAAAAAGCACCCAAAACAACATTAAACAGCCAAAGCTGAAAATCAGAATGTGTTTGATGGATTTTTGGTACTAAAAACATCTAAAAAGCATCTGAAAACGAAAAAACACATGGACTTTTGGTACTAAAATAACTCCTAAAAACATCTGAAAACAAAACAGCCATGGATTTTTGGTTCTAAAAAGATCTAAGAAACATCTTAAAGCCATGGAAAACTCTATATTTTCCAGCACCAAATAGGTGCACGGCAGCCGCACTGCGCGCCTGTCGGAAGCATTGGGAGTCCTGCGGCGCGTGACGCAGAGACACTGGGAGGAGGGCACAGCGGCAACATGGCATCAATGATATATATATATATATATATCATCTATATATATGATATATATATATCATATATATATATATATGATATATATCATATTATATATCCCAATTGATGGAAGTTATCATCCACCAATTTTTGATGATTTGGGGGAATGGTTTACATAATATATGTTATCATCCCCTAATGGAAAATAGAACTATCCACAAAATGGAAAATACAATTATCCATATTATATATATATGTATATAGTATCCATACATGAATGGTATAACATTATAGTCATACTCTTAATGATACTCTATCCCATAAATGGGATTACATTACAGAATCCCTAAAAACAATGGGGAGAATGGTCAAAACCCTTGTTGGTTGATGATTAGTTCGAGGTTTAGCAGGTAGGGTGTTTAACCGTGAAAAATCTGGGGATACAGCTGATAAATGATGGTTGGTTAATGATTAGTTCGGGGATTGTACTGACCAATCTATTGGGGAATACCACAATCAACAAGAACGCATGATGAGATGACATTATGGGATGTCATTGAGAATGCTTCACCTATGAATGGATGTGAACCCAACTTTAATGAAAACTATTGGGTTTATAATGGGATAGCATTTATTAATATGTTGTTTTTTTTTAATGGGCGGGACACGAAGATTGTCTACCATTGTCTGGGGATATGATAGGAATGGGGATGCAATGGGGATGCAATGGGGGATATTTGGATAGATGAAAGCCTACAACTGCTACAGATAGTGGTTTTCAATGGGATAGTTAATAAGAATAACAATCACAAGAAGATCATGTCTCGATCCAATCTGGTTGGTGGTTTCAACCATTTATTATTTCCCATTTCATATATGGGTTGTCATCCTTCCCATTGACGAACTCATATTTTTCAAGATGGTTAAAACCACCAACCAGCAATAATATATCCATTAATATCAATCAGCAGTCCATCACATCTACCAAGTCTGAGATGTCACAAGTCTTTGGCAGGAGGATGGACTGAGAGAGATCAACAGCTTTAGCCAGTTTCTGACTCAAAGAATTCTACACGTCTGGATGATTTTTAGAGGGATCAGTTGAGCTATTTTATTGGTAGTTGTGTGCTGAGGAAAATCTGTGGATTTTAAAAATTGTGGTACTGGTTTTGGACAACCGAAGTTGCTGTGAGGAACAGATAAAGATAGACCATGATAGACCAGATGTCCATGAGACCGTGATTGCAGGAGTTCACATGCTTGGAATGCAACGACAAGGGAAGACAACAAGGCCTGCAAAGATCTATGGGATGAATGGGGCCATCAGTTGCATGGTCTTGGAGTCTTCTCTGCCTTTTGAGGCAATCGATTCATTGTAATTGCTGTTTGGTGGTTTGGAACATTTTTTTATTTTTCCATATATTGGGAATAGTAACCCCAACTGACTAATATTTTTCAGAGGGGTTGAAACCACCAACCAGATTGTGTCATTTCATATACAACACAACCATGACTTTTTCCGAGGCCATTTCCATTTGGCTTTGCCATTTGGCTCCAAGGAGAATTTGACAATTTGACAAACCTTGCAGGAGGGAAACTTGAGACAAACGGGTAGTTCCAGTACGTTGCAGTCAGACACGGCTCATATATGGACATTCTGGACAATTTTTTTTTTTTTGCCAAATAGGCCTTGGTACAATGACTCAAAGCAGACAATCTTATTTTTTATAAGCAAATCTTATGCCGGCATGACTTGATTGCAGTATGTCTTGACCCTTTGCGATCGCTCTATCAAACTGGAACCAAGACTGAACAAGCACCTTCTGAGCTACTAAACAGCTACATAAAGGTTGTTCTTGTCGGACTGTCAGATTCTGTATTGTTATATATAGTTGATTTTATGGCACTTTGCCTTTGGATCTTCTTGCCTACATGAACATTCGACCACATTGATCCACATTCTGATTTTGCGGACATGGCTTGAAATGCTAACCATCAAGTTGAGGGTCAAGGTTGGGCAGTATCAGACTAAAAGAAACTTGTCCTTGAATGCCTTAGACCTCTAGATCAAACAATGTAATTAATAGCTACGATGTGGGGCCCCCAAACGATAGCTAAGTTGGTGAACATAACTCCAAAAACCATGGTTTAGTATACTTACAACATCTTATAACTATAGTTAATGGAGTTAAAACCAACTTATAACTGTGGGGGGCCACATTGTAGAAGAAGTTCCCCTTCGGCCTTTTCCAGCGGATTTCATTCTCTTTCAGGTGCGGCGACAGCTACCTTTGGGCCTCGTTTGCCTCGTTCATGGTCTCCAAGTGCGAACACTGCCAGTGTGCAGCCAGACAAGGAGAAACTCATGCAGACATTCTTGGAGGTAGCTTGGAGGATTTTGATGGATTTTGAGGATCGCTATCATGTTTGGAAAGGTATGCTAAAATACATTCCAAATTGGGGTATGTTAGATTCTTATGGGTTAAGATTAGATGAATTGCCTCTCTATGGTGCTGGGTTTAGATTGTTCTCTTCCCATGATCCGCACGGTGAACAAATGACCTCTTGCCATGATTAGAAACATGATATAGGGGCACCTGCGGCATACATCCCACAAACCACATACTCACATGGGTAGCCCCAAGTTATCACTTTCGTTCACTTTCCTCATACCATGGGTGGTTCCCCATAAACTGTGGAAACATGCTTTGCTGTCACAAGGCTGTGCTGCTGGCACACGAGTCTCTACTTGGCTGCTGTCGAAAGCAAGGTGTGCGAGGGAAGGTGTGTGCACCAACATGGATCCTCCAAAGATCATCTATAGTAACAGTATATATAGATAAGCTGGTTGGTGGTTTGGAACATGATTTTTATGATTTTCCATTTCATATATGGGATGATCCTTCCCATTGACGAACTCATATTTTTCAGAGGGGTAGGTATACCACCAACTAGTAAGATATTTGGGATAATTACACAATTATACCTTCCACATGTTTTTTTAACTCAAAACATAAAAAAAAAATCGATAGAGGTTGAAACCAGATAACCACCACATAACCACTCAATCTCATCACTGCTTGGGCTTCAGGTTTTCCGGTGGCAACGCTGCCGCATACGTCGCACTTCCTGCAGCTGCTGCCGCTGGCGGTCCAATCGACCGCGGGGCGGCGAAGTGGGCTGCAGATCTTGTGCCACCTAGCAGAGGCCTGTTTGTGATAACAGAAATAGGGAAAATCACCATTAGATATGGGTTTCAACCAGCAAACATGGGGATATTAGATAGCAAAATTGGTTTATGATTTGTTTATGATGTTTATGACGGAGCTAAGTATGGTTCATGCTTATTCTATAGATAATGGGGTTTATAAACCAACAAATTTACTTGGGGGCCCCAGCTTATGAGAAGCGAGCAGTGTTCACCTGTTGGTTGATGATTTCTTCGGGGGTCACTCACCTTATCCTTGGTATATTGGGGCTTGTAACAGTCCATGAACTGGGAGTTTCCTTACCAACCAACCAGTACAAAGGGATGAAAGAAGGTTTGAACGCCGCTCATTTTTGAAGATGGGATGATTATTGATGATTTGATGTTAACCCGGATCAATAACCCCCCAGTTTCTTAATTATGAGGGTCCCCCAAAAAAGTTACCTAGTATTAAAACAATACTAGTCTTAGTAAGGTTGGTACCCCAATTCAATAAACTAGGGGTACATCAATTGTCAGGCTTGCTCCACACCATAATATATAGGTAAATGACGGGACACCTGGGTTTTCTTTTTGTTTTTTGTGTCCTCTTTGTTCATTCAACATTACCACCCAAAAGTATCTTTGGTGATAGGAGCGACCTTGATTGACCCACAGCGAGTTGTGTAGAGAAACTGTTGTCATTGGTTTAAGGGAAAATCATAACCGGAAACCCATGGGTAAAACACCATTATTATGGGGGGTTCCGGTTTCAATTCCCGTGAAGCCAATCCGGTGATGCAAAAAATCGGTGCCAGGAAATGCCTGCAGAGCTACGATCCTTCCTTGCCACTGATGAGAAAGCAAGAGCCTGTGCAGTGGAGTGCCTTGCCAGTTGGTTCCCAGGGGCTGTTCCCACTATGTCGGGATCGGACTGATTGTGGTAAACAGAGTGTGGGTCAAGAGGTTCAGCATGTCACATGCTTTCCAGGTCGGTACCTCTTCAGTTGACGCAAATTTGGGGGTTTCCGAAAATGGGGTACCCCAAAATGGATGATGAAAATAACTGAACATTCTATTAAAATGGATGAGAAATGGAGGTACCCCCATTCCATGAAAACTCCATGCATTTAGCACTTCCTGATAATTTTCAGCCAAGGAACTGTTGGATCTTCACCCCAAAAACAAACCGTCCAACTGGGGGCACGTGCAAGGCTGGTGAATGCTGGCATAGCTGGCAGCAAAGTGCAACGACAAGCAGTTACTTGATTTTGTTGAGCATGATGCGGCGGTACAACTTGATTGAATATTTTCAAGTATCCAATATGTTCCACGTATTTCTATGTTACATTTACATTGCCATTATTTACCTACCATTCATTGGGTGGTTTTAGGATGCTTGTTTGTCAATATACATGGAGCATTTTGGTATTTGGAACTCACAAGTGTTCTGAAAGTCTCGATTTTGCAGCCACAATTTGCGAGACTTTAGGTCACTGGTCATCATGCACAGCTCAAGACGAGTTTACCAAAAAGTATAAGGTACGAATTGAGAAAGGTGCATATATAATCATATATATATATATGCAAGCATTTGGCCACGATCCACTAGACACCTAAACACTTTCTGCGAATAACAATGCATCTAGTTAATTGTATTCGTTCCCTTAGAAACTAGAATTCACTCAAAAAAAAATTATGTCCCGATCCACAACATGTTGACCCATCCATTGCTCGTGATTGCCAGCAGGCAGAGAAGGTCCGATCCATCTTGTGAGGTCCTACATGGTCCGGTGCCAAGCTGCGACATCCCCGTGTTGATTCACTGGGTCGAACAAATGTTGAATGCATGTCGTGATTACGACATGAACATCTCATTTTGTGATCTATGGTTAGTGCATGTTAGTGCATTGTTTTGTATGGAAGCTAAAGAAAAACGGTACGTTGTTTCTCCTCAAGAGCTGACATCCCCAACGGCAAAAACTGAGCCGCGCAGCGGGTCAATCCGGGTCACCGGATGTCACAACGGGTCGGTGAGATTTTCCTCATGTTCTATGGTGCTCCCCACAGGGATCCATCAATTTAGGAATCACATCAGCAACTCATAGCAAATTTGTTTGCAGAAAAGGCTCTGGGAAGTACTTTTCGTCTTGTTGTTCTTGTCGTTGTTCGCATCATGCAGATAGAACTTGCCAGGGGCATTCATCTGTGAGGCATACTCAAAAATCACCAGCCTTTCTGAACCCTGAGTATTTGCCAACGTTATATTCTGTTCCCATTCAATCCCCAGAACGCAATGACTATAGACATGTTGACTGGGCACTTGAATTTACTGAGAGGCCTGACTGTCGCAAACCTCCCTGAAGATCGAGCACATCCAGAAGGCGGACCATGATTTCTTCATCGACCTTATCCGCTGACACTTTTGCAAGATTTTGAAGTCCTGATATATGATTTGACAGTGTTTGACTGGTTTTGTCACTGCAGCACTGCAGTTATTCTTGGAATGGCCATGGACATTCACATGGGTTCAGGACGCCGAATGGGACAATCTGCATTTGGTCATTTTGGCAGAGCCATCCCTTGACGTTTCGGCTCCAACCAAAGCACACACACATCCAATCCTTCGCGAGGGGTAAGTTTCAAGGATAGAAATTCGCAGATAAACAAGCCATGCAGATCTTCGTGAAAACCTTGACGGGCAAGACCATCACCCTCGACGTTGAGGCAAGTGACACCATTGACAATGTCAAGGCCAAGATCCAGGATAAGGAGGGGATCCCACCTGATCAGCAGCGCCTGATCTTTGCTGGC
>Ga0126342_10007342_pt1 | contig 19656 bp, 20 predicted proteins | sample Cyp1metagenome_FD_92528 | JGI IMG/M metagenome (GOLD analysis project Ga0126342, IMG submission 92528) | Coral microbial communities from Lord Howe Island, Old Settlement Bay, Australia - Cyphastrea 1 metagenome | ecosystem: Host-associated > Invertebrates > Cnidaria > Coral ... | reverse complement strand
TTTCCCGCCAAGCCAGGGAAATAACTAGGCCTCAGGCACCAAGTTAACTTGGGCTCCTGCCCTCATCTCTGATCAAAAGCCTCCAAAAACGGAAAAAATCACTCACTTTTCTCCTCTTTCCACGTCCCCCAGAGCTGCTTCGTAGAGCGCGCTCAAGGTTCGGCACAGGCTGCGTTAGGGAATGTCTATAAATATTGACAAACCCTTGGATCTTTTTCATGGGGATCTTCATTTCGGCTAGCGTTGCTAAGCCATTATTGATATAAATACGGGCGGTTTTTGGCGTCTGCCAACGTCCATGAATGAGCAAACGGTCTAAAGATCCGCGTTTAGAAAACCAAAAGGTAGCTCCACCCCGCCGAAGGCTATAAGGCCTGAATTGAAATGATTCAAGGCCCAGTGCCGCAATGCTTTCAGCAAATTTAGCCCGCCAGGCTTTAGCGGATTCGGTGAGCTTGACCTTTGGAGTGGCCTTCCATGCTCGTAACCTTCGCACTACATCATGGACAGTAACGGTGATGCTCTCACTGGCTCCTTGCCTTTGCCCTCCTTTAGTCATTCCTAAGGATATGACCGCGGGTCCATCCTCTGTGGAGACCTCAACTTGGCGCGCTAAAAGGCTAAGCAATTCGCCAGTTCGAAGCATCCCGTAAAAACTGAGCAAAAGCGATAGTGCGAAAGATGTATCATGGCGCATGATGGCTCTGCCGACCATGGCATGTAAAATGATCTCTGGTAAAGGTGGTGCTCGATTTGGTATCTCCTGTTGGCTCCACACCTTGAGAAGTCTCCAACTACCTAACAACTGACCCTTCAGGTGGGGTTCTGTGTTTTGCAGCGCTGCTACCGTATCGGAGGCTAACGCTCTCCCTTCACCTGATGCCCACAGGTGCTCCAAATAGTCACTGACCAGATCATCCATTTGAGAGCGTTGCTTGGGAATGGTCAGTTTCTCGTAGTCGAGGAAAGAGAAGAACTTCTCAAGTGCAAGGTCATAGCGCTTCTTTGTCTTGGGTTGGACTGTCAGTGATCGCAAGCTTCCTAAGTTTTTCCCTTGAGCAACTCGTTGTTCCCTGGTTCGACCCTCTAGGATCGCTTTAGGCATCGCTTTAACACAGGCCGCCTCGACGGCCGATCTGCTGGATTCTGATGTGTCGCGACGTAACCCCATACGGGGTGCACGTCCGATGCCAGGAGCAACGAGTTGATTTTGGACAAAACGGAACGAAGCTTGCGGCTACTGGATCGCCCTCTGGAGAGGGCATGAAGACAGACCAAGGAGTCGGTCAGGTGGATCAGTCTGCATTGATGCTGACGCTTCCTTCCCAACCTCCATTTGAGACATGTCAGGATGGCATTCATCTCCAACACGTTGATGTGATGGTGAGGATGTTTCCACTGCCACCCACACACGACCTTCCAACGCCATAACTTGCTGGGCACTGATGCCCGCAACCGGTGAAACTTGACTGCGTTCTCACTAGAGGCCTGTAGCAGCAAGTCCTCACCCTTTACCGAGACGAAATTGACCAATTTCTTGGCCAATTGTCCTTCCGGAGCCTCCCCCACTTTGTGTCGCTGAACTCGCAAAGGCGGACGTCGGAGATACCCTTGGAGAGTATGATCCGCTCCTGGAGAGGCTCCCAACACCACGTCTTGAAGACTTTGCCTGGTTGTTAAACCGAGGGGCGCAAACAGCTCTTTGAGGAGCCAAGCAACAACTGGTACATGCCACGAATTTCCGATCAGGGTGTGACGCACATCATCGTACGCCTCTCCCTTTTGTTTGCCTTTCGGTAGGCACAGGGCTGTATAGCCCACAGGAAAACCCATAGCTGCCTCTTTCTCCGCAATGTTAGGGAGACGCCTCTCCCCAGCGCTGTTGATTAGGCAGTTCTTATCCCTATACACGTATGGAGGATACCGGTGCTTGTCCTGTTTCCATCGGGCAACCCCCCACTCCTCACATTGCCACAACCCCGCAGGCCGATTTCCAGGCCTGTCTCTGGGTCGAGATGTAGTAAAGGTAGGGAGCGGCTCATCCTGTGCCCGTTGCCATCCTCCACACAAGAAGTCGGCAGGGTCCACAATGGAGTTCAATTTCACTTCTTGGAAGAACTCCCATCCTTCGCCTTTCCCTTGGCCAAATTCAACGCCCTGAGCCTCTTTCAAGGCCCAAGACAGCCAGTAAAGACGAGGCCTTCTACAGATGGAGATCCCTGCGGCATCGACTAAAAAGGGCGTGACCCCAATGTCTTGACTCATCGTCGCCCTGTCCTGCGCATCCATGGAGTAGACGCTTTCCATAAAAAAGTGCACCTGTGCCCACCTGAAGTGTTGCTTGCACATCGCATAGACCCGCTTGACATGGACGAAGAGTTTGCTGCGTGCGTCTTTTAGAGCACCTTTGCGGTCAGTGTTGAGGCCCGAAACCCCCTGGCATGGTGGACCCCCACCTACCAGAACGACCCCAACATTGCTGTACCTCATAGCCCAACTTTGCACCATGTCATCCTGGATATTGCAGACATCACCAACCGCCAGGGTGTCGGGGAAATTGGCCTCCAATACCCGCGACCCTTCACCGGAGACCTCCGCACTCACATGGCCTCCCATGGGCAGTTGCAGCACATCCGCTGCAACACGCAGTGCACCTATCCCGTCGAACAAACCTACTGTGAGGACCTGCACAAAGTCTTCCACCTCTGGCAAGTCACCTCGCACATGGCACTGAGCCGCATGGACTCCCATAGGACTGAGGCCATCACTTACGCAAAAGCCTCCGCCCTGCTCTGAGGCGTCACTGGCTGTGACACATCCCACCACCGGAGTTCGCAAGTTCATCTGTGCCAAAGGAATCGCACAGAGAAACCGAGCTAGCTCCATCTTAACAAGTAGGGGCAGCTCCCGACGTACCACGGGGGGTTCAGCACTGAGTGAGACAATGTGTGCCCACACCTTGTTCAACAACCCCAACAAAGGGCGCCGAAACATGCAGCAGTATACCAAGCCTCCACAAACCACTTGCAATTGTTTCTGGCTCGCCTTGCCTTCTTGCAACAGCCACCAGGTGAGTTCCACATATTTGAGCACCTTGTTGGGCTTGGGCTTGACTCTGCCACTCTGACCATCTACCAAGGCTCCTTGAATTTCCGCAATGGTCTCTTGTTGTACCGCTTTCTTTGGGTGTCTTGGTAGCCCCCATTGCTGATACCCCTCACGGAGGGCCAGGACCTCTGCTGACACCTCCCCGCGCACCTTGCTAGCCAAGACGGGGTCCATCTGCTCCAATGCATCAAAATTGTCCAGATAGATTCTGTAAAGCCAGGGGGCCACAGTGAACGGCTTGTCCTTTCTCAGCTCACACTGAGGGCCCACATGGGGCCGCACTCCATGTAGCGACATTCGTGCAATGCGCCTATGCACGTGTTGTGCCACACTAACGGAGTTTAAGAAACCCATTGGAAGTACCCTGCTAGCCAGGTAGTGGGGCTCTGTGACTCCCTTCCCCAACATCCCCTGTGGGACCGGCTTGTTGAAAGCCATGAATGGACGCCATGAGGCCGGTATTTCAAACAAATAGAAAAAAATAGAAAAAACACCGTATATCCTCTGAGGACATCACCAACACCTGGTCGCCCTCCAGCAGGTAGGGTGTCATACCCGCCCACGAGGGCAATGTGGCCACATCACCACCCAGGTTCCGACACAATTTGTTGACCGGCACCAAGTTCATGATTAAACGAAAAACTTCACAAGTGCCCACAAACTCTTCCTTGGATACCCCAAACAGACCGTTGAGTAGCAGCTGATTGTTGACTTTGTGTACCTTGCTTTGGGGTAGGAGCACACATACTCCCTTGGAGATCAGCCCCTGGCAAATCTCCCCCCAAGACGATTCATCTGCAAAAACTCTAGGAGGTTTGGTGTATACCCTGGATTCCACCGGCAACAAATAGTTCTCAAAGCACATGACATAGTCCAAGGTCCCTAACTCGCACACTTCCCAAAGCGGGATTCGCCCTATCCCTTCAGGTAAGGCAGGTTCCAAATTTTTCCACCTAAAAACTTGCGCCAACCTGATTTCATCCCCTTTATAGTCTATAGATCTAACCTGCAAGAACTGATCCCAACGCAACCCTTCAAATTTTTCCGGGCACTCGCTCCAGTCAGCTGCGTAGTGGCTCATGGCCTCCAAGGCGCTTTGGCATGCCGAGCTCAAAGGTCCTGGCGGCGCCGCTGCAACTCCATAGTATGAGTTCAACGCACTACACATCGCCTGGAGCACTACCACTCCTGGCGGCTTAAGATGGCTGACCATGTTGCTAAGAACCGTGAGGTTTTCAGGTAAAGGAAACACTTCACCTGAGCACTGGATCTTGCTATGCAAAACACCTGAACCATCACGAAAGTTGCAAAACAAATGAAACATTTGGCCTGCCATCTCAGAGAAACTCCTGCCCCTTGGAGAAAAAGTGAAAACGCTATCCCCTTCAGCACCGGTCGGCGCTTCTAGGAGACCTGAAAAATTGGATTCTCCCCCGCTGGAGGAACCACGGGACTCCCCGCACACGGCCCCGCCAAACGGAGGTGCTGTACTACCTCCCTTCATACCTCTCTCCTCTCCTCCTTGAATAACGGAGTCCAAGGACTCCCATCCCTTTTCACCGGAGCATCCTAGCTCCCATACGCCGCTCTGGGAGTCTCCAGACTCCCTTCTCCTCACCAGCCTCATTTCTTCTCCTCTTTGTTTGCATTGCCTTGCCAAGGCTTCTCGCTCTTGTTCTTGCCCTTGCCTTTGCTGTCCTTTGCTTTGCCCTTTCCTTTCTGATCCTCTGGCCGCTTGTCCCACTCGGCCCGTCTCTCCCATGGCTTGGAAGACAGGCTTTTGGCCTTCATCTCCTCTCGCTGAAGACGCCCCGCCTCCAGCGTTTCCATAGGCGTCGACATCTGCTGCAGCTCCGCCGGGACCAGCTCCTGACGCTGAGCTATGGTGTAGTGGCCGCCCGACGCTATCTGCTCCAGTGCCTTCAGGCGTTGCGTCGCCACATCGCACGCCGAAGCCGCTTTCCCCTGCAACAGCAGGTCCTGCAGGAAGCACAGCGTCTGGCTTTCTCTGGCCAGGGGGCCGCTCATCTTGTGCTGCAGTGCCAACTTCCAATATTGTGAAAATATTGGAGGTAGGGAGCTCCTGTCGAGGTCCCACAACTGACCCGATTGGGTCACCACTGCAGTTTGCATCATCTCCAGGGTGTTCAAAGTCAGGGAGCCTGGACTGCGTTTCCAGACCTTCTTTACCCTGACTTCTTCTCCGAACAGGCGAGCGCCTTCGCCCCCGGAGCTGTCGCTCCCCGCCGATTCTGTGCTGCTCTCGGTGGAGTCCGATGAAGCCCTTCTGTTCCGCCTCTTTGTCAATCGCCTGGCTTTCCTTTTGACTCGTCTCCTCACGTCGGGCTTCGGGTCCAAGGCTGTTGAACTGAACAGGGCCTCGGGGTTCTTGGTGCCCACAACCTTCACTTTGCTCTTCTTCTTCTTTTTCCTTTTCTTTTTCTTTGAGCTTTCGGAGCTTCCGGACACTGTGTTGTCCAGCTGCTCCCCAACCTCTGGCGGCCTTGGGGCCTCCTTCTGCCTGGCTCGATCTCGTTCTCGTGCTCGAAGTCGCCGTAGTTCGTCCTCTGCTTCTGCTTGTACTCCTCCTGCAGGTGTAAGGTTGTTCATCCAGGCAGCCTTGTTCTCGGGGGTAACCTTTTGCACTTGCCGGCAATGCACCAGTCCATCCTTGGACATGAGAGCGCACTCGGCCTTGCACAGGTCTACCTCGAGAGGTCTGCCCGGGTTCGCCCCCGACCATTTGACCAGGGCCTCGCTTCGACTCCCCTCCAACCGTAGGGACAAAAGCGTCATGTCCCTCGTGGTGGATAGGCCCTCGACATGGCCTGCCACTTGAACTTCCTCTTCCCAATAGATGCCCTTCGTGACGACGATGTGCTCCCCAACTTGCCATGTCTCTAAAGGGAGCTTGTTTGCCTCAATCACTTCTCCTCGCTTGAATTTCTCGGAGTCACTCTCAACTCCCAGCCCGGGCTCCCGATCCAGTGCCCTCTCTTCTCCTCTTGCCGCAGGCCGTCGAAGTCCACCACGGGCCCGGGCCTTGGCCTTTGCAGCAACTACGGCTGCGCCTCTGCCAGCTCCTGCTGGCCTCCGTAATGCCTTTGGCGGCATTAACGCTGCCGTCTGGCAACGTACCTCCTCTTGTTGCGCTTGAACCTACGTTGCTGCTTCTTCTTTTTCCTTCCCTTGTTCTTGGGCTTGTACTCTTCTGGAATCCTCCTTTCGATAGGTGGCCTTTCTTCCTGCCGCTTTTTGTAGGCCAAGATGGGCCCACTCCAAGGCACCTGCGCTTCCTTGCGAAGAGGTGGTGGCCCTGGTGGACTGCGGGGTCGCTTGTCCGACTCCTGCGGAGGGCTTCTCCTACTAAGCTCCTCCCTACCCTGTCTCTTGCCTGATCCCTGAGGGGTGTTGTGATCCTCTGGTGCTGGGTCGTCCTCAAAGTCCTCCTCTTCCTCGCCTTCTTCGTAGTATTCCTCAGGTGGCGGTTCAGGACTTTTGGATTTGCGCTTCTTCTTGGTTGGGCTGGGTGGGGCTGGGTGATTTCTTTTTTCTTTTGCGGCTTCTACTCCTGTTCCTCTTGTCTCTGCTCCTTTCCTTGTGCTCTCGCTTCTTCTTCTCCTTCTCCTTGCTTCCTGCTGCCCGTTCACCTGGCGGCGAGGGTGGCCGAGCCTTTGACCTGGTCTGGAGGCCCTTCCCCTCAACCAGAGGCAGGCCTTTGTCACCCGCCCTCGGAGGCTCAGCACCTCCCGGCAACGTCCGTGCCCGCTGGACGTCGGCTACCTCTAAGGCCTTGAGGTAGGCTCCCCGGATCTCCGGGTACACAATGTCAATGTGGTCCGCCGGAAAGTGGTCGCTCACCAACAATGATTGCAACCTGAAGATTGTAACACAAATGTTACAACGCAACTCGGTGGTCGCCGGCCCGAACTTGCCTAAGCAGTTTAGGCAGCGGAGAGCACCCTCTCCCATCAGCTAAGAGCCGAAGCTGCAGGCAAAGACAGGCATGGTTCACCCTTATCCCCGTGGCCGTAGGAACATATATAGTGTATATATTGTATGTATATGTATGTATATGTATGGGTTAGTCCCAAAACAGGAGCAAGTATGTTTATATAGATATATAGATATATATAGAGATATGTGTGGGTTTGTCCAAAAACAGGAGCATGCTCCATATGGCCAAACCAACGCAGGATATTTTGTGATACCCAGGGGTGGCAGCTTGGACCGCTTGGAGCCCTGCAGCACCTTGGCATTTGACACGGAGTCTTGATCGAAAGGCCGGTGCAAATAACCTGGAGCGGTGTCCCCTGGTGTCACAAGCCTCAGGTGAACTACGATGTTCACCATAAGATCTAGGCTCATGGCTGAAGTATCTAATGAATTCTAATAATGTGCTGTTGTGGAATGTAATGTAATATGATGAAATGTAATGTAATATGTAGAATGTCGTGTAATGTAATGGTGTAATGTATATAATGGTGTAATGTAATGGTGTAATGTAATGTAGTGCAATGTCTCATATAATATATGTGTATATATACACAATGTGGTGTAGTGCTTAGTGCAATGTCATGTAGTGCAATGTATCTGTGATGCAATGTAATGCGATGCAGTACAATGTAATTATGTATATTATGTCTACATATCAACATGGCAGGATGGTTAAATCCCCATGTTCCACCATTATTCATGGTTCAAACCAATATTATTCTATGTATCATCTGTTTTGAAAACTCTGACAGATAGCTGGTAGTCAGTCATCATCATCAACCATGAAAACCAAAAAAATAAAAATTAAAACAAAACGTAGGAATCCAACAATTTGTGGGTCCTGAAAAGAATACTTAAATAATTCAATTATGGATCCCATGGCGGCAAAATTCATGGTTCATATCCCTTATGGTTATAATGTTAGCAAGGCAATAGTAGACCATCCCCAACATTTAGCATTTTACGAGGTGGCAGACATCAAAATAATTCAACATATTGGTGGTTTCTGACATTCCTTTACTAACCTGGTTGGTGGTTTCAACCATCTTGAAAAATATGAAAGTCAATGGGAAGGATGACATCCCATATATGAAATGGAAAATAAAATTCATGTTTGAAACCACCAACCAGTAACACTACCTACACTGTTTCCTAGACATTTCACAGCACCAATGGTACTTCCAACCAAGGGACGGCCATTGGGCGATGGGAGGCGCCCGGGCAGCGTCAACGTCTCTTTGGGCGACAGCGGTTGTGAGGCGCTGGGCTGCGGGGGGCGCAGCAGGACGTTGCAACCTGGAAAAATGCTTCGGAAGTGGCTGGGAAATGCTTGGAACATGTAATATATAGTATATTACCCAAGTAATATATAGTATATTACCCAATATTATATTAATATATTAGTAATACTACCATGATATATGTGATTTAATCTCATCAATTTGTCGGTGAACAAGTATGAACAGGATTGAACAGGATAGAACCACAAAACTAAGAACTTCATCAACAAATGGGTCATTTCGGTCTGGGACAAGCCATTTTTGAGCCGTTCTGAAGGGAAAGTAACAACACGATGAAACTCACCATTTAAAAACTGGGGTGAAACCCGGAACCTAGCCATGAAAGCTAAAATAGGTTGTGTACCCAGTCTCTCTTCGTTCCCAATTCTCTCGATGGTGAACCACAGCAAAATCCACTTCTTTTCCATTAATTATCTAATATAAAAAGCATCAATTGATCTTAATGAATTGGTTCTTTGTCAGTTTCTCCCCATTTGTTCCACGCGTCTCTCCCCATTTTTCTCCGAAGGCCCCAGGCACTGCTGGCGCTTGGCGTCAAGCTGGTGCCCGAGGCCGTCACCGCCCGCGCCGTGTGCTGCAGCGCCGTCACCGGCTCCGTCCAGGCCATCCGTGGCGCCGGCGCCGGCGCCGGCCGCCGCGGCGAGAGGCCCAGCTGCGGAATCGGCGCGGTGGCCCCGGCGGCGCCAGGGACCCCGGGCGCGGGGCCAGCGCCAGGCAGCGGCGTCATCCACGGCGCCGTGTGGATCCTGGGCCAAAAGGAGCTTCTCCTACCTGGATCATCCCACGAATCGCAACTGGTTAGTGTTTGTAGGGTTATAACTTACAACACATTTACTAATTGGGATACCCAGGAAATGGGGACTTAGTAGGGTTACCAATCAGAAGGATGATCCTCCAAGTAGGCATAGACCTATAGACTCCTTTACTCACTATTCCCATAGCCTCCATAGACATAGACCTATAGCAAAGCATGTAAGAGAATTGTGGGTAAAGGAGGCAAAATGATTCATTGGTTTCAAAACCAGCCATTTAAGTGAAGAAGGTCAAGGACCAGTGGGGAAAACTCATGCAATAGTATGACTGAGTTGTAGTCACTGAAATCAGACCACTTTGCCTTGGGTGCACAAATCTGAACTAGTTGTGAAAGTGGGTTGCACTGCCATATTTTCTTAAAACCTGTTTTATAGTAGCTGGCTTTTGCATCAACCAACCATCAACCATCAATTCTACAGTCTATACCAAGGTTTGATGGAGTTAACTCCTATGTGTTGGTGGTGAAATAACCTGCAATAACAAACTGAACAAATTACTTATTTCCTAGACTGAACATAAACCATGTGTGGGAGAACTCCCCAAATGCATCCCTTTAATCTCAACCCCAGGTTAACAAACCCCAGCTGGTTGATCCATTAAAACAATTTCCAATGTTCAAATCATGTGAAATCCTCATTTTCATGGCTTAAATCCACATGTTTCATGTATTTTCACCATATTTCTTTTGCACGAAATTTGCTGGTGAACTCCCATAAAAATCATAAAATCCCCAGCCCAAGCATCTGCGGCGCGGTGGCGCTTCCGCCGCACACCGCTGGCGGCCCGGTGAACAGCCGCGCCGCCGGCGCAGCGCCACCGCTGAGCCGCGGCGTTGGCGCAGGACCTGCGGGCGCTGAGGCGCGCCAGAAGCGACCGCCAGGGGCGCTGCGGCTGCGGAGGATGGCTTCACCATAGGGACCTTGGGACCCCGGGAGGGATGGTATATGGGTTTTACTCAGGCTGCACGCACATAGAAACGCGCAGTGGTTTCTGTGACGTCTTAGTTTGGATTTCTGATCTTTAGATGAGTTGAATGTTCCGCAGGCATTTGGATGTTGTTTTTTCATGGTTTTTCCCAATGGTTTTGACATCTAGGATATCTTTGCTGAATCATGGAACGAAACATCGATAATTTGAACTCTTGGAACAGGCTTTTTGCGAGACCGCAAAACTAACAATCTAGATTTCATGTTAAACAGACTTTTGATTGTTTGCACGAATGTAAGATTGACGAAGTTGAAGCTCATGGAACGTTAACATGCCCCACCCCACCCCATCCCCCACCACCCAAACACAAATATGCATAGTGCAAGTGCAAGAGAAGATCCCACAGCGTAGCATGACGTATGTGTGCAAGTGCAAGAGCATGACGTACGTGTGCAAATGCAAGAGAAGATCCCACAGCGTAACATGACAGATTTTCAAGTTGACATGAACGTTATTACCCCCACCCCACCCTAACCCCACCCCAAATGACCCAGATGCATATTCTTTTGCTATGCACACCATACAATCCATGTGTTTTTAAGTTGACATGAACGTCATTACCCCCACCCCACCCCACCCTAACCCCACCCCAAAGGACCCAGATGCATATTCTTCTGCTATGAACACCATACAATCCATGTGTTCTTAAGTTGACATGAACGTCATTACCCACAGCCCACCCCACCCCAACTCCACCCCAAATGACCCAGATGCATATTCTTTTGCTATGCACACCATACAATCCATGTGTTTTTAAGTTGACATGAACGATATTACCCCCACCCACCCCACCCCAACTCCACCCCAAATGATCCATATGCATATTCTATTGCGGGTTTCAAAAAATGTGTGCATGGTTTTACTCACTATTTCATATACCAACCATAATATTCATAATATTCATATGGCTGGTATATTTTGGAATATCTATATATATATACAAATACCCTCTGGTAATTTGTTACATAGCTATTGAAAATGGTGATTTATAGTAGATTTACCCATTGAAGATGGTGATTTTCCATAGTTATGTTAGTTTACCAGAGGGTATATATAGTGGTTGGTATTCATGGGTTATACCAACCATGTTTTCACAAAAAAAATGGTGATCCAACGAACTGGATATCTATGGAATTGGTCATGGGATTTGATCATGGATTTTATGGGAAAAGATGGGAATATCATGTAACCAACAAAAAAAACAATATATACCAATATATACCAATATAATCATTCATAATAATCCCATGAAAATAACTGTTTTCTATACCTCCTTAAAATATTCCAATATGGTTATTTCAAATGGCATAAATGGGATTTATGACCTAACTACGTAAATTATATGGAGGTACCTGGAGGATCATCCCACAGTGCTCGTAGTTTTTTGTTCATGACCTGATTGTGACAATCCAGTTGTGAATGGGATAATCCTCTTAAGGGACTTAGGGTTACAAAAAAAAGTAATACCATGCACTTGCTAAGTGGGATGATTCTGCGGGTTGAAAAAAGCCATAAATGTCCAGACAGTTTAGGCGTTTTTGTGAGTATGATGGTTTTGTACCGTTAGTAGTATAATCATGCTGAAAATATGGATATTGACCAAGACTAAGAGTTTTTCAAAAGTACCTTGGTCTCACCAGGGTGATTTTCATGAGGCCCCTGGTCATCCTTTAAGGGGACTCCTTGTAATACGGAAAAATATGAATCGCTAGAAGTTGGGACGGTAGAACCATCGACAATGGGGATATTCACCATTTGTAATTCAACAACACTATATAACCGTGGGTAGTGTCTATACCTCACGACTCCTAAGTGATAAATGGGGATGGGTCAAAACCTATTATTACCATATTTGTGGCAATCAACATCCATTAGCCAGCTATTTTAGGTACCGTTTGGGTCCCAGGGTGTTGACTCATAGCCAAATGTTTTTGTAGGCTTAGTTGACCCAGATTCGTTAATGGAATCGGGGACGAATCTGATCAGCGGGATGGTCCTCCCAGTGGGATGAGATCATCGATTGATCATCATTGGCTTCAATCGAAGCTAGTGCTCCATGGGTGACATCTTTGGTGATTCAGCAAGCCCATTAAAACATATTAAAACTGGTGATATCCCATTGACTTGGCAAAGTTTGTTGATGTGCCTAGGTGAAAATTCTTGGGTTTATGGTATATCGAACTGGTTAATCGATTTGAATATAAACCAACTTGGCCAACTTGGCATGAGGCGCCACCAAGCGTATGATCCCGTTTGGGCTGATGATTGGGTTGATCTCTTTCCTGGACTCATAATCATTACCACAAGCCCAACATAACCCAACAGTTGACCTAGGCTTATGAAATGCTTCGCCAATCATGGGGTATCACCAGTTCATGACAACTGGGATGACAGTAATGAAGTCAGAATTCGTTGGTGAAGGGGGGAATTCACAGCATTTATTCAATACCTCTGTGATCAGATAGGTCGTAATAGTGGTTGAGAACTTCTCACTGGTGAAGATTGTTTTTTTTCTGAGCCACTCATTGATCATTTACGAAGTTCCAGTTCCAAGGCACCTTTAAAAAAAGATGGATTGCCTGATGGGCACCATTGGGCACCTTTAATCCAGGAACAAATAATTACAAATCTCAGGACTTGGAGGCCCGGACACATCTGGACAAATGGGGATACCCATGGATACCCCAATAGCTGGATGCTTTGTTTCATGGAAAATCCCATGGAAAATCCCACACTGATAGCTGGATGAATCAATGGGGTACCAGGATTTAGGAAACTCCAAGCTGTGATAAGGTACAACTCTCGGGATGTAGAAGCAAGTATCCTCTGGTAAACATACAAAAAGCTATTGAAAATTGCCATTTATAGTGGAATTTCCCATTAAACATGGTGATTTTCCATAGCTATGTTAGTTTACCAGAGGGTAGAAGCAAGTATCTAGTCTACACCCAGCTGTGAAATTAGGTATATAAATGCGAGATCTATGAGGACGAACCATCATTTTCTACACCATCATAATAATGGAGTGTCATCATAATTCACCCAGATGTCATCTGGAAATCAACCAAAACAATGGACCAAGAAGAAATCGCAGCAACCTGAAGTGGAAATCTTGCGAGTTGCGAGTCACTACTAGCTTTTTTTTTAATACAAATCACCTATCAAGATAGAACATCACTGCATAAAATCACCTACTAAATATCCAAAAAAAAATCATCATGTCAAAAAAAAATCCAGGACTTTTTTGTTTTTTTTACCTTTTTCCCCTGTCTAAATCCATGGCCCCAAGTTGGCATCACCAAGCTGCGATGGCCCAAGTTGGCGCACAATTTCAATGCCTCGATGCCACAGTCTGCCAACTCCTTAGCCACGAAGCCATGGCTGGAGCTGAGCGATGGCTGTTTTCAACTCACTCCTTAAAGTGGTTGGATATGGATTATTAGATTTCTTGATAAAGATCTAAAAAAAAATCTATAGATTTTCAATGATTGGATCTATAATATCTATAGGATCTTTGCTTTCTACTGATTTTCTATTGATTTTCAGCATTGAATCTGTTGTAGGAATCCCATGGATTGAGGCGGGAGCCCATCCCCTCCGGGCCATCCCCCAAAAGAGGGGAAGCCATAAACAATTCATGTCAGCAGAAATCTTAATCTTAACATGGTCAACCAGACAATATATGGTTAATTCATATTTAAAAAAAAAACATCTGGGAACCTATAATGTGAACAATGTTTTATCATGAATCCGAGCTTGACATGAGTGATGACTGGCTATTCGAAAAAAATCTGGTCCTGACATGGTGGACTTCTAAATCCCATGAAGCCACATTTTTGGGCCATAGCCTCACTATACATAGCCTTTGTCGGCTCAACCGGTCACCAGGGCCACCAGCTCTGGTAACGGACCACTCAAATCACTGAAAAAAACACCATGTCACATATGATTTACCACTTCTATTACTGAATAATATTATTACTCGCTGAAAATCACTGAATAAATGTGTAATATGCAAATCTCAAGCAAAATCACATGTCACATGTGTGCTTCAACATGCTGAAACCCAGAAAACCATGCATCTTGGAGGATTTGAACCAGCAAAACACCCACCATGTCTAGTGGTTGTCACTCACTTACTGGGATGTTCCAGGTAGCAAGTAGGTAATGTTCATATTACAGCAAGTTATGTGTGTGTGTCTGAAAATTTGATATACCCATGATATACCCTCTGGTAAGCGTTTACATAACTATGGAAATGTCCACCATTTTTAATGAGTAAATCAACTATTTCTATGACCATGTTCAATAGCTATGTTTGTTTACCAGAGGGTACCCCAAATAACAATTTTAATAGGGAAAATGATGATTTACCATTGGATTAGGGGTACCATATTTTCAGACAGACCATGACAGACGGATATATGGTGTGATGTACAAGCAGTAACTGTAATGTCAATATTGTAATGCAGTTACCCTCTGGTAAACTAACATAGCTATTGAAAATGGCAATTTATAGTGAGTTTTCCCATTAAAAATTGTGATTTTCCATATTATAGATGATGTTAGATGTAGGGAAACCTCCTGTAAACCAACATAGATGTGGAAACCAGCATTTGTAGATCTTCAGAAAAAACGACACCATTGGTTTTCCACATCTATGCTAGTTTACCCTAAAAAGGGTATACCCCAGTTATACCCTCCAGTAAACGTTTACATAACTATGGAAAATCACCATGTTTAATAGGTAAATTATCTATATTGGCTATTTTCCATAGCCGTGTTAGTTTACCCCAGTTATCTCTGGCTTTTCATCCAGTTCTTGAAGCCCTTCTCCTCCTGCCGTGAGACCGAGCATAGAGAGTTCATGCGCTGCCTTAGGGCGCGCGCCAACTCTTCCTCCTGTGGTGAATTTCAAACATGCCTGGGATGCAGACGTTCATCCCACCCACATATGGTATTTCAATGTACCCTCTGGTAAACTAACATAACTATGGAAAATCACAATTTTTAATGGGAAAACTCACTATAAATGGGCCATTTCAATAGCTATGTTAAATTACCGGAGGGTATTTCATATATGTTGATCAATCCTAATTTGGGTTTGAACGAAACCACAATCGCAAGATGGCCATGACAACAGCGAAAATGATCAGAAACCACTAGAGTTTGGGGTTCCAGACAATCTAGAGACAACCTTCTGACTTTTCCCAGCGCATTATCCAGGAAACTCCAACTGTATGCTTTCAACATCCTTTAACCATAGATGTTCCTTGTTAAAGTCAAAAAATCCCAGTTGAACACCCCAGGGTTTTGACGCCCATCCTGCTCTTCCGAACGCCGCAATTGTTCGTCGACGTTCCTGGGCGGAAATCAAGAAATCCTGTTGCAAGAAATCCTGTTGGTACGTAAGATCAAAAATACCCTCTGGTAAACATTCATATAGCTATTGAAAATGGACATTTATAGTTGATTTACCCATTAAAAATGGGGATTTTCCATAGTTATGTTAGTTTACCAGAGGGTATTTTTTTCTGATCTTAGTGGGATTTTTAATAGATAAAAGGCGATGTAGAATGTAGATGAATGTAGGGTCCACAAAAATCAATTCGGCAATTCATTTTTGAGGGCTTAACACCACACAAAAACCATGAATAGGGGCTTACTAACATTTACTAAGCATGTACCGGGGCTTGAATATCCATGACACGAAGAAGTTTGCTAAATCACGGAAGCTTTATTGAGACATAGGTGTTGCAGTATTGTTGAACATGTTCAAATCCCTCAACCTGGATCATAATAAAGGTACCTCCCAAAGCAAAGGAATATCATCTGGTTGGTGGTTTCAACCCCTCTGAAAAATATGAAAGTCACTTGGGATGCTGAAATTCCCAACATATGGAAAGTCATAATCCATTCATGTTCCAGTCACCACCAACCAGTCATGAAATATCTACTCTCATTTGGCCATTGGAGAGCAGCGAATTTTATGCTATTCAAAAGGTTTCAGAAACCACGCAGTTGATCCAAATGGCTTTGTCTGAAAATGGATGATTCATGTGGTTAAAACCTATGCCATAGACCACCCAGTCGACTGGGAATGGTTTATGACATTTATGCTTGTGCCACCTATAAAAATGGTGATGACTGGGGGATGGTTTATGACATTGTTTTACTCACATTATAGCTATAGCCCTCAACAGTTATAATTGGTTGAACAAAAATACATTTAAGCAATATATATATACATATAATTACCTATAATATTAATTATCTGACTGGCTGATATTAATCATCATTAACCACTAGCATCACTATTAATCACTCTAATTGTTAGATAGTCATCCCATTACCTACGTAACATTTAATGATGTTAATGATTGATCATTATCCTACTATAAAACTGAGTTCATCATGTTTCCTATGATAAAACTCGCTGAATTTTCGAAAAAAAGTGGGACCGACTCAACTCCAAGGCGCTCGCGCACATTGGACAAGTCCTTTCGCAAGCTTCCGATCCTGGCGACCCAACATGTGAATTGACTCCCAACAAGCCGTGAAGTACATGTTTTATAACATGTTTTGATAAGGGATAATCATATGAAAATAATGGTGAATGGGGATACTTAATGGAAACTGACTAACAACTAATCTATACATATATATATATATATATATACTGGTTGGTGGTTTTAACTATCTTGAAAAATATAAAAGTCAATGGGAAGGATGACATCCCATATATGAAATGGAAAATAAAATTCATGTTCCAAACCACCAACCAGATATGAATATAACTTACTCAAATCATCAACATGTGGTTGTGAAATCCTCCATTCGGAGCTCCGGACATGGCTTTTCGGTATGGATGCCCCCAGCTCTCATCGGCTCCCTGGATAGACTGGGATTTAGATTTGATTTAGATCTAATTGGTGGTTAATAGTGGTTGGGACATAGTTAAAACACTTGGTAATGGTTTATGTATGGTTTATAATGGTTTATATATATAACTGGTTGGTGGTATACCTAACCCTCTGAAAAATATGACTTCGTCAGTTGGGATGATTATTCTTCCCAATATATGGAAAGTCATAGAATTCCATGGTTCCAAACCACCAACCAGAGAATTAATTAAAGCTTTACTTTCTATTCATGTTCGATATTCCCCAAAGGTTTCTAAGATTTTCCAAGCTCCATGATCCATGGAAAGTAGCAGGCATAGTTGAGTTAGTTGATGTTAAGTCTGTTCCGAATGCACAAAACGGGGCCACTTTCTGCAGGGCGGCATATCATAGCAACCTTTGGATGATATGGAAAAGGTGGCATAGTAGCCAACCACGGAGGAAAGATAGGCTATTAGGGTAGAGAACAAACGAATTTGCCAGTTGTTCACACCAACAGGGGTAGCTGCCTCCTGATGAGCATGGCTGAGGAGCCAGTCAATATGCCAGTCAACATGTTGTTTTTCCTTCGCTGGTTAAATCTGTTTAATTTCCGCTCTTTACGGCCAAACACCAACCCGCTAAGCCGCTAACCCTGCCAAGGTTTCATTAGTCAGAACCATCCCCCGTCGGACTAGTTGATATCTGATGAACTTCCACACTTCAAAATTCAATGGGCTGATGATGGGTTGGTCAGATTCCAATGAACATATATTCAAACCCCATGGGCAAGAGGAATGAAGTGAACAAAAATCGAAGCGATGCATACCCCAAATCAGACAATGCCTGGGCACAAAAACATCAAACACTTGAGCTATGAGCGATCTGGAACCCAAATTCCTACCTGTTTTCTTTGATTAAGACCCAATTGAATGGGAAATCAAGTCCGTGGTCCAAAATCAGTCAAGCCTCTAAAATTCGCAGATATTCACCGTGATATCCCCAGAAAAAAATCACCATTTGTGTGGCTAAAACATCTTAAACAGGGGTTGGTAAATGTCTTAATTCTTAACATCTCCCAATTATTGGAGATATAAGTGATATAACTAACCTCCAGCAGAGACATTTTCAAGTGATGATTCAAAATCCCCCAAAAAGGGAACAGAAAACTCAGAAAACCAAGTTCTGTTAAAGCATGATTTCTTGGTGTTCATCCAGGGCTCTGATCTTTCAGGTCCAGAATGGCAGCTTCAGTTCTCTGAGGAGCAGCCTTTGGCGGCACCTGTAGCGTCACCACTGGGCGCGGCAGGGGAATGCCCTTGGGCACCGGAACGCCGGGGACGCCAGGGACGCCAGGGGCGACGCCGGGGGCGGAGTAGACCGGGGCATAGGTGGTGCCCGGGGCACTCACTGGGGACCAATAACTGGGAGGTGCCAGATAGGCTTTGGCCTTGGCTGACATGGCACAGCTTTCCCACTTTTGGATGTTGAAGTGATGGTAAATGCTGGATCGTTTGAGAGGCTTATCCACGGTAGGAGTGAGATTATCATGATTGCTTTTTTGTTTGTGCTGTTTTGTTGATGTTGTTTGTAGACTCTGAGTGGACTTCACAAACATATTATATAATGCATATGACTGTGACTTTGCTGAAGAAACAATATATTTTTGTCAGTTTTTCAGCTCCCCTCGGTCGAAAGCTGCCTAATGCTTTTTGCAGTTGTACTCAATTGTACCTGTCTTTTGATTTCAGCCAATAGAGGCGGACTTGAATGCAGGTCCAAGATCAACGCACTCCGTTTTCGGGTCATGTTGTTCCATAATTCTGTCGAAACAATTTGAAACATATCTAAATTGTTTCTTTTGGTTGCTCGAAACCAGAAAGTTTGGGATCTGACCCACCTTGATTTTGAGGCCACATCCAATGTGGCTTGTCCTTGTCCGCTGTTTGCGGAGGCTGAGCCCAAAGACGGCAAAGATTGGCAAAGGATGGGAGTGCCATGTTACTTCAACAGCCTGGGTTTGTTTGAGATGTCAATTGCCATTTCCGATAGTCTTGCCACAAATATCCCCCATTTGGAAGAAAACACCCATTTACAAGTGAAGTGAATGATCACTCTCACAAGATTCAATCCGTCGAGCTGGGGTGAACGCAGCATCTTTCTCACATGTTCCTATGTCGGTCGGAGATGGGCAGGTTTCAGTTGTGTTCATTTGCAAGCGCTTTTCAATGTGTTAAAACCTCCGTATATGGAGGATGTTCCAAATGGTCCGATATGTTCCATCAATGGTTCATACATGGGTTTGTCTGAAAATAGGGTATATTCCCAATTATAGCCATTTAATAGGGATAATGATCAGCAAAACCATTGGGTTTAGGGGTACACTATTTTCAGACACACCCACATTGCTCTGACTCCTGTTTCATGTTCCAAACAGAACGCAACACATGAGCGATTGTGAAAACCCTAGGTTCACGGAAAGGACATCCACAAATTTGGGAAGGACCCATCGCTTACCACACGTTTGTACAATAATGATATATGGTAAACTTGGGGGGTATCGCTTGCAG
>Ga0126342_10007341_pt1 | contig 19658 bp, 18 predicted proteins | sample Cyp1metagenome_FD_92528 | JGI IMG/M metagenome (GOLD analysis project Ga0126342, IMG submission 92528) | Coral microbial communities from Lord Howe Island, Old Settlement Bay, Australia - Cyphastrea 1 metagenome | ecosystem: Host-associated > Invertebrates > Cnidaria > Coral ... | reverse complement strand
GCTCTAAGACACAAATCCCGCCGCTGCCCACACCTAGCTCTCCTGAGCCTTGCGTCTGCAGAGACATGTTGGATCAACTGGAAAACCTGGCATTGACGGCAGTCATACAGTTGGATATTCACAACACACACATATATATATACATATATATACATATATATATACACATATAATATGGGATATTTTCCTGGATAGGACATGTAAGCAACGATATGATCTCTCCGGGGATTTGCTGGAGGTGATTCTTTATTTCACCGGTGACCCTCTGGTAAATTGACCAAATTGACATAGCTATACATAGCTATGGAAAATCACCATTTTGACAGGGACATCATCGGGCTCAATGGGCTATGGAAAATCCATTTTCCATGGTGATGTGAAGTTACCCTTCAGGCAATCCATGAGATTTTTTTCGGGGAATCGCCAGGATCACCGATGGATCGAGGAGGGTCATGAAGAATTTGTGGCTGGCTATGGCTCCGACCCTCAGGCAGGATGGTTTATTTCACGGCAAATCCCAGCAACATTTGAGGGTTTTCATAAATCGGGGTAGCCCTAAATTATCATCCATTCATAGACGGGATTTTCCATTACTATGGGAAATGGGGATCCCCCAAATGGAGGATTAAATGGGGTACCCCCATGACTTATGGAAAGCCTCACAAACTGCACCATGCACTTGGGATGTGAGGATTCATCAGCTAGTTCTGAGTTCTGTTCCAAATTTGGATGAAGGATTTCCTTGTCTTCATTTCCAGGATCATTTTTTAACGATTTACGTCAGTTGATGTTTCCAAGTGTTGGTCGTATCTCGATGTGTCATCATTCTTGTTTGACTTTAAAATTTCTTTTGGCTTATTCTTTTGGGTCATGTTGGTAGATGTGTCATTTTTTTTGGTCACAGTTTGATAGAAAGTGGTGCTGCTCCGCCAGTTGTAATAGTTATAAATTGGTTTATACCCCCATTAACTAGTTATACCATGTGATACCCCCCCAAAAAAAAGGTATATATATATAATTATATATATTCATATAGACCCACCAGTTATTGAACTTATTCGACTCAACAGTTATTGAAGTTATCTTCACCAACTTCTCGATTCCGAACTGCGGCAGCTGAGTGAAACAGTGATCTCCATTCTTTTTGGTTTACCCTCTGGTAAACTAACATAGCAATGGAAAGATCCACCATTTTTAATGGGAAAATCCACTATTTCTATGGCCATTTTCAATAGCTATTTTGACATAACCAGAGGGTATATCCCCATCATATCCCCATTTCACCAATTTGTTGGTTAAGACCCTCACAAAATCCCTATTTTTCAGGGTGAAATCCCCATCAGATCATGCACCAAGTGTTGGTCAAAACGCCCGCAGCATCCTCCAGTTCTGGCAGCCCCGTGTTCAGGTCCAAGTCTTGGCCAACAATGGTGGCCGCTTTCGGATCCTGAAAGTCCGCCAGGGTAGCCCAGGGTATCCCAGGGTGAAAAAAACAAACTGGCTGATGATAGAAAAGAAAAAATGACAACCCCGGGATGATTAACTGGGTATTACAATCCCAACTTGTCATCATGGTAGAAGTTGTGCACAAAATTCGCTGGTTGCAAGATGTTTTTAAAACATTTCTGGATGTACATTCTGAACGGGTTCTGAAGTTGGGTTGGGATATCTGTTGGTTTTCGAAGTTTGGAAAACTGACTTAACCTCGTTTTAAGATTTTAGGAGGATAGTCCCAAGGGAAACATGGTGTTTTTCTTGTTTTGATGGTCAGTTTTTTTGTTTAGTCCATTCCTGCCCTTGCTTGCTCCTTTAGATTTTAGGGGCTTCAATGATAGGGTTTTTACGCCAGCGAGCAACAGTTCCCAGAATTGAAGAGAACATCCGCAACCTAAATCCTCTGGGTCCCTTCCTAGAAATAGTGATGTCCTAAAAATGGAGGTAGCCCCAAGTCATCCAGTCATCATGAGCATTTTGGTATTTTTCAAGAAGCTGCAGGTAACTTGGCCCTCCGATCGATGCCTAGGAGAAGAGCACCATGATGGCATTGATTTGTACTATGCCCATGTCCAGCTGCTGTCTGAAAGGGATCTTCAGAGGCGGGATTGGCATTTTTATTGGCCTTGGGCTAGCAAGAAACTGAAGGGGACGTTCGGAACATGGCGATGGAAAAAAAAACATGATAGAAGTGAAACATAGCCACTATACGTTGACTATATATAAGACATTAAGATCCAAGAAGTATCAGAAGTCCTGGTGAACCAAAAAAGTTCACCAAACTCCGGGGGAAGTCCAGGAATTCAGGGCTTCCCAGCTGAAGCTGAACCTCCATTGTCGTTTTTTTTTTTTTGCCGAATGGCCACGTTTGATGACACCAGGGGGATCCAGGGGGTACGGGCTGAATGGGCTAAATCATGGCTATCAGATGTTACTGTGGATGGAAGAAATCCTGCCTCAGTTGGTAGATGGCTTGTCCCATTATGATCCCATTATTTACAGTGTTTCATAGTTACCAATAGTTACCAACTGGTGCAGGATTTCTTCCATCCATAGTATCAAAGGTTTTCAGGGTCAACCTTTGGATATTTGGGAGCTCGAGATCCACATTGATCCACCCGAGCCGGAGCCAACTTGCAGGGGTTGTGGAGCAGAGGTCCAGAGCTCAGCGGAACTTCGGAAAATCTCCGGCGACATAAAATAGGAGAGTTTCTAGTGGTTTCACTATCAAACATGGGTATGGATCAATACCTATTAATACCATTTTTAATGGGATGAACATCCATTTACCAGCTATTTTGATGTTCACCAGGGGTACAAGGTTTTGACACACTGCCACATGGTGAAAGAAACGGAGGTTCAACTGTCTCACCCATCGAACATCAACCATTTTCAAATATGGGATTTAACCCATGAATCAATGGAATCAATGGAATTAGATGGAAGAATTGGGTGTGTCATGAGTTATGGGTACCATAACAAAGACGTCTCAACACCATTCTCTACCTGGCTTTGTATGCTTTGTTCCATTTATGGCCGTTTGGGGGTGTACACCACGATTAGAGACACACCCGTTATATACATATCATATCTGTAAGATCTTGAGACTTGTAGATTCAGATCACTTACTGCATTATGAGTGTTGTGACATGTTGTGAAAAAAACCCGTGATGTGCTGCAGTTGCTGTGTCACATCAACACGGGATTGATCTCACCCTGGTACCCTTGTTGATTAAAAAGTGGTACTGGGTCGCTCCCCTAGCTCCGCAATCACCGGTGTTATAAAAAAACTATCCGAAACTTTCCGAAACTATCCGCTGTAATATCTGTAATCAATTACCATACAGACCATTGTTGGCCATATCCTATGATCTCCCCATGAACTTGCTGGTTTCAATCTCCCTTTTTTGTTGTTGAACTAACCAACATATTCCCTTTTTATATACGTATATATATATAGAATATATATATAGAATATATATAATTATATATATAATTATATATATAATACATATATATATATATATACATACACACTATGTATATCTCCATCATGTTTCCATTATTGTATGGAGAGACACACACTTTATCATACTGTTACTATACATTCAGTAAAGTATATCTCCATTATATTTCCATCATATACAGTATGCATATATATATACTGCATATATATATATATTCATACATACACATTACCCATTCATGATGTTCCCGTTTTTCTTGATGCATCCTCCCATTTAAATCTCGGCTCAGGCGATGCGCTATTGGGCCGAGGAGGTGTCCAAAGGCCATAGGAAAGCCATAGGAAAACCATAGGAAAACCATAGAAACATCAATGGTAGTAGAATGGGAATATCATGGGATATAATGGGAATTAATGGGATCTCTATAATATATATATATACAGTATATATCTATTATATATAGTATATATATATATATATATTATATATATAGTATATATATGTACACAGTATATATATATATGTACATATAATATATATATATATATATATATCCGGTATATAGGTAAATAACAATTCGGGCTGTATGAAGATGTATATTGTGTATATAGAACACACACACATATATATATTAATATAGAGCATGCATGAACTTACAACTTAATCAACAATTTACGATTAACCGGGGATTTAACTACCCAACTTGAGATACATATACTTGACATTGGACAACCGTCTTTGAGTATAACTGATGGCAAGGTGGTACACACAATTTTTACCAGTTCAAAAAACAACCCAAAGATGGCATGTATTTCACCAAAGGGACTTGAAGCAAAGTAGGGCTGAACATTGGACAAACAACCAAGCAGACCAAATAAAGAAACCAGTGATCAGTGAGTTATCTCAATACATCCATCAGTTGCTGGTTTGTTTCAAATATGCGGATCGTTTCCATTGACCCCAACTTGGAATGACATGAATGACCATAATTTGTGCCACATTTGACGTTCATGAATTAATATCTGCCTCCATTTTCAGCCACTCAAATAGTGCATCCAAAACCACCGAGTCGTGAAATGATGTGGATGGAAGCGACGATTTTAAATCCAGCGACTCGTCGTCCGTCGAGAAATGTCACCACTTCGAATCCCAAGAGAAATGAGAATCACTTGGTGCTTTTGTGGTTTACAAGATGTGGATCCTTTTTCCATCCCAGAATGCTTTCAAGACGCCACACACATATATATATAAACATGGAATGGTGTTCACTTCACTGACTCCAGTTTCCTCATTTCCATCCCCAAAAACTTTTGGCAAAAGACGTTTCCAAACCCAAACAAACAAAAGCAGTTTGAACCAAACAAGTATGTTTGGGGTCAATATAGACCCCAAAATGGGATCTCCATAGGGAAAATGAATGAACATGATCGCTGGCCGCTGCAGGCTCCAGCCCTGCAGGTGACTCCCGTGCTTCACAGGTGGAATGGGAAAGTCGAAGGATGGTGTTGGGGTATTCATTGTTTTTTTCAGTGAAATCAACTGTTGGGAATCCCCTAAAATTCCAAGTCCATGAGGTAGTCCATTTTTTTTTGTGGGGGAAAACCTTAAGAAGTCCATGGAATTCCCATGATACATCATGGTTTTCCCCACCTTGGGGATCCACAGAGTAGGGTATATCATCCCATGGTGATTGGGTGAGTCAACATATCAAATGAAGTACCACCTGGTAGCCTAACCTGGAACTGGGAATTCCGGAAAATATGGACATCATCGATAACTGGGAGATTTACTGACAATTGACTATTGACCTCAAATTTGGATGGTTCATAATGCAAAGTGATCCAAATCTGCTGTCTAGTCGCTTGGATCTCCATCTTTGATCCATATTCAGAAAAAAAATCCTCCCCGAAATGGGCAACTGCATGAAATCGGAAAATGATTTAGGTACATTCCACTTCCAAGACGTTGAAAAGGTCTCATGTTTCCGAATCTAGATCCTTGACCAGTCGTTTCAAACCCTATTCATTCTCCATCCATGCCTGGAATGATTGTAGTAACAAACAGCACGCCGCAAAAAGATACAAAATCAATTCATCGCTGTTTTAGTGGAAGTTTGCCTTTCTACTTTTTTGGGAGTTGCTACAATCCAACGTGACTCTCATGTTTTTGAGGTGAGGGTGGCACAACCACCAGCTTGCAATCTTCATCCCATGCAAGAAGGAGCACCCAGCTACAAGTTGGTTCATATCCTCATCATCTAACCATAGATCTCTTCCACAATTCCAATCCTTTGCCTGGTTTAGTAATCCAACTTAGCCATCATAGATGACTTCTAGGATTCCAACTTTTGCTTCATGTGAAATTCGTCGGATCCAGCAGTGATTTTTCCAGGTGAAGTCTGGGACCCATTTGCTGGCCATGGTGCCAGCGCCCGTCTTCGAATCGCCGGAGAGTTGGAGGATCATTGGCCAGGTCCCCACGGGCGTTCGCGTCATCGCCATGGACCTGCCACGGGTGGTGGAGGGTTGCTTGGTGCAGCAACTGGCAGCATCCCAGAGTAATCAAACACGCACATATCTATGTCCCTATGCATCTACCTATCTAAATATCTATCTACCTATCTACCTATCTACCTATCTACCTATCTACCTTTGTATCTATCTATCTATCTATCTACCTATCTAACCAATTTAATCGATCTATCTATCTATCTATCGATCTATCTTTCGATCGATCGATCTATCAATCAATCTATCTATCTATCTATCGATCTATCTATCGATCTATCTATCTATCTATCGATCTATCTATCGATCGATCTATCTATCAATCAATCAATCTATCTATCTATCGATCTATCTATCGATCTATCTATCTATCGATCGATCTATCTATCAATCTATCTGTCTATCTATCTATCTACCTATCTATCTATCAATCTATCTATCTATCTATCTATCTCTCTATCTACTCTATCTAATCTATCTAATCTATCTATCTATCTATCGATCGATCGATCGATCGATCGATCTATCTATCGATCTATCGATCTATCGATCTATCGATCTATCGATCTATCGATCTATCGATCTATCGATCTATCGATCTATCGGTCTATCGGTCTATCTATCTATCTATCTATCTACCTATCTATCTATCTTATCTTATCTTATCTTATCTTATCTTATCTATCTATCTATCTATACATCTATACATCTATACATCTATCTAACCCAATCCAATCCAATCGAATCTAATCTAATCTAATCTATCTAATCCAATATAAACTAATCTAATCAAATCTAATCTAATCTATCTGGTCTATCTAATCTATCTAATCTATCTATATAATCTATCTAATCCATCTGATCTATCTAATCTATCTAATCTATCCAATCTATCCAATCTATCCAATCTATCCAATCTATCCAATCTATCCAATCTATCCAATCTATCCAATCTATCCAATCTATCCTATCTATCCAATCTATCCAATCTATCCAGTCTATCCAATCTATCCAATCTATCCAATCTATCCTATCTATCCTATCTATCTATGTATCTATCTAGCTATCTACTTATCTATCTACCTATCTATCTATCTACTTATCTATCTATCTATCTATCTATCTATGTATCTATCTATGTACCTATCTATGTATCTATCTACGTATTTATGTATGTATTTATGCATCTATCTATGCATCTATCTATGTACCTATCTATGTATCTATCTATGTATCTATCTATGTATCTATCTATGTATCTATCCATGTATCTATCTGTGTATCTACCTATGTATCTATCTATGTAGCTATCTATGTATCTATCTATGTATCTATGTATCTATCTATGTATCTATATGTGTATCTATCTATGTATCTATATATCTATGTATCTATCTATGTATCTATCTATGTATGTATCTATGTATCTATCTATCAATCTATCAATCAACCTATCTATCTATCTATCTATTGACTGATCGATCTATCCAATAGATCTAACCTATCTAATCTGTCTATCTAAGCTCTCTACCTAGCTATTTATCTACCTATCTACCTATCTATCGACCTATCTATCTACCTATCTATCTCTCTATCTCTCTATCTATCTCTCTCCCTCTATCTATCGATCGATCTATCTATCTTAATCTTAATTTTGATGTTAATCCTAATTCTCAATCTTAATCTTAAACTTAATCTCAGTCTTAATCTTTATCTTACTCCTATCTAATCTAATTTATCTATCTAATCTATCCATCTAATCTATCTATCTGTCTACCTGTCTGTTTTTCTATCTGTTTATTCGTCTATCTGTCCCTCTGTCTCTCTGTCTGTCTATCTGTTTATCTATCTCTCTACCTATCTATCTTTCTATCTACCTATCTATCTATCTATCTACCTATCTATCTATCTATCTTAATCTTAATTTTGTTTTGAATCCTAATGTTTAATCTTAATCTTAAACTTGATCTCAATCTTGATTTTCATATTTTTCTTTTCTTTTCTAATCTAATCTAATCTAATCCAACCTGTCTATTCGCACAGAAGATTCACGTATTGGTAAACTATGGTAAACTAATAGGTTCACGACTTTTTGGCCGCCACTTGGTTTTCAACGTTTCAATCTGCAAAAAAGGTCATTCTCGCTAGCACGAAACCGTCATTTTGTCATGAAGACTTGAACATCAATTGTCGCTCACGGCTACCCTTTGTAAAGACTTCAGACAGTATGGCCAAAAAATTCTCAGCATCTGTCCGACGTGAATTGTTTTGCCAACGACATGGTGCATGGCGCTAGTCTTTTTCTGGCCAATTTTCTTGGCCAAAATTTCCCTGCATTTTTCCCGTGACAGCCAACAAGGGTCAATCAGATGGATCATCGCTGTCTGGGAACCTTTCTGATTGCGTCTTTTGGTATCCTTGCATCCGTGCGTTCAATTTCTTTGTTTTGATGGTTAACACTGACATGTCGCAGATTTACACGAAAGGATTCCGAACGCCATGCAGTGTTGCCAATGACAGTTCTGATCTCATAGCCTAGCATCAATCTCATCTCGCAGCATCCAATGCAGGTGCAAGAGTGCAAGGGACAGTAGTAACAGTCATAATCTCATGGCTTAGCATGTGCGTGTGCATTATAACATCAAGGTTTTTGCCCCAGCCCATCTGGCCTCAGGCTACCTAATGGTTCCCATCGTGCCGAGCGGTGCCGTGGAACTCACACTCTTCCGGGAGCCGGAGGGGCCCATGCCGGAGGTCAGCCAGAAAAGGTGAATTTTATGGTGGTTGAATCATCGGAATTGCATGGTATTTCCATGGTATTTCACCAACCATGGAGATGGATGTGACTGAAAATGGGGTCTAGTCGGCATTGCCCCGGTTCATGCAATTTTCATGGGAACATGATTATTACTTAATCAATATTAATCACAGAAGTTTGAGGTACCCAATTCTCACAAGAATTAAAATAAAATACCCAAGGCTTCGAATATGGACAGATTTCATGCATGGTGCTTCAAAGACCCGAAGGATCATGTTTATGGGCTGACTTCAAACATTGGGAAGCACCATAGTTTGCATAGAATCTTGGTTAGCACGTGGTTCAGAGAAAGAATTGCTGATATCCCTTTGTCTCCCATCGTTTTTTCACAAGGAATCCCATGTGTCAGTCTGTGTCAGCCAGAGTCAGAGGCCGCGAAGACGGCATTTTCCCATCGCTTTCCAATGATTTTCCCATTATTTCCATCTGACCCTGAACTCCCTTGACCCGAAGGTCCAGCTTCCCGATGCGGATGCATTGAAGGCGGGAGATCATGAGGTGTTCGTTTTTTTTCTTCCTGGCAAAAAACCAAGAATTAAACATGGGGATATCAACCAAACATATGCAAACAGTTTGGGATCTAACATGATCCAACATGGTAAGATTCTTGGAAGAAAACTATAATGTGTGGAAAAATGCAATGCATCCTTTAATGAAGCTCAGCCTGCCTCTCATTTTTTTATGTGACATTTTTTTAAAGGAAAAACTTATTTCTTCAAAATAATGTTGCCTGTTTTGTTCAGATGTTTCATTCATATGGAAGGCATATTGCACACATACAACCATAACCTGTGTCTTTCAAAAAAAAAATCTACCTAGACCATAATACATTTCAGTCATTGATATGTTAAAAAACCTAGATACACCTACATTCAGTTTCGGTTATTGATATGTGAATGCTATGTGTCATATAAAAAAATCCCATTGACCCAGGCGGCCATCGATGGTCTACAGAGGTGCCATCCAGGATGGGCGCGCAGTTGGAGCTGCCATTTATTCGACATAGGGAACCGTTCAAACATGGATGGACATATGACGTATCTGGAGGATTTCGTGGGAAAATCCACTATAAATGGAGATTTTTATGGGAAAAACATACATAATATATATATATATATATAAGTAACGTCTCGGATGAATAGATGAACGATGTGGATAAATTTTATTGACCTTGGAGGTTTGGCCTCAGGATAGTGTGATGAGTGGAGGGCCCTGGCCTGAGACAGGGCCCCATCAGCTGGCCGCCTGGAATAGGGTGTTGATTTACTGGAGGGCAAGTATCCCTAAGACATCTGTAGAAATCTGATGTTTGTTGGATATTGGAGGATATTGGAAGGCTTTCACTTTAACATGAGACTCAATCTTTTCTGTCGATATCTGATATCTGATATCTGATATTTGATATTGGAAATATTGGAGATATTGGATATCTGTTTATTGATCGATATCTGATCAGCGTTTTTCCACTGTCGAAATCTCAATCTTTGGGCACGGCTGGGTCATGATCGGAGTTACGAGGCACTTTTTTTGAGTCCCGCTGTAGGTCGGGTTTAAGATCCATTGCAGGGTGTGAATCTTACCCAAAAGTAAAATAACTGGTGAGTTTTTGTTTTCAATGGTAAGATTCAAACAATCCGTGATTATCAAACATTTATTAGTCAGCAATAAAGGGCTGATTTAGTCTTAATTGAGGATATACATGGCTAATCAATGCTGATACAGCAACTGATGGTAAAACGGTTGTAGAAGCAATTGACGTTGAGAATGTAACTACCATTCGTTTCATGTCCTTTTCCACAAAGAAACGTGGATCCAGCGCATTAGTCTCACAATGACCCGAATCCAGTACTTCAGATGGACATAGATGGACCAAACAGGAAAAATGAGAGGATAGACCAATGGACCAGTTTCCTAGTATCAGGATTTGCATCACCGTCCACTTGTTTCTCAGAGCTGTTTCCATGAACTTGGTCCCTGAAAATCAGCTGCACCGCAAAACATCCAGCATTCCTAATCTGTGTTGGGAGCAAACAACCAATCTTCAATTAGCTTGAAACTCTCACTGCTCAGACCGCGCTGGTTAAACCAATTTTAGCCAGATGTTATATGCCTGACTGGAATGACGCTTATGTAATGTTTTGATATGATTTGATTATATGACCATGGTGTGCCATATTATTCATGAACGTCTCAGTTGTTTGTGTGTAGATATGAGGATCAGTACCGATGGGACATATTATTGATGGAACAGACATCGCGTAATATATATATATATATATATACACCATATAAATATATCACATATATATATATCATATATATATGTAAATCATATAATATCATATGATATCATCCACTGAATCATCCACCCAAATGTTAAAGCGAATCTCACCTGGTGGAATGATCCACCAGAAGCGGTTCGCCAGGTGCTGGAGTTTCATGGATTCTCGGTGTTTATGATATCCGAATACATCCCAATGTTTGCTGGTTCAACACCCGTTAAAAGCATGGTGCTCAAATCTCATGGTTTCGGTAGAAAAAACTCCCCAGTTTGGTGGTTGGAGTGCCAAAAAAATTTGGTCAAACCCCAAAACATACGCATGAAGACGCAATTTAACCGCCAAACATGTGGTTTGCCATTTTGACCACAACTGGTTGATGTCGTTTTCAACCTCCCAATTTTTGTTTGTTCTCCAGGCCCGCTGGGGCCTGGCGTCGGCTCTGCAGACGTGCGCGGAGCAAGGCATGGAGCAAGGGGTATTTGTTGGATTATGCGAATGGCATGGGGATATAATGGGATATAGTGGGGATTAAACAGATTGATTTCATTATATATATATACATAATCTATATTTTTTGTGAAGGGGAAAACAACCAATCAATGGATCAATGAACATCCTTTTCCCAAATTCAGAAATCCATACTTTCAGGGCCACAATTTGGATGGCCAATCAACGGGTCGGGATTTCACCAAACATATGGATAAAAAAGCAGCAAGAACGAGGAGTGGGCGATTATAGACTGTTTAACAACATTTTTGACAACCGGATAGTGGATACTAAGATATACTAAGATATACATAGATATACTAAGAATATTCGTTGTTTCGTTGGTCACTGTGAATGTGTCAGCAAAGGGTTTCGACCAAGACTTGAAGATTTCCACCTTAAAACAGGTAGGAATCCAGCGCCATAGGTACACGTTTTTTTGGAGCAACCGTTGGAACATCAATTGATTGGTGGCTTCAAAGTAAAAATCACCTTTAACATTGGAAAAAATTGTAAACTGGGATGAATGGGGCCCCAACTGTATATTGACTTCCAATATTTTTCAATATATTTGGGATGAAACCTTCGACAGGAAAACATGGTTGTTTTGGCTAGGAAGCTCCTCTTTCAACTCCGACTTTCTGGAGTTTCACATGGCCACTTTTGGACATTTTGCAGCTGATTCTGGGAGATGAAACCATGATAATATCGGGACCCATGATATGGGGATGGAACAAGATTGATTGAGATGGGCATGTCAATAATGACAGGTCGTTCAGGTCGTTCCTCTTTCCATACTACCGCTTTTCAGGGTTGTATCACAGCCTGTTTTGTCAAAAGCGAGCGAATAACTCTGGAATCGCATAGCGCCCCCTTGAGCGCAATGGATGATGACACTTTATGGTTGTAATAGCTTCCAGGTAGGATAATTAGATACAACATTATCTAACTACAATTAACTAGCTAGTTGTATAGTCATACTTAGTTGATGTTTATTTCTCGGTAGATACAAAAACCTTGGCGGAGACGGCCAGGTGGAGATGACACTCACCGGCGGCTCCAGCGCGGGGAAAAAGGGGCGCTGTACTAACGGCAGATGGGGGCGCGGATGTGGTTTTTATCTGAATCCATTTGATCCTCTATGTCTGTTGGTTCGATGGGTTAAAGTCCCTGTTTTTGAAAGGTAAACCACCAGCTAAATGTGGAAACAAGTGGAACCACTCCGGACTCCCAACTACTTCATCACTTTTTGGGGTCGGATATGGAAGGGAACGTGTTCTTCCTATTACCTTTTAAGGTCACCCCAAATTACTGCACACAATCAACCAGAGTCTGGAAGAAAACGGAAAAGCAAAGCACATGAGTTTCATTAATTTGAAAGAACCATGATGCATGTTTCCCATAGTTTCCCATTTCTGTGTGGCCCGACCAGCAAAAATGAAACCAAATCTGAGATGGCCATTGGGCCATGCTGATACCGAAAACTGACCAAATCTGAATGGCGATGGATCAACAGCTATTAATTATACCATATTTCCGGGGGACGAGGGGACGAGCATTCATCAATCCCAGCTATTTTGGGGTGAGAAGCATACCAGGGTCTCTGAAATTCATCCCTCTACAGCTGAAATTCATGACACATTCCAGGAGGGGTTACACCAATAAGATGCGAGGCACATCTTTGGCCAAACTCACCATTTTATGTTGAGAAAACATGAAAAAAACATGGTGGACCCTCGGTTTTTGCAGGCAAAACATCAGTTTTTGATAATTGGGGATGGGTCAAAACCCTGATACCTAGTGAACCCCAAAATAGCTGGGATTTATGGATGTTCATCCCACTAAAAATGTATCTATAGGTATTGACCCATACCCAATTGTTGTAGCTCAACTTTTGCTGGAAAACCAGACCCGAGAAATCCGCCGTGTAGGTGTTCAACAGCGCGAAGAAACAGAGAGGAATCAGAGCCGGCTGATCACCAGAGTCGAGTGACCCGATCAGCACAGTTGGCTGCAGAGACCATCGAAAAGCCAAGCTATTCATAAAATACAGCTGAAATATGGATACTATCGTATGTAAATGATTATCATATATATATATCACCACCAAAACAATGGATATAAACAGATATATATATAATTAAAGCAAGAGAATTTGCTAAAATTTGGATGGATCGAAGTCCATGGTATTCCAGTATTTGGGGGGAATGAATTTCGGTTTGTGTAGAGTACCAGCTGGGTGTGAGCAGCTTATGGTACCAGACTTCTGACCCAGCGGATCTGTGGAAAGGTGGGCGAAGGGCAGTCTGATAGGTTAATATTTTAGCCATAAAATAGATAGGGGATGGATCTGTCTGAAAATGGTATATATCATCCAACAAGGCAATTCAAAAAGGGAAACTGATGAACAACCAAATTTGGGAGTTTTTTTTTTTTTTTCGGGATATACTTTTTTTTTCAGACAAGGGGAAGATCAAACAGCACAGGCTAAAACCCATTTTAAGTGCAGGGTATTTTTTTGATGTGTCATGATTCAAGTCTCAAGCTCTGAGTTACCCATTCTATGGTCCGGGTCGCCATGGTTTCATCCCCTACATCCACCATGGTTTCTGGGTCGGCAGTTGGGTCCAGATGGTTCAATTTGCAGGCAACTTTCCAACTACAAAATCCAAGCAGATCAGCAAGTTCGAGAGGTGCACTTGGGATCCACTGGGTGGCCGTGTTTTGGGTCTGGGATCTGCTTGCTGTATGTTGCTGTGACCACTTGTTGTGACCACTTGCTGTGTTTTTCGAAACACGGAACATTGTGACATCATGTCAATGTTCATGAACATGCATGGACTAGTACAGGATATGGTAAACACCATAGTTTTATCATGATCATGGGGGTTTACGACATCAGTTTGCCCAGTTCGCATAGAAAATATGTTGGGTACATTTTGTCTCCCCATTTCTCCTCATCTCGATAGGATTTGTACACCATTGTACATCACTATGGGATTATTTATAAAATTTTATAAAGCCATTATTTAACCGACAACATTATATATCCACCAATACAAACATGGGATTGATTTTCACAGATCGATTATGATCTATGATCATCCAAATGACAATAGATATTGATATGATAGTAACATGGATCTATAGACCCATTTAACAGACACCATACTTTTGTTCATCAAGCCATGATTTATGGCATCATCGACACTATCTTCATCCCAACATGCCTATTTTTATCAGTGGGATTGCTCAGGACACTCAAATGGAGCTACTGTACCATATAAAATCATTTAAAATCATATAAAATCATATAAAACCAGAGGCGGTATAGTCTAGTCTTTGCAAATATATCCCTGAAATTTAGAATTTCGCCCTTACAATATTTACAATAAACCTACATAGACCTGATATATGGTAGCCCTTATGGTAACCCCATAGCCAAATGGTAGGTACCTGCCATTTTCAAATGGGGTTCTCAGGCGCAGGCGGAGACGCAGTGGTTCCGAACCGAGAGGGAATGGGGAACATATGGGGAATCCATGGTTCCAAGGTTCCAATGGTCAGAATGAAATGATGTAAACCTGTGAAGTAGGTAAATCTAGTAAGTAAATCACCTGGAAATAGTAGGTAAATCAAGCAAACTAGTAAGTTTGCTTATTGATACTTGTAATGGGTAAATGCTGCTAATGGTAAGTAAATCAATAGGTAAATCATCTGGAAATAGTAAGTTGCGATGGCACACTCTTAACTACCAGAGGTTACAGGTTTTTTAAACAGATTCGTTTCTGTTGAATCCTGATTCCAAAGGGGTGATATAATGTGATATATATATATATATATTATATGCATATATATATATACACACTCTCTCTCTCTATATATATATACATATAATTATATATATATATATATATACATATACATATGTATGTATGTACATATTTGAATATCTTTGAGATGTTTGTGTTGTTTCTCCGAAATTACCCTATCTTCCCAGAATTTTTCAGAGAGAGAGAGTCTCTGGATCTGCCAGAGTGGGAAGGACCTCACGTCGCGCGTCACTGGACTGGTGGTTTAGTGAGGGTAGCTATCCCCAAAAAATCATGGAACAATTCAGCTTGGCGAATGATTGCGATTTATCATGATTTATCCAGATGCTTGGTAGATACCAATGTCTCCCATGTTTCCCACAAGGCTTCCCCAGTTCCAGTGACGCCAGATGACAACCAGGGGACCAGTGTGGGACTATCGCCGAGATTTGAGCCTATAATCTTGCCATCATCCATATTAATATAGTTAATACATATTGAATCATATTGATTATTAATATAATCTTGCAGAAAATTTGGCGAATTTGACCCTTTCCATTCCTTTCCCATGGATCCAACAGCTCCACTGGGCTGTCGACCTGCGGTCGAAAGCAGAAAAAACAAACGAGCCATGGGTTGACCATGCAATAAGCATCCGTAAAATCATCAATAAGATCTATTAGTACATGATATTCATATATGATATATATATATATAATCATATTCATAAATAAATAAATATATATATACATATAAATAAATAAAAAAAAAATATATATATATAATATACATATATATATATACATACATATATATATATATATACATATATATATACATATTCAGGTGAGATTATATATACACAACATCCACAGAATAATCCATGAAATCATCCCTAACCGTGTCATCATCTTGACATAAAATTGGATATACTAACTCCTTTTTCGAAGCACAGCAACACAGTAAAGTCCCACCAAACGAGACTCCTTCGACACGTCCGACACGACACGTCGCGACGCAATGTCACGCGGAGCGCAATGTGGTCGCCGTGGAAAGGAACGCAATGTGGACGAGTTGGTGAGTATCGAGGTGAGAAGTTGCCAAAATCAGTTTGATGATGTTTTTCTCGGGGTTACACATGGTGATTTAACCAAGAAAATGGATTCAAATGGGGATTTAACAAACCAAACTGGGCGGTTGAACAGACAGATGATGAAATGTGGTGTTTTGAGGTATTTTCAACATTGCTCAGGTTGTGAACTTGCAGGGAAAAAGATGGAAATTGGAAGATGCCACTGGGTGAAATCTTGTTTTTTTCTTTTTTTTTTTGCGAGCAAGAGATTTTGGAATGAATTTTTGCATCCAAACGTATTGGATACCATTGAGGCCGGTTTTCCACAATTTGTTGCGATTGTTTTTGATTTCTTTTGGCGTTTGAATCACATGAAGGGCCTTGCCCAAAAGGTTTGAGGTATCTGTTTGATGTTGTTTGTACCCTCCTTGTTAATGCTGGCAAATACTGAAGCGTTTTTGGGAGTGTGATTGAAACAGAATACCTGATGATGTCCAAGCTGTAATTTGAGTTCATCCATGAGGTACCTACTTCCATGCTGGGCCGTGAATTGTACCAGATGATTAGTGAACGGCTTCCTATGAGGCCAGGTGCTCGCCTCTCTGTTCAGAATGGATCTTCCCCGCTGAGCTTGCGCCTGACACTGAAGCAACAGGGAATGCCAGCAGCATCTGCTACATTGTCATGTGTTTACCTTCCTGTCAACCTCCTTGCGGCTTGGAAATACCTTGAAGGAGAGAAGGTGGACGATGAGGAATTTGTGCTACATGGGCTTACGCACATAGCAGGAGTCGAGTCACGGGACTGTGACGAGATTCTTGAGTTGCCAAACAGCCTGCAGCACTTGACCTTGTCGAACAGTTTTGATGACAGCCTGACCCGAGTAAACTTTCCCCGTGGACTGTTGCAGCTGAACTTCGGCGACTGCTTCAACCAGAGCTTGAACGGCGTGGTTTTGCCAAAGGGTTTGCAAGTTTTGTCTTTTGGTGATAGCTTTAACAAGCGCTTAGATGGCGTGACTTTGCCCCGAAGCTTGCAGACTCTCACTTTTGGCCACAGCTTCAACCAAAGCTTAGTTGATGTGGATTTGCCAAAGGGTTTGCAAGTTTTGTCTTTTGGTCGTAGCTTCAACAAACGCTTAGATGGCGTGACTTTGCCCCGAAGCTTGCAGACTCTCACTTTTGGCCACAGCTTCAACCAAAGCTTAGTTGATGTGGATTTGCCAAAGGGTTTGCACGTTTTGTCTTTTGGTGATAGCTTTAACAAACGCTTAGACGGCGTCACTTTGCCGCGAAGTTTACAGACTCTTACTTTTGGCTATCATTTTAACCAAAGCTTAGATGGCGTGACTTTGCCAAGAGGATTGCAAGAATTGTCTCTTGGAAGTAGCTACAACAAGTCCTTGCAGGGCGTGACTTTGCCCCGAAATTTGCACAGCTTGACTGTGGGAAATAATTTTAAGAAAAGCTTGGATGGCGTGACTTTGCCGAGAGGTTTGAAGAGCTTGACCCTGGGAAGATTGTGTGATACGGGCCTACAATTCAAACAGAGCTTAGTCAGCCAAACTTTACCGGCATCATTGCAAGACTTGGCTTTGGGGTCTGGCTTCAACCAGAGCTTAGATCGGGTCAAATTGCCAGCAACTTTGCAAAATTTGACTTTGGGCGAGAGTTTCAACCGAAGCTTGAATGGCACCATTCTGCCAGCATCTTTGCAGTGTTTGACTTTTAGCAACGACTTCAACCAGAGCTTGGATCGTTTAACTTTACCAGCATCTTTGCGATCATTGGCATTTGGCTGCAACTTCAACAAAAGCTTGGCTGGCACAACTTTGCCGGCATCATTACAAAATTTGACATTTGGCCACTGCTTTAACCAAAGGTTGGATAGCGCAACTTTGCCTGCATCTTTACAAAATTTGACATTTGGCCACTGCTTCAACCAGAGCTTGGATCGCGTAACATTGCCAGCAGCTTTGAAACATTTGACTTTTGGGGACATTTTTAACCAAAGCTTGGATGGCACGACTCTGCCAGCATCTTTGCAAACATTGACATTTGGCTACGACTTCAACCAAAGCTTGGATGGCACGACTCTGCCAGCATCTTTGCAAAGATTGACATTTGGCTACGACTTCAACCAAAGCTTGGATGGCACGACTCTGCCAGCATCTTTGCAAACATTGACATTTGGCGCCGACTTCAACAAAAGCTTGGATGACACAATGTTACCGGCATCTTTGCAAAACTTGACTTTTGGGGACGGTTTCAACCGAAGCTTGATCTGGGCAACATTGCCAGCATCTTTGCAAACATTGACATTTGGCTACGACTTCAACCAAAGCTTGGATGGCACAACTTTGCCAGCATCTTTGCGAAGATTGACCTTTGACCACAATTTCGACCAAAGCTTGTATGGGGTAAATCTAGGTTTGGAGGAATTTTGTTGTAGAGGGTTGTTGGTTCGCTCATCAAGGTGACGTGGTGGCGCTCATGGTTCTGATTTCGGAGTGGAAAAGACTCGTGCGGGAGATGGCCCGCCAGTGGGATAATCATGGGATAGTAATGGATTTACCCTCTGGTACTGTAATTTCTCATAGAGACATAGCAACATGGAATGCTATGGAAAAAAACGAGCCCATTTATAGATGCTTTACAAATTGAAATTTGATGAACAATGGGGGATTTTCTTATATTAGACTACCGCGATGAATACCCAAAGATTGCTGTTTTATATATACTTGCCTGCGGCAAGCCCGCCTGCCATAGACAGGTGGCCCCAAGGGAGTGTGCTGTGCACCCTAGGTGGAAGCCGGAGAGAGAAGCAGAAGAGAAGAGGAGAAGAAGACAGAGCCGTAAAACGGAAGCAGCTTGTAGGAAGTGCTTGCCGTAACAACCTATCGACCGTCATACCAAATTAGCACCGCTCCCAGTAAAGTGGCGCCAGGTACTATGTATGAGCCTTCGGCTTGACAGCAGACCGCTGCATGTAAGGGGACAGTGGAAGCGGAGAGAGGTTGCCCCAAGGGAGGTTGATGTGCACGCTAGGTGGAAGCCGGAGAGAGAAGCAGAAGAGAAGAGAAGAGAAGAGAAGAGAAGTGAAGAGAAGTGAAGAGAAGTGAATAGAAGTGAAGAGACGAGAAGTCATGAGAAGTCATGAGAAGTCATGAGAAGAGAAGTCACGAGAAGAGAAGAAGAAGAAAAAGAAGAAGAAGAAAAAG
>Ga0126342_10007340_pt1 | contig 19660 bp, 28 predicted proteins | sample Cyp1metagenome_FD_92528 | JGI IMG/M metagenome (GOLD analysis project Ga0126342, IMG submission 92528) | Coral microbial communities from Lord Howe Island, Old Settlement Bay, Australia - Cyphastrea 1 metagenome | ecosystem: Host-associated > Invertebrates > Cnidaria > Coral ... | reverse complement strand
TTCAACTCCCAAGCTTGAAGAGGTACCGGAAGAAGTTGATGGGGACGGCAAAAGTGGACGCATGGATGAAAGCTTTAAGAGGAATCGTGATGTCTTTGAGGATGAAGACGAACTCTTTGGCTTTGAATATATTCCAGCAGATGTCTCACCGCCGTGGTTCCCAAATCACCTATGGGGAATTCCAACCACAATTCAGCATAATGCAACGGATTGGAATGACAAGAGTTGGTACCCCAGTTATCAGTCTGGTGACATGGACCCAGCTGTGCCTTATCCAGTGCATGTGCAAGGCATCAAGTCGTGGGCCAGCACGAAGATCAAGCTGAAGAAATGGAGGGACAAAGAAATGTCCTATCATGAATTCATTCTGAAGGTCTTCAACCACGATGATGAGGCCGGGCAATATGCAAAGTGGATTTTGGCACACTATACGCCCAAGATCACAGCGGCACCCAAGTCACAAGCTCCAGATCTTGCCGCTTTCCTCAAGAAGATGAGAGTGGATGTGTTTTTGGGTGCAACAACAGCGTACCGCAGGGAGTTGATGAATGTGGACTTCGACAAGAAGCCCTAGCCTGGTGTTTCCATGTGCATGCTGACAGTTTTTTTTTGCATGGCGATGCAGCGACGACTGCATCAATCAATGTATCTCTTTCAGATCTATGTCAGTCGGAAATTCTGGATTTCTGGTTTGCTGTACTAATGTCAGCCAGCCCTTTCGGGGGAAGGCGCCTAGGTACCCCACCAAAAGGGACCTTGAACAACTTGGAACTTCAGAAAAATGGGTTTTAAACCATTGGTTTTTTGGCAACAGCTGAAACAATTTTGTTTCCGAGGCTGTACAGTTTACAATGTAATTGAATCATTTTTGGTGGGGAAACATACGACATGGATGCCCAAGACTAAGGACCTTCTATCACTTCTATCTTTAAGGGCTTATTCGGTTACCCTTGAACTTTTGCTGACCGGGGATGGTTCAACTCAAACAACAAAATTTTGGATTACTAAAGAACTAAGAGTTGGATTCTTCATCGGAAAGAAAATGCCGATGTGGGTTGAACAGCCGTTCTAAGTTCACCAAAAGCGGGATTCTCTACTTGAAGACAAACCGTGGTCATGTTTGCGATGGCCCAATGTCAGCTGCGCCTGGAATTGAGTCGAGGCACCAATTACTTACTGGTAACATTTGAACCAACAACCAAGTTCTAAAGATTCTAAAGCATTCCGCCAGAAACGAAACATGAAAATATGATTGCAAATTGTAAACCATATTCATTTATGAAGTTTGGTAATTATATTATGTTGATTTTCCTTTTTTAATTTTCCCTCACATTTTTTAGATGCCACATGCACTGGGAAAGCATCAGATGATAATCATGAATCAGTAATAGACAGCCATATCATAGTCAGTATGCATGCAGCACATGTCAAATACAGTCCCCAAGATCACCTAAGACTGGCATTTGATTTCACTTTGCGAATGGCACAAGTATGTGCGGTTGGTGGTGCGAGTGCGGGCCATGAGGGCTCACTACCATCTTCGGAGCCGCATCAGTCCCTGGATGATTCGCTGTCAGGATGGCAGAACGAACGGCTGGAATCCAAAGTGCTGTGGTGTTTTCTGCGCTCGGGCTGGGCGGATTCTGGTGAGGTGTCGCTTTTCCCAACTTGGCAACATTTAATGAATTAGTGTTGCTCATAGTCCGAACAGTCCGAACTTCAACGATTTTTTTTGGGGCATATTCACATTCCAGAGAAAATGTTACTTCAAGTGATCCCTAATCCCTACCCTGAAACTCAATTTGTCACAGTTTCTGACTCTGACATGACATATCAGCTGGAAACATGTGTGATATAATCTTCTTACATTCTATTCAAATTCTGGCATTTTTCTGGCATTCTATCAGACATTCTATTCTGGCAGTCTATCTGGCATCTATTCTGACATCCTAACTATCTGGCGTCCTTTGTGGAATTTATATTGGCATTTTCCCTGGCATTCTATCTGGCATTTTTTCTGCCATATGTTCTGGCATACGTCCTGGCATGCTATGAAATCCGGCGCAGGGGGAGGGGAGGAGAAGGAGGAGAAGAAGAAGGAGGAAGGCAGCGGGCCAGCTGACATAAAATCTAACAACCCTCACCTGACAGGTGGGGAAACATGTTCTTAGTTAGTAGTTCGGTCACAAGCCACCCGCATGGACAAACTGACAGCCCAAGGAAAGATCATTTTGTTCAACTTAGAATTTTTCGCTGTGGGCGTTCCAGCAATGACCATGCAGTGCTATTTGACGGAACGTTTGAACCACCTGTGGCTTGCAAAGTGCTACAGCAAGGGCGTAGGCAGATGATCAAGCTGCCGCTGGTGGATCAAAGGCATTTTCGATCAAACAAGGCGTCCCTCACACTTCACATGTTGTCATTGTTCTCTTTTCTGTGGGCATGTATGTTTATGTCTATGTACGTATTATGTGTGCATCTAAGTATCTAGGTATGTAAGTATGCAGGTATGTAGTGTAGGTATGTAGTGTAGGTATGTAGTGTAGGTATGTAGGTATGTAGGTATGTAGTGGGAGTAGTGTAGGAATGTAGGTATGTAGGTATGTAGGTATGTAGGTATGTGGGTATGTAGGTATGTAGGTAGGTAGGTAGGTAGGTAGGTATGTATGTATGTATGTGTGTATGTGTGTGTATGTGTGTAAGGATGGATGGATGGATGGATGCATGGATGGATGTATGGATGCATTGATGTTTGGATGTTTGGATGCATGGATGGATGGATGGATGGATGCATTGATGTTTGGATGTTTGGATGCATGGATGGATGGATGCATGGATGCATGGATGTATGATGGACGGACGGATGGATGGATGTATGGATGTATGGATATGTGCGTATGTACCTGTGTGTGTGTCCGTGCGTGAGTGTATATGTATGTAAGGCTATGTGTGTGTATGCATATGTATGAGGTTGGGTCATTGAGAAATCGGCGGCAAGTATTGGTAAGATTCAATGTATATATATATATACCGTAATTCAATATTAACATTACCATCTGGAATCTGAATCTATATAAATCAAATATCTTAAAGACCGAACAGCTTTTACTAGCCAATAGCACGTATCATATATTTCATCTGTTGGCCCCCAGGAAACCATTTTCTTGCAGCCTCTCAGTGGCGGCAAGCGAGTCTCTTTCCAAGATTTGGAAGGGACGCACAAGGAGGTTGATTGGGATGAATGTGCCCGAATGGCAACCCTGGAAACTAAATCTGTTTTCAAGGCCAGAAAAAAAAGTTGTAGGTCAGCTGCCACACAGGCATCAAACCGCATAGTCCTGGTCCCGGGTAGCATGGATCCAAGGCAACAACCCAATCCCTCGGAAATAGACAGCTTGTTTGCTGCAATTCTTTCCAACATGGACGCGGGGCAGTGGGACAGTGCCAGGGATGGTGTTTTACATTTGCAGAGATACCTCAAACTCACCAGCGGGAGAGAAAGTAGAGAACGAGGGGGTTGGAAGTATGCATCAGACTTTGTCTTGGATACAGTCTTATTTGGCGATGTTGTTCGCAGCCTGCAATCTGACACCGACGTGATGTCCAAAGCTGTCAAATTGAAACTAGGCCAAACAATTCCAGCATGTTTTGTGTTTATAATTTTCATTATCTGGTTGAAAGGAACAATTTCCCCAAAGATCATTGTCAGCATAAACGTGCGGCACAAACGCGCAACAACAAGAATGTCTTACATTAAAAAATCTGGAATATATTGTATAAAAAAGTGACTATATTTGTATGTAATATTAATATATATATATAATATTGAAATTTAAATGAAATTTATTTGTTGCTGTCGAAATGTAGCAAACCTATCAGGGCAATGAAACTGGTTCTGGACCCGAAGTTGAGCGACCATCTGACGCAGCAGGATCCTTGGTCAACTTGACAGCAATGCAAGCGTTGATATCTGTTTCGGTATCAAAGTATCAGCCCACAATCACCTTTTGGATGAATCAGTTTTCCAGTTTACCAGATCTAGAATCAAGACTATTGGGTTTTGCAGTGCAAAGGAATTGGGTCTCCCTCAGCGGACTACGATCTATACATTCCGGATCAAAGCCGATTATTGCACCATGTTGTTCCTTGGTGTGTGTTGTCAGCAGTTTGATTGTTTCTCATTGGTTTTGATCAAGTTTATGCAATCTCACAATAAGATCAAATGGTTTTTAGACTATGTGTGAACCATAGCTGAGCAATTCTTCACCTATCTTGTGTCGCACGTTGTGTTACGCAATAGGCTGCTTCAGTTTTTGTTTCAAAATTCGTTGGTTGCAGGATGTTTACAAAAATAGTGCGGAAAACAAGATTTTGTTTTGGATATCCTATCACCCTAGGTGGTCGCGGGAGCATTTGTATAGGGATGACATTCAGTGGGCCCTTCATTTGAGGGCAGATTCATCGCCACAGTTTTCCAGAGATTATTTGGTGACAGAAGTGGACTATGTTTCTTTGGAAAATGTTTACTCGTTGACTCCCGCAAGTGTGTTGCAATCTCTGAGTTGGAAAACACGGGTGTTGCCCGTGCAAGTTCTGGGGCGGAAAGCAACCAGCACGGCATTCAAGTTTCGAGCGCTTCTGCGTAGCATCCATATTGAAACCGGAAATGTTGATCTGGCGAAATTTCGAACATGCAGCTTTCTAAACGACATGGGGGTGGAATCGAAATTGGCATTGCTACCGGATATTGATTCTGATCCAAACCGTCGTGCTTTTCCCCGTACTTTGCCTTTGCATGATGTGGATCATGCACTACACCATGTGATGGAAGAATTACGGGAATGTTGGAAAACTGAAATGTTTGCTTTGTTTGACAAACAATTGAACACGTTGGCCAAATATTTTTCAAAAGCTGACAGTTGCGAGAGATTCCGAAAGCATTTTGTTTACGACAACCCGAAAGTAGAAGGGGATGCCCGCAAAAAAAGCATTGGCAAAATGTTTGAAACCTGCTGCCCAAGCTTTGTGAAGCATCGGTGGCAATATCGGTATGAAGTTTTGACTTGGGTCATTCACCGGGCCGGTTTTTTGACATGGCTCGATCCTACCTCACTCAGTGGCCGTGGCCCAGAGGATTCTGGAGATCCTGAGTACAGTTTTTCCGATGCTGAAATCAAATGCCTTGAGCTTCTGTTCAATGACAAGGTCGTTTCTGGATGCTTTTGGGCCCTTGCGCATGCTATGCGCTTGTTATGCGAATGGGGGCATCACTTGAGTGGATGGATGCATGGGTGTCATTGTCATCCAACAAAGGAGGAAAGGTAGCTGTTAAACAAAACTAACTTGTTAAACAGTAAATGACAGAAACCTTGAATACCCCATCAACTTTTCACTGGCATATCAGGGTTAAGCTCTCTGGGTTTACCCAACATCTGTTAAGTTTCAAATTTCACATCTCAGCTTTAACCATGGTTTGGTCCAGGACAAAGAGAGGTTGAAAAAGGAGACAGGGTCATCGACTTGCAAGTGGAACGGCAGAAGGTTGATTGAATTTGCATCAACTGGCCCCATGCCTTTCCTGCAGGCGCTGAGGCAAACTTCTGTGGAACAAAACCCAGCAGCATTAGCTGCCATCCGTGCTTTGCGTGATCTTGGGGGGGATGCTGGTGGTGTTCTCGAAGGCTTTGCTACAGCAAAGCGGATGCTTGAAGGACGTTTCAAACAATATACCTCCTTCCTGTCCCAGAGCCCGTGGAACCTAGTTGCATTGTTGGGGTATCTGTTACCTTCTCAAGATGCAAGCGCAGAGATCCACAAAAGCAGAACTTTGGCCGTGAAACTATTAAAGGATCATGATGCTGGTCGGCTGGGAAATGCGGGTGATGTTGGGCAAGAGTTTTTCAAAGCCCGGGGGAAATACCGCATTGGATTGGAGAGATGGGGACGTGGCATCGACCCTTACATGAACCAACAACTCTTTCGGGAACTTGTTGCTTACTCCTCAAGCCTGTTGGTGATGCAAAGGCTAGAAGCGAAGCATCATCTGATACACGTTGCTATACTTTTTAGTAAGTGTGGTTTTGTTTGTTTGCTGGGTTTCCAACAATTTTGTGCTCACTTGATAGATAGAGGTTTAAAAAGCACTAGGGCACGCAGTAAAAGTTAGGGTTTGTTTTGTTTAAGTGTGGTTGTCTGCATTAGCTTGAGGTTCGTGTTGCGGTCTCGAGATCTTTGGGGGTGGCTCACATGTCGGCCAACTTGAGACGTTCGCTTCATGACGATTTGGAACAATTTTCATTCCGCTCCAACATGGGACGTTATCTCAATAGTTTTGACCAACTGGTGGAAGAGGAATGGGCAACATTCAGGGAATTACAGGGTTTCACAAGTGGACACAATTTAAATTTGATGTTTGCTGATCGCACAGAAGACAACGCTGCAATCTTGGCAGCTTTGCCTGATGACGCATTTTCTCCGAATGGTTTTCTAGAGCAGCTAGCTCATTTTATGAGTGTGACCCGCAAATCTGGATACTACGCAGTGCCTGCAAGACACCAACCTGATCATGCCGCAACTACCTACGTATGTTTTCAAATTCTTGGGTTCAGACCAGGACATAGGAAGTATATGCAAAGGCTTACACAATGGTCCACTGATGAATGGAAAGGCTCTTTGTCTTGCGCGGTATTGGGTACTTTTGATGTTTCCAAGGGTGCTGAACCTGAGAATGAACGCCAAGGTGATCCAGGTGCAACAACATTCAAAACTTGTTCATCCATGGTGCAGCCGGTACCACTGGACGACATTTTCGTCAATGACAACATTGACTACCTACATGAGTTCAAAGATGTAGTTCACCAAACAGAATTTGATGAAGCTGCAGTTCATGAAATGGTCGGGGACCCGATTTCTGATGACCCACTTGATGAATCCCTTGCGAAGCTCAGAGAAATCCCTACCACATATGGAGGTTTCTTAAATGTGGTGGTACCCCAAAACCATGGGTTCCAATTTAATACTAGCATAGCCAAACTTAAAATGATTTGGGAATTTGGGGTACCATTACTTTAGGAAATCACCAAATGTTCACACAATGTTTTCTTTCAGAAATAGTTTGCACCATTTGATAGTTTTGACTCAAACAAAAGCAACTATTTTCTTATATGGTGATAAATCCAACAAGAGGAATACAATTTGTGAACTTGGAAAACGCGGTGTGTTGAGCGGTCGTCCTCAAAAAGTGCGTGCTGAAGACCGAACAGCAGTTGAGTGGTTGGAAGAGCGCGCTTTGGCATTCTTAAATGCAAAGGGACGTCTGGTTTTTCAGTCATCAGCTCTCGTTTTTGCAACGGTACTTTCCAAAGCTGAGAGGGTCCGTGACCCGGCAAACCTCTTGGATTGCAGCCTCTGGTCTTTGCGCCGGAAGATTGTGTCTGCAGGGTGGGAAGAAGCCCAATCTGGTAAACATGCGTCGGTTGAGAATAAGCAGTTCAACAAGAAATGTGAACATCATGCATACTATGTCATTCTTTTGGAACGATGCTTGGTCAATGTCTTGTTGCTTCTGTTATGCACAATGTTTTTGCACTTACCTTCCTGAAGGTCTTATTGTTCTTGTTTCTGTCAAACTTCAAACAAACCACCTGGGATATATAAACAGTGTGCAAGTTCCAAGCTTATCCCTTTGTTTTGCCAGATTTCCAACACTGTCCAGGAAGGGAGAAAGCATTGGAATATGAGAAGGAAGGTTGTTTCTCTCACTCTTCCCAAAGCGGGGGATACTACAGGGCAATTTTGGACGCTATGATCAATCGACCCGACTCAATTGAAGATGTTCCAAAGACCATGAACAGCAAAGGTTTTGAAGCGTTGTCGGAATACTTCCGAGGAAACGTTGGCTAGCTCAGCATTTTTATCATTTTATATTTTTTTTTGCACAGCTGTGTGATCACATTTCGGGAATTCAAATGTATAGGCATCCTACCACATATCACAATATATTATTATAAGTTATAAGAAGTTTTACACTCTAAGCCTTTGGGCGAAAGTATTTTTGGAATTTATTGTGATTCCGTTCGCCACCAAGGAAATCGCGCTGATGATCCAAGGTTGGATCAGGATTCTGAATTCTTTGGTTTACTGCGAAAGAGGAAGCTGAAGCCACGCAAACCTAGAGTGAAGGCAGCAAAGGATGTTCTCATTTGTGTTGATAGTGATAGCGGGTCTCCTGTCTTGAACGACAAGGGCACTGGTGCTGACACGAAACTTGCAAATATTTCACTCTACATGGAACTATGGAACAGTTCTACTTTTTCTTTCAAAGATACAAATGCAAACATGGGTTTTGATATTTGTGTTTGTATGAACATTTTTCAACGTTGGAATTTAAAAGTGAACCAGGATTGACGACTCTGTGTCTGAGAACGAGCAAGACCCGATTGAACCAGTTCAAGTTCCACCCTGTTGGATTATTGATGATGATGATGACGATGGTGATGAACAATATGTTGAAACTCAGACTCAGCTCGATTCCGATGGGCGTGGTGCATCATTGGAACAGCCAGCAGCAGCAGAACCTATGCCAGAGGCAGACCCTATGCCAGAGGCAGACCAGGGCAACCAACCAGAACCTCCTAAGATACCAGAGTTTTCCCCACATGTCAACACAGCAGGTCACAAAGCTATTTGTTCTACATTTTTACCCGTTCTTGTCTCTGTCTTGGGGGATGATGCATGGCGAAGCAAACCCCCTCGAGAACAAGTACGACGCGCCTGTCAAAGATTCATGCCTGATAGTGGAATACTGTATATAACTAATGTTCTTTTGTGTATGATATAGGGATTCTGAAACCCATGAACTATCTTGTTGGTTTTGTGGTGACAAAACTCATCATGACTAAGTTGTGGAACAACGCGGAGAGAAGTTCTGGGGCGCTTACATGACCTACAGCAGAAAGCGCACGGTAGAAGACCAAGTTACTTGACTTGTCAGTTTGTTTTCCTTATGACTATGGTTAGAACAAGAAATGAAAAATGAAGTCAACTATTTTTACGTGGTTTCCACCCAAAAGCGATAAGAAAAGGACCCCAATGTTTGTTTTAGATTCAGGCTTAAGGACTCAGAGTAGCTTTCTTTCGCAATGACCTGGGTATTCAGGTTTTGGAGTGGTACTATGACGATGTCAAGTTGATCGTGTCATGAAGTGTTGTTTCACAAGGTTGGAGCGATACTTTGACAATATCAAGATGATACTGTCGTATCGTGACATTGTGTTTTAGTTTGGGAAAATAATCTTTGAGAGTTGGGGATGATGGGGTAGTCATGTGGCAAATATGGTTGTTGCATCTAAAGCCTTGCGCATCTAAGCGATTGTTTAAAGCCACTGTTAAAGTAGCTAGGATTCGTTGATTTTGTTTCTATATTTGGATGATTGCCATATGGAGTGCTTACCATTATCGCTCAAAAATATCATTGCCATTTTTGTTATCAAACGTAGTGCTGCCACCAATGCAGCACTTAAAAATGCATGGGTGGAACCCTGATGACACTGCCCCGATGTCATCACTCAAGAAGCCCGCTGCCAAGTCTCAGGACAGGGGTTTCATTCGGAGACTGAATAGTCATGCTTTTTTGTTTCAACCAGTGTTTCATGCGACAACAAAAAATCAGTGTCTATGTCAAACCTTTGAAGGATAAGAACCTCATGAGCCACAAACAAAAGCGGTACATGCAAGCGCAAGACTCTTTGCAGGCTGGTTATGCTAAATGTTTTTTTAATTTTACAACGCTGTTTACACCTACCAAAGTTGGACCTCAACATCCAAACATCAAAAAAACTAGTTGGCCCTGTGAAGGTGAAACATCAGCGTAAGGGTTCTGCATCACCTGAGGGGCATCGAGAACCTCAAGAGGACCTTCGTCTAGCTCATGAAGAAATTTTTTCCTGGGGGAAAAGAATGTGCAAACACGCAGAAGATGCTGGATGTAGTTGTTCTTACAAGCAAATCAATGTTTTCACAGAGTTCACTGGTTCAACTTGTGCTGAAAGCGCAGTGGAGTCAATCGTCAACTTTATGGACAAGAAGAGCCGACCTGATGTCAAGTTCATGTCTATGGCAGACATCAAACACTCCTGCCGCGAAGTAGCTATGGCCACCCGTAGCTAGCTGATGTTATTTAAGTTTTGACAAATGTTTTTGGGACCAGTGAACCTTCTATCTCGTGGAAGAACCGGACAGTGAATACCAGATATCAACTATCAACAAATCTTATGTAGTGATTTACAACTCATATATGTTCTTTCTTAACAACAGTAATGATGGACGATGTGCAAGTTCTTTCTTTACGATGTTTGGTGCTAAGACCCTGGAACTTGCTGCTTTGGGGACATCCTCGATCTCCTTCCTGATCACGTACGTGACGCGGTGGACAAACCAGTGAAAGAAAAGGTGGGACCAAATTTCAAATTTCTAAAACAGTAATTGTTATTTTTAGCATGATGTTCTGTTGAAAAAAAATCAAACAATGGTGCAGATAGCAAGTGCCCCCCTGGCATCAGGTGAAATTGACAAAGGAAGACATACTGAAGGTTACCAAAGGTTTGAAATCCTCAGATTCAAACTCGCAATTTGATCAGATGTTTACCAAAGATCTCAAGCTCAAGAAGCATGTTGGAAAAGCTCAAAAATCTTGGAGTTTGGTATCTGTCAAAGGGTGCAGAGGCGCTACACCAGAGGAGAAGTTGGATGAATCAAAGTCAGCTTTCATGCGGCTTGTATCTGGCAAATCTTCCCAATACCGATTTGTTTTTGAGAGACAGTCACTTACCTTAACAAGAATCAAATGTTTTAGGTTTCAATGTTGTTTTTTTCGTATATGTTTGTTTAAGGTTAACAACATATGTGCATGTACTCTTTACAACACAAAACAGAAAAATATACAGAAACAAACAAACGAAAAGGATTTAACCATGACATCTCATATCTTACCAATAGTTTGTCAATTGTTCGTCAATGGTTCGTCAATTCGTCAATGGTTCGTCAACGGTTCGTCAATTCGTCAATAGTTCGTCAATGGTTCGTCAATTCGTCAATGGTTCGTCAATAGTTCGTCAATGGTTCGTCAATTCGTCAATAGTTCGTCAATAGTTCGTCAATGGTTCGTCAATGGTTCGTCAATGGTTCGTCAATCCCTGAGAGGGGTTCGTCAATATTGACGAACCTATCTGCCATTGACGAACTATTGACGAATTGACGAACCATTGACGAACCATTGACGAACTATTGACGAATTGACGAACCATTGACGAACTATTGACGAATTGACGAACCGTTGACGAACCATTGACGAACTATTGACGAATTGACGAACTATTGCTGAACACATTGTGTCCAACCATTTTCACAAAGAATCCAAGTAGTTTTGTGATAAAACATTAGCAAAATTAGAATATAGCTGTATCATCTGTCTCCCAGTTCACTTTTCAGGAAGACCATGGATGAGCTCATCCCGTTCATTGTGAACAGCGACGTGAAGCTTCATGAATCAACTTGGTGCTATACCCACAAAAGGTTCTGTAGACGTGGCCCTGAGAAGTCAAACAACCCGGACGTGCTCAACCTTTTGCTATTGGGTTCCCCATGTGTGGTTCTCAGGTTTAACTTAGTATTTTTCCGAAAATATTAATGATATGGGTTTTATGATTTCTTGATCAATATGATTTTTGCTCGAAGGGAAACCAAGCCAAACTTAGGACTATTCACTATGGGGGCAACGATTGGGAGCTGCTGGCAAGAGTGTGAAGGCATTTCTAACAATGCTACTATTCTAATTTCAGAAAGCTTTGCTATTAGTTTACCCAATAAAACAATATATATATATATGGTAAGGGTTTACTGGTACCTTGGGTGGTCGCAGTTACTAGTTGGAACAAATCAGGGTGAAGTGGATGCAATCGTGTGCGTTTGATTTGGACCTTCACGAGAATGTCAATCAGTTTCCACATGAAAAGATGATGCGGCTTTTAGGTGTGGGTCAAAGAAAAAACATGTCTTTCTTTTAACATGTTTGTTTTTTCAAATGGTTGTAGTTCCAAAGCTAATGAGATCTTCTGTGCATTTGTTGTAGTAGGAAAGAAGCCAATAAGTTTTTCTGAATCTTAATTAGTGAATCTCCTTATCAAACCGTCGCAGGAAGGAAGCACAAGTTGCACCTTGTGGCAACATTGGACCCTACAGAAGCCGCCTTTCCAGTTGCAAGGACCCGAAAGTACATGCTGATTTCCAGGAAAGGGAAGAAGTTGCAGTTGCTTGTACGTGCTTATTTTTTTCAATATCTTCGGGTTTTGATTTTTTCCAACAAACATATGATTAATCAATGGGTTCCTTACTCAAAACAAGTTAACTTTTTTCATCGGGTATACATAGAAGTCGTACTGTTAGTTTCAGCTGAGGATGAAAGTGGATCCTCACACCATACTGAAAGATTTCACTGTGTCTATGTCGCAATTTGGCATTACATCTTTCACGGACCTCTTGCCCCGAATGCCCTACGAGGACGCGTGCGTGGGCAACTATGAAAAACGTAACTTTATGATTCCTCATCAACTTTTTCTTTGTAGGGGGAACGTTGGCATTTAGCATTTTCTGACTGGTTGAATAATATTTTTCACGATGTTTGGGGTTGTAAAGACATCTTCACTATTCAAACCAGGTAGAGCTGAGCATGAACGAATGTTCCCACATGGTGTCGCGTTTGACCTGAACCAGAACCCAACCTTCCGTGCCAAGAAATCCATGCAGATTCTTTCAACGTTGACGACGGGATGTTCCCACATATGGATGACGGGAGAGCGCCGTTATATGACTGGGTTGGAGCGTTTGGCATTGCATTCCATTCCAGTTACCGCACAGCTTGCCAAACTTATGAGGTGTAGAAAGGTGATGGTAGATTCTATTTCACATAGTGGATGTTGCTTTCTAGCTGGAAATTCTATGCATGGAGCCAGCGTTGGTGCCATTGTGGCAATTGGCCTTATGTGCACCTGCGTTGTTGAGTAGAGTACGAACAAGACGGCTAGTGATCCATGGGCAAAATTCCAACTTTGTTTTCCGTTGCAACTTTTCGTCGTGAACATTTTTGTTTGAACGAAAACAACATTTGGGTGTGAAGTGTGCACAGAAAAATGTCAACTTGAAACTTGAAAACACAGGGTTAGATTGTCTTTAGCCAATTTTGGCTACAAGGGCTCACATACGCTCAAAAACAGCTTTTCCAGTGTCTTGTTTTGAGCGGTTCTCATTCATGGCCGCCGGTGAGAAGCCACCGGTTCTGAAAGTTGTGTTTCTTGACAAGAGTTGGTATATATGCTTTTATATATATATAATATGTATGTACATGTGTATAGGCTTACATTATCTTTAACATTTTTTTTGATAATCAAGGAATTTTGTTTGTTTTTGACATAGTTACATAATGGATGGGGAGATAGAATACCTACATCTCTAAGATTCACCATCTGTTTGGAAAGCCTGAAGTTTCCAACCTTTTGCACCACCGAAGACCATATGTATATATGCCCGTATCTGGACTCCGGGTTATCTAAGGTGTATGGACTGTGATCGTCAAAGCCCGGTGACTGATGCAGTGAAGTATGGTCGCCAATGGAAGTGTCGACCATGTCATGCTTCGTACAGGTATGTCCGTGACAACGATTCATCATGGTCCAGCATGAACGCAGAAGAGCGACGCAACGCAGTTCTCGCAAATCGTTGTGAAACCCAACGCGGTGTGACTAGAAAGCTAGTGGCACAACACAAGGAGGGAGTTGCCAAAATAACTAGATATGATATGTATGTGGTTATATTTGTTCTATCCTTTTCCAACTTCCAACAGTTATTGGTTGGGGTTTGAGTTTGACTATGTAAAAATGTTGACAAATGTTTGGCAGGTTGAGGTCGACAACTACCGCGATGACAATGAGCAAATTCCCTTTCTCACAGAAGCCAGGCTACTGATTCTCAATTAGCCATCTGAAACTTTGTTTATCATACTGTTTCAGTTTTCCTTTTTTCAGGGGGCATATGGAACCTTATAGTGTGATCTCATTTTTTGAAGTAACAACTCTTTTGAGCCGTTCGTTTCAACAATGTAAGGTTCATCCACAAGTACAAGAAGTGGTTCAGTGTTGACCGTGAGGTGGCACAAGCCAAATGGGATTCTTATGTTCGTGATGGCAGAATTGATCGCTACTACAATGATGATGGTGTACTCTTTCTCGCAGCACCAGTCACTGGCACCCATTTCAAAATCACAGGGTCAAGGGTTGGTGACAAACGATCTGTAAGAGAGGATCGCCGAATTCAAGCTGCTGATCAAGAAGCCATTCGTGAGGAGAGAAACCGTACCTTGACCAAACTAGCCACTAATCACCACATTGTGATTGCGAATTGCGACTAAGTCCTTATTCATATCTTGACCAACCTAGCTACATACAACGTTGTGATGTCCAAGTAATTGAGTTCATATTCCCTGACACCTTCAGATACCAACACCTCAAAAACCCTGGGGCCGACAATGCAACCAACAGCCGAGTTCTACTTCGTTCGAGCTTGGATGTGGAGGTTGATATTGGTGCAGGAGACTGTTGTGGGGTTGCACTTCAATCCTCTGCATTAGTTTGTGTTTGCTTCAAACATCATTTTTAAAACTCAAACCACTTGTTTAAAATCACAAAGGCATTTCTCTGAAGATCTTAGAATATCTTAACTTATCTTAACTTTTTGACAAGACTCCACATGATAGAAGCCAAAATGATCAGCTGATCAACCACTTGTCAATTCTTGATTGATACATCATGATTGTTTGGGAGGAGCCCGTGGACCAACGAGTGCTCTAGCAGCCGCACAGCCGAAGCCGAAGCCGAAGCCAAAGGCCAAAGCTAAGGCTGTTGGTCAGAGTGGCAATGCAATGAGGTCAAAGGTGCGGAAAAACCCGGGAGAGGAAACCGAAATCAACCAGCTAGCCAGGGACGGAGAAGATGAGAGTGAGAACAAGCAGAAGAAGAAGAAACAAAAGACTGACCCACAAGTGATGGCCCGTCTTCAAAAACTTGAGAGGAACGCGGTTTTGACTACAGATAAATGGGCAAATAAGATCAAGGTTATGAACAAAGAAGTCACTGAGTCCATGGCCGCTGCAGAGAACTATGAACAAACCAAAGGGTTTCTTAACAAACAAATGGGATATCGTTTTTTGAAGTATGTTGAAAGTTGAAAACAGTTTTTCTTGTCATACCGTGGGGATTCCACACTGTGTGTTGTCCATTTGCTTAGGTTACGCGAAGTGGTGGGAGATATGTTCCTCAAGTTTGCGTCCACAGCACCATCCGTGGCATTGTCTCCGCACTCAAAATCATCTTCCTACTTGGGGAAGGCCAATGATTTACCCAGTCCCTCACCAACTTCCAAGATGCGACGAATGGCTTTACAGGATCCAACGAAGAAAGGTCTAGCTGAGTATGACAAAACTTTGGTATCACATGAGCAGGCAGTGAGGAAAGGTTTACATGAGTTGGACAAGGCAACCAATGACTTCCGAGAATCGGCAGAAATGAGGGAAGCAGAGAAAAAGAAGATGGCAGAAAAGTTGATGCAAAAACGAAAGCGTGCCGAAGAGATGGCATTGAACGCAAGGAGGACTGAACCACTGGTATTGAAAACTGAACTTGACAAGGAACAAAACAACGTTACTAACAACCCAACAAATGTATTTTTTTTTGTACATGGTATTCCTTTCAACAAGTTATCCTTCATCCCTGAAGGAAAGGGCAAGCAGCTGCTGAGCAGGAGGAGGATTCTGACTCCAGCGCTGGTTCCGGATTCTCGTATAAAAATTATCACATATTACAGACTGTTACAGATATCAACTATCAACTATCCAGATTCAGATGAGACATGCATATCTACAAGTTTTTAAAACCACACAGGATGCATGTTAATAACAAGATATGTGCATCTCAGTATGTAAGGTTTTTCCCAACACACATGGAACTTCAGCTTTTCCAACATCTGCCGAGGTAAGCTGAAGAAACCTGTCACACAGAAGGGGAAGGAGGGTGATGAGAAAGCGTCATCATCAGGATCCAGTAGTTCTGACTCCAATGACGAGGGTGACAAGAAGGCTCCCCCCAAACCCAACGCAACACAAGGTGAACACAGCGATGGGGAAGAGAGTGAGCATTCCGTTGATTGGGCCATGGCAAGCCTAGATCTCACTGAAGAAATTTTCTTCTACAACAATGTCGAACCTTTGGAACTCAACAAGGACTTTGTGCCAAACATAGGGAGTTGGTGATTGTATTCAGATTCAAATTACTTGACACGCATCATATTTTCTGGAAAGTGTTTATACTTACTTAGATTCCATTATTTGATTTCCGGGCTGGTTTGTATAATCGCAGGAGTGCTTCAACAAGTGTGTGCGATTTGGCAACTTTCCGGAAGAAACAGATCAAGATTACCTTCCACCTGAAGTAAAGGATTTTGAGTATGACCTGACGACCAGCTTTGGGTATTCCGAGCAAATTTCCATGCACAATTTCAAGAAGGGAGAAGATGACCATGATGATGCCTATTGTGAGAGCCATCGGTTTGATCTTGCTCCTACCCCGGAAGACGTCGAAAAACCCAAAGCCCGAGAATTGCTCCAAAGACTTTGCTTTGGTAGCTAGGTTATTAGCAGTCTACGCGTTCATTGAAGATGTTTATTTCCAAGGAAGGGCGCGAAATTCAAAACATAGGAGCCTATATTTGGGATATGGCATTGGCATTAGATAACGCAATTTGGACCCGTTTTGCAAGGTACTTTCCAACTGAAGAAGTTGCTCAAGGAGGGTGCATGGGAGGATTCCGAATGGTGTAAGATGTTAAGGGTCAGAATGCAGTACAGTGGCCCTTCCTATGAATGGGTAGGTGTCACAGAGCATGGGTGGGGCAAGGTCCTGTTTGTCAACAATGGGGAAAGGCTTGTTTTTGGATTGCCTATGCGAACATGCCTCATGGCTATGGCAGAGAAGGAGAAGGTTACCATCTCATCAATTACGGATATCACAGCTTTGGCCAAATTCTTCGTCAGCATCAAACCCCAGAAGCTTACGGAAATGGGCGGGTTCTACATCTACCTGAGACAGGGGCAAGGAATTGTGATTCCACCTATGTACCATATCGGAATGCTCAACTCCTTCAGACTGGAAACCTGCCCAACCGGTGATGCATGTCTCATTCCAGCTGACATTGTGGAACCTTGTTAGAGTTGGTATATTCATTTTCCGGGGTCCAATTACGCATGCAGTCTTCTTTGCGCAGTCGCTATATTATGGTGTTTTCTTGTAACTAAGGATCTTACTAAGTGTCTTTTCATATATGTATGCATATACAAACTAGAAGCTATGATAGATCCAAAGGGCTATCCATCCGTTGTGAAGGACCTCTCTTTACTTCCCTCAACCTGCTGAATTCTGAGGAATTTCCCGTGCTTGCGAAAGAGCGCTTGGAGCATTTCGACATGGATTCTTTGGTGAAGACCATAGAACTTCACAAAGGGGAGTTTGAAAGCATGGTTCCAAACATGGAGATCACACGACACGTCGTTGAAAAAATGTTGGACCTGTTGGTCAAGGAGGAAAATACAGGTGAAGAAATTCATGATGGGGCCCCTGGGGTTGTTGAGCCCGTGCCCGAAACCCTGAGCGAAATCCCACAGCAGTGCATTGATGAAAGCAGAGAGTTGCTTCGCAGACTGCATCTCATTGTGCCTTCCGCCAAGACTGTAACCTGTCTTGTCACCAGTGGGAAAACTAGATTTTATCAAGCAAGCGTTGGTTTTGGAAAAAATGAGTTTCCTAGTAGTAGGTAGCAGTAGTAGCAGTAGTAGCAGTAGTAGCAGTAGTCGCAGTAGTAGCAGTAGTAGCAGTAGTAGTAGCAGCAGTAGTAGTAGTAGTAGTAGCAGTAGTAGTAGTAGTGAAGAATTGCAGACTGTGTTTACCGAGTTTCTTGTCCTGTAGTACCTAGGCAAGCACGCCGGCAGATGATGCCGCTGTGGCAGGGGATCGCTCTGCTTGCGTGGGTATTCTGTGCAGATGGCTTAGCTCTGGCGCCATGTCCGTGGAGAAACTACGCACATTATCACCACCAGGGATTGAGTCTGACGATGATATTCACCTCGCATGGCTAGAACTTGTGATGGAAGCTGAAAAAATTTGGGTATTCTGGTATTAATTACAAAGAGGTTTTTCTTCTGGTTCACTGTATGTTTTGATGACTTCATAGAATCTATATGTTGTTGGGACACCAGCTACCACCTTAAATAAATCTTAAAATAAATCACTATACTCTAATCTACTCTAATCTACTCTACTCTACGCTACTATACATTATCATTTCTGTTTGTGTGGGAGCCACGCGGAACTAATGGTCACCATATGTTTTCTAGTTTGTGCTTATGTTGTTTTTTTTGTAGACCACCACCCTGCAACATGAGGTAGAGAATGCTCCTACGCAGCCCGATGATGGCCCTCTCGCGAAGGATGCGACTGTTGACAGCAAGCCCAACTACACAAAGGAGCAGCCAGCACAAGATCAGGATGCGACCAAAGACACGCACAAACAGGAGGATCCATCCAAACAGAATGCAACGGAGCCACCTCATGCAAATACAGACCCGCCCAAGCAAGATGAAACAAAGAACACAGCATCCGAACCCGAACAAAATACCACTGAGCCATCTCATGCAAATACAGACCCGCCCAAGCAAGATGAAACAAAGAGCACAGAGTCTGCAGGTTCAAAGGACAAGGAAGGACAGCAGCCCAGCAAGGGTGCAACAAACGATGGCCAGCCTACACATCCCACTCCGACCCCAGACGCCTCCACAAAGCAGGAAGATCATCATCAGCCAGATGACAAAACAGCGCCGCCAATGTCACCAAAAGACCCTGCAGCAGCAGCAGCATCAGCATCAGCAAGCATCAGCTTTGACGAAGATGACAACTACTACACCATCCTTGGGGTGTCTGAACATGCATCCCAAGCTGAAGTGAAGAGAGCATACAAAGAAAGGTCACTGATGTTCCACCCTGACAAGAACCAAGGTTCAGGACGAGCCTACGACACTCTGCTAGACCCAGTACAAAGATTCAAGTACAATGAGAGAAACAGACTTGGTTTGAACCACCCTTCTGAGGTATTGCCATCGGCCGCAGCACCAGGCCCCAATGCTACCAGACTACAGGCGGAGGTTGCTGCGCGCATGGCAGCAAGGGACTTGCAAAGTCAGAGGGCAAAGGAGAAACGTGCAACCGCAAAGAAAGTCAAAGAATTATCAAAAGCAGCAGCAAGCCCCAAAGCAAAAGGCAAGGCGAAAGCGAAAGCAAAACCCGCGCCAAAGGCTTCCCCCAAAAAGAAAAATACAGGCAAAAAGAAGAAACATCAAGATGATGATGAGGAGGATGCACCCGAAAAAGGAAAGAAGGCAAAGAAGGGGGCCACTCATTGCAAAGCAATGATGTTCCCTTTATTTTCACCAAAGAAAAAATTTTGTCCTTGGGACAAAATTAGGCAGTTTCCGTGCCAGTAACCTGGAAGTTATGATATCTAAACCTGA
>Ga0126342_10007339_pt1 | contig 19661 bp, 15 predicted proteins | sample Cyp1metagenome_FD_92528 | JGI IMG/M metagenome (GOLD analysis project Ga0126342, IMG submission 92528) | Coral microbial communities from Lord Howe Island, Old Settlement Bay, Australia - Cyphastrea 1 metagenome | ecosystem: Host-associated > Invertebrates > Cnidaria > Coral ... | reverse complement strand
TGATGAACTATGAATAATATGTGATATTTGGGTATCGCTAATGTGGATATTAGAGAAATATGATGACATAACCTTGAAAAGGGGTATCGCTAATTTGGGAAGGTCCCATCGCTTACCTCGTGTCTTTAACAATTTCCATCAATTTCCATAAACCTATGTCCGTCGAATACATATTTAGTATTGCCGGGGTTTTTACGGTTGCTCAAATGGTTTTTAAGGCATTGCTCCTGGAAATGGAATTTGTTGGTCTTTCGGACGACGCAGTGAAAAAAAAACATACAAAAAAAAAGGGTCGGGCGTTAGATCCTTCATTCCCTTCAAAAACACATACGCTCAGCCGCTCAAAACTTCACATATCTCACTCATGAATTTGAGCGGTGCGCCAACAATCGCCAACAATCGCCAACATAGAACCCATTTACCATCTAAAGACAATGGATGAATGATTTAGACACATGATATACAATAAGAATTTAACCACAAAACAAATCAAAACAACATAAAACCACCAAACATATCCCAAAATCAGGATGAACCGAGAAACATCGTCTGATGGGATCAAAAAAATACTATACTCCTTGTCAGGAGTACTGGTGATAGTAACTGCTAGTACTACAACTAGCACTAGTCTGGGCAGTCTGGGTCACCAAGGGGTGAACTTTCAAGCGTGTTGCAAGCATCCAAGAAATAATGTAATTACACACATTAAACATGTGTATGTATATAATATATATATATATATTAAACAGAGTACACTGTACACAGAAAGAAGAAGCAGCTAAAGAAACAAAGGCATCTCCTAGCATCGCTAGCCTATGATAACACATGGATGACAAATCCTCAACAACCGAGCGTTAGGATCCGAAATGAATCCGCCTATTGCATCTATAGGATCATCACCCGACTTTGCCTGTTTGTCCCTTGCAATCCAATTGTAAAACCAGATGGGATTGTTTTTTGTTCACCAATGCCAACCACAAATTACAACATCTGTGCCAGTTGAATATATATAGTTTCATAGCAAACCGGTTCATTTTCAGCCTGTTCCATTTTCTGGCTTCCTCGAATCCACCTCAAAGAGTTCCCCTATGGGTGGTACCGCCCCAGTTATAACTTGGTTTAAATAATCCAGATTAACTATAGATCTAACCTCCATAAACCCTAGTCATTGAAGTTACTGTGGATGGAAGAAACCACCACCTTGGATGGTTTTTTCAACCCTAATATGTAATGGGATAAACGGATGAACCACTTAATTATCAACTGGCGCAGGATTTCGCAACCATACCCATATGCTCCATGTATGGTATATTTACTGACATTTGGGTTATTTCGTTCGGGTAAATGTTGGTAAATATTCCAGCACCATGGAGCATCTGGGTATATGTGGCTTAAACATGGATTAAAACATCATTTGCTTATATATGTGGCTAAAACATGGATAAAGTATGTTCACCAACTTCACCATCCCAGGCGCTCTGCATTCCATAGCCGCGTCATACTATCAGCAGATCCAGTCACTAAGATTTGCAGATTTCGATGCATCGAGAGGGCCGTCACACGACCTTTCTACGCACGTGCTGGCCGAGGGAAAGACGGCCCGGCCGCATCCATCATGATCCAACGACAAAAACTGAAGGTTTATGGAAAATACAATCTTTTACCAGCCACAAAATCCCAAAACTTGATTTCAACGGGAAATTGTAAAGTATCATGAAGTCAGCAAACAAATCACCAACAGAAAGATGGTTTGCTTGCCAGAACTGGTCATTAGCCAACTGGGGATGCCTTTTTTCACCCTATTTCAGTGGCAATATTTGGCAATAGCTTGAGCCTTAGTAAGCGAGGCCTTGAAAAATCCCAAGTTCAACGTGAAACCCAAACAACTGGGGACATGTTGCACTTGAACAACTGGGGAAAAACATGTTGTCCCACTGGTGGAATATCTCCCAGTCTGTCTGAGTCTCTCTGCATCACCATCCGGAGGTATTGAATAATCTTACACCGTGGGCCCCCCGAAACGCTAAGTTGGTGTGTATAATATCCATGGGGTTTATAACATTTTATAACCACCAAACATCATGTTTTGGGGGACCACTAAAAGGGGGCGGAAAGGGAGAAGCCCAAGACACGTGGATGCAGCAGCACTCGTTTCACGCCACCAGTCGTGTGCCAAATCCGACAGCTCCGGTCTCGAGATCCTACGGATGGTGGCAGTAGTGGCTTGATCAGTGGCCATTTCAGGCAGCGATTTTTTGGAGGCAACTACCACCATGTATGTATAATATATATATATATACATACATATCTATATATAACATATATATAAAATATATAAATATATATATATATAAAACACATATGTATATATATATATATTTACATATATATATATAAAACCTATATAGATAACATACATATATATATATATATCATATATATATATGTATATTTAAAATATTTATACATAACATATATATAACATATTTATATATGTATATATGTTATATATATACAACAAATATATATATATATATATATACACAATATATATATATATATAACATATAAATATATATATATAATGTCTATTGTAAGGGGGGGCCATTTCTATATGTTCTATGGCTTTGTGATGGTACCTTCACTGGATTGGTACCTTTTCAATGGCCATTGACGGGCCATCAACTGCTTGGTAACAGTAAGTAGAACAAGAGGAATCCGGCACCGCGCTGACTGTATATATTGGGGCATGGTTAATACCAACATATACAACTGTATACAGTTATACTTTATATGTATAGAAAATAACATATCTGTTAACCTATGACGGGGCATTTCATTTCATCAAGTCTGTTCATTTCAGGCATCTGCTTCCGTTCACTACAGAATTGAAAAATCTTGCCCTTAAACATGCATTTACAACTATCACTTGGAGGGCATCGCTAGGGGAATACCAAGTTTCATAAAATCATATAAAATCTATGGAACTGAACACGCATCCAGAACATTCCAAAAACTAGGTTTTCAAAGCCATCTAGAGGTTTCCTGAAATGGGGGTACCCCTCAATCATCCATTTTGTTTTCGGATGTTCCTCATAATGATTTACATATATAATATATTGTGAGTATGTATGCCATAAACAATATGGTGGTTTCCTTAAATGGGGTTACCCCTAAATCATGCATTTATAGATGGGATTTTCCGTGAAATCAACCAACCATAACTTGGGGATTTTTTCTATGAAAATCACCAGCTGGATCTCAGCAAAAATCACCGCAACGGACTTCCCGTAACGCGGCTCCTGTCACCGCAACGGCGCCATGGATCAGTACGCAGGAGATCCCTGAAGTGTGGCCGAGCAAATGCACCTCAGCTGCCGTGATTCATGGCTGATGACCACCTAAAAAAAACATAAGATGGGATGCAGTGGGTAATGATCAACACATATCTAGCTAAGTTGGGCTATTGGGGAAACGGATGGACCTATGGAGGATATTATCACACTTAGATGGGCTTATAAACCAACTTGCAACTAGGGGGGCGCATTCAGGTTGTTACCAACATTTACCAAAATACATATCATGATTGAACATGATTGAACATGACCTAACCACTCAGACCTTATCCACTGGAGAATGTAGCGCTTTGCAGATGGTAAAGTTGTCAAAAGTCAACCTGGCTAGGTCCCATGCATAGAAGATTCACGTATATTTTCTACTAACCGAAAAGAATAGATCAATGTCATTAAAATTAGATATTTGTTCAATATCATTACCATTAAATAGATCAATGTCTAAAAAGAATAGAGCAGCCCAATCAATGTCAAGGTCATTTAATTACCTAATGGTAGATGCATTGTTTGGGTTGACCTACAGGATTCTAATGGTAAATGCATTATTTCTTTTGCGCCTGTGCAGCAACTTGTGCTTACAGTGGCCCTTGCTGTCATTTTCTACATGTATTAGCAACGATCAACACTATATAATACATTCCATATATATATATATTTATATTTATATTATCTATATTTATTTATTTATTTATTTATTTTTATATTTATATATTTATTTATTTATGTATATACATATATATATATATGTATATATATATATGCGTGTGCGCGTGTGTGCAAATTAATGTATATACTACGAACATCGAAAACTACACCACATCGATGACAGCACTGTGACCCCGGAGGACAGACCTAGAAACATTGGTTTTCCAACAGGAGTCATGGGCAATTCTGTTTTTTTTGTTTGAAAACCAACATTCTTGAAACCACCACACTGCAACTCGATTTACAAGTATCAGGATCTAGTCATTTTGGCATCACCACTGCCTGCTGACAGTTGACACGCTCCAAGTAACCCGTTGAACTGGCAATAAAAAAGCGATGCTTCAGCCCCCTAGAAAGGCTTCGGTTTTGAAGTCGGTATAGCATTTAATAATATACCATACCTATTTTCACTTGAAGATCATACAATAGAAAACGGATTAGCATGTGTAAATATATATATATACAGTATACATATAGCTATCTACACAGGCAGACAAACAAACATACAAACAAATAGATAGATAGATAGATAGACAGATAGATGGATAGATAGATAAATAGATAGATCGATCGATAGATAGACAGACAGATAGATAGATGGATAGATAGATAAATAAATAGATAAATAGATAAATAGATTCTATAGATGCTCAAATCATTACATATTTTGACACATCAAAGGTCACAAGGTCCCTGCCATCAAGATGCGCAGTCTGAAGAGTAGGACCTCGTCTGGTCGGGGGTCAGCACCTACCATATTTTGATAAAAAAAAGTCACCTCCATAAAGATAGAACAGCGATGTACCCTCTGTAAAACATACAAAAAGCTATTGAAAATGACCATTTATAATGGATTTTCCCTTTAAACATTGTGATTTTCCATAGTTGTCTTAGTTTACTAGAGGGTGACACTATCACAAAAAAAATATGATGTATCACCTATCATCTTTTGATTTCAGTGATGTATCACTATTTCAATGGGATGTTCTATGGGAGCTACTGCTGGGGTGCATGATGGTGATGGTGGTGATGATCATCATCATTAGTATTACAACGTTCACTACCATCATTATGATTGGAGTATGATCATTATGATTCTGTTTCTTGTCAGTATATACTGATCCCATCCCCTGATGTGCAAAACCATATAGCTGGGTCCCATTGAAACATGTGACAAGTCCCCTGCTATACTAAAGCATGGTTGTCGGGGGGTGTTTACTCTTCCGCCCCACTGATCTGTTACCGAGCTGCGTGGTACTGAAATCGAGCACTGGCTGGTCACCTCAGACTAGCTCAGGTAGCATGCTCATATACAAGTGTATAGGCAAAAAACATATGGTCACGCAAATGCTTTAGGTAGATTGTTTGGGGGGGAGCATATATTATCTAAACTTTCATATTATTAATGTAATTCAAACATGCACACACATGTATATATATAATATACATTTATACAGGCATATGCCGTTGATACCTACATATGCGGGCTGGGTCATATCGCCACGTCACCCGTCAGCTTGCCGAGGGCCGCCACACCGTTGACGCCACCGATGATGACTGTGGAATGCTCAACGCCTGGGTTCACCAACTAACATGGCGATCATAACGGGTTTGTTCAATACATATGGTTGATATTGGTTCATGAAACCATATAGTTTTCATGTATATAATAATTATCATAGAATGTGTATATATATATGTATTAATATATATATATATATTATATTTAATGGAATATAATAGAATGTAATAGAGATTGTGTTGGTTCTAGTGTCCCTGATTTGTAGTAAACAATGAGAAAAGAACATGGACATATTCTTTCTGAAACCATGGGAGGACCATCAAAAATGAGATGTTCACCAATCAGAGTGCGTATCCAGCTTAGGGTTCTCTGAAATGGACAGTCTTTTTGTTCAACTTCTGCTAGGCCATTTGACCTCCAAGCAAGGCATCACACCTGAGAAACCCTTCTATCATCAGCTCAGCAGAGACTTCTCCCAGACATCGCATTGAATCACATGCATCCCATCTTACAGGTCTTACAGGTCTATGGTTTCTATTGATTTCTCTGTGCCCATCTTTTTTTGGTCAAAAACAAGGCAAAGAACGAACGAACTGACAGAACATGCCGCGCCATGCCGCGCCTACCGCCGTGACAGAACAGTCATTGAGGATGGTCTTCAGTAAAACGCCTCTGGAGGCGTCCCAGGCTCTGGCGGTGCAGTCATAGGATCCCGTGACCACCTTCGGAAACGTCGGGATGTCGGGGGGAAATCTCCAGGAATCTCTGGGAGAATCCATGGAAAATCTGGGAAAATGACTGAACATGGGAGATTCTTTGGGATACTCCATGGACAATCCATGAAAATTGGTGATGATTTGGTTGGTGAACACAAAGCTCCAATTTCATGATTGGGTTTGTAGGTACCTATAACTATATTCACGGGGGTTATCCAATTTCATCATGATTTATGATGATTTTTGATACTCATAGTACTCTATATATATATATATATATAGATAGCCGAAATATAGCTGTAGGATTCATGGGGGGTGATTTTTCCCAACTACCCGAGGGGCATAAATGCTCCACATCGTGGTATTTTTTGGAGCCATTCCCCTAGGGTAAACTAACAGTTCGATGGGGAGACACCAGCGTTTCCAAAGGAAAATGATCTGCAAATAGCTAAGTTGGTGAACAGAAATCCAATTTCACTGTTGTTTCTGGTGGATATACTATAGTATTCATGGGGTTTATAAACAAACTTAAAGTTAATGGTATATTTTGAAACTAAGTCATATCACCAATAAAAGAATAATACATAATACATAATCATAATAAGAAAACACAAATTCCATAATGAACATGTTCTATGGATGATGAACCTGGAGCCCCATGATGTAGCCATGGGCCCTAGCCATCACTTCTTCCTGAGGTCGGCTGTTGAAGTCGGTCAAGCCACGATGTTACCCTTCATGGCCACGGTCAGCACGGTGTCACTGTGACCCGCCAGGATCTTGGAATTCCCGAGGCGCGTTTTTTGGCGAAAGAGTGCTCCTCCCAACGAATTAGACATATTCCCAACTTCCCAATATATATATATATATACATACATATATATATATATATTTCCAACTTATGGTGGATCTAGTCAACTAACCCACAAGTGATCTTTGTTTTGTGAAACACAAAAATAACAAAAAATAGCTGGACATTTAAGTATGAAGCGTAGGGATGCATAGGGATTCCACAAAGAATTGGGAGAATTTACAGTACAGTGGATTCCCTTGTACAAGGGGACCATAGATATCAGACATGATTTCCGACAGGTTCCCCATGTATGGCGGGTTACAATCAAATGGAAACAACAAATCCGGATGGATATATGCGAAACAAATCGAAGAATTACGGGATAGATATGCCCCTTCTGGAATCTGAATAACAACTACCTTTTCCCAACTGACAAACAAATTATCTACCAAAGTGTTTGGGTTCGATAGTTCGATGTCCTTTTTTCAGCAGGGAAAAAGTTCATACAATGCCGGGAAAGTGGAAAAGCACGGGCAAATGGATACCCAAAATGAGTAGGTCCAACACTAAAACACTGTTTCTAGGCTGGTATCAGTTAGTTAACTTTTGTGAAAGGATTGCTCACTTAAATCATTCCACTATTCTTACACCATTTGTCTGTTACATCAATATGTTGACCATTTTTGACCACTGTAGTTAGTGAATGTTAGTGAGTCATTCTGCATGACCCCACACTTAGCCATCAAAAAGATTCAGCACGGGTCGGACGTTTCAGCGAGCTGAAACGTCCTCTTCCTACATCACTCTGGCTGAGGGAGTCAACTCCAGCAAATATCATAAAATATAACCCTGATGCCCCATGGTGCTGGAATATTTCCCTACATGTGGGTCATTGTTGGGCCATTTTTGGGGAAAATGTAGGTAAATATTCCAGCACCATGGAGCATCTGGGTAATCGTTTGGGGATGTGTGGAGCATCTGCAGCGAATCATGGCTCAAATCTCCGGGAATCATTGATATCCCTGCAGCAATTTGATGAATTTGGTCAAATTCATAGTAAAGGCAAATGTTACCCTCTGGTTATTTAACAGTTCGCCATGGTATAGATGGCCCATAGGGATAGATGGTTTACCTATGAAAAATGGGTGGATTTTCCATGGCTATGTTAAATAACCAAAGGGCAACTATAGTTCATAGGATTCATATGAATTCATGTTCTTTTAACCAACAAAATTAACTATTTATAAATGACCTCGCTTTGTTTTCTTTGGTGGAAGCAGCTGAAGCATCAAAGGTATGACGTGAACACATGAGATTTAACCACTAAGAGTGGTGCTATCAATGTGAAAATGATGATCTATACCAGATGGTAAGTTTACTGAAATCATACGATGTGGGGCCATCATGGGCCATCCAGCTATAAGTTGATCACCCCAAAAAACGCATCATCAACCATGATGAAATTGCAGTTATGTCTACCAACCAATCGCGATTTCGTAAAGGAGGGTCCCACTTGCAAGTCATTGCTGATCCCTCTTCCCGGATCTTCCCGGATCTTCCCGGATCTTCCCGGTACTCAAGGGACATTTCGCGGGAGTCCCAAAGCTTCACTGTGTGGTTGAAGGTAAACCTCGATCCGAGATCCGCCAGGTCCGCGAGGCGACAACGAACCTATTCATATAGCTGCTTGGTGGTTGAGCCCTACCCATCTGAAAAATATGACTTCGTCAGTTGGGATTATTCTTCTCAAAATATATGGAAAAATAAAAAAATGTTCCAAACCACCAACCAAATAGTGATATTGGGGATGGTTTGTTATAACTGGGTTTACCACATTGAACCAAATTGAAAAACACATGATCTCGCCCAGATGAGATTGATGTAAAATGAGCCCAAATGTTTGGTTTATGGCATGGTTTATCATTGGGTTTACCACATCAAAAACCTTCTGGCAAACCATTTGTAGTGCCTGTCAGTTATCATTGAAGTGCAGCAGCTGCTCTCCGAGAGCATCAGTTCCACTTCCATTGTATTTGCGATCGAAAGCCTACAATTCCCACCATCTTCCCATAGCATTTTGATCATATAACCACACTTTCACTAATCTGTTTACGACAAGTTTGGTAAAGTTCTGTCACAATTTTCCAACGGCAGAACCTGAAGTGCTTTAGGTTTGGCGTGCCTCTGGTAGTCAAACATGGCCCATATGACAATGGAAAAATCATTGTCCAAGGGCTTCTCCGAGAACACCCCCAGCTTTTCCGTTTGCGTAACACCCAGTGGCGGATCCACTTCATAGGTCGCCACTTGAAACTCCGGTGGAGCGCCCAGGAAGCTTTGGATCAAGGACCACCTCGGGCTCGGAGTTGTTGAACCATGGTACGGCAGTTGTGGTACGGCAGATATGTGCATCCAACTGGGAAAACTGTAGGGATATGGCAGTGTGTCAAAACCTTGCACCCCTGGTGAACATCAAAATAGCTGGTAAATGGATGTTCATCCCCCTAAAAATGGTATTAATAGGTATTGATCCATACCCATATAGCCGCATCTAAAGTTTTCAAAGATTCTGATGTGGGGTTCAACTGGCAGAAAGGAAACTTTCCAACGCACACACACTGTTGATCACACTCAACTCTTGGCTGCTTCAAGGGTAAAAGCCCGCAACCCCTAAAAACAAAGAGAAACCATTCACCAAGATCTTTACCGTGCATCAGTGTATCATAGTGAAAATGTTTGGTTTGCATAGTGTAACTTCTAACACCAACTTCCTGACCTATGATTCACAAGATCCCCAATCAATCATCAAGTGTACTGGCAGGTTTTCCATTAATACCCGTACAAGTACTAACATGTATGATTGATAACAATCACCAATCATGATCATCAAACAACAATATAATATATATGACTATATATACCTATATCTATATCTTCCAAGACGTGCTACTCTCCAGTAAACTAAGATCGCCAATAAAACAAAACTCATTTATAGATGATTTACCTATTAACTATTAACATATATCAACATTCAGCTGTTCAATAGCAAACTGCTAGTTTACCAGGAGTCTATTTCTATCTATGTCATCTGGTTGGTGGTTTCAACCCCTCTGAAAATATGAAAGTCAGATTGGATCATCATCCCAACTATTATGAAAAATAACGTATGTTCCAAACCACCAACCAGTTATTCTATTTCACCATACCCTCTGGTAATGACTAACATAGCTATTGAACATGGCCATTTATAATTAGTGAGTTTTCCCATTCAAAGTGGTGGATCTTTCCATCGTTTTTTCTAGGTTTACCGGCCATTTATAGTGAGTTTTCCCATTCAAAATGATGATTTTGGTGATTTTCCATAGTTTTTTGTAGGTTTTCCATAACTTTCATGGCCCCCACCTCACCCAACAGCCCGACTGCCAGCTGCGGAACACCACCCGCAGCAGCTCGGCGCCGGAGCGATCGTCCACGGCATGGGGATACGCCAAGCGCCGCAGCAGCGCCTCCATGGGACGCCTCGTGGGAGATGACCCATTTTCCCGTGGTGATGATGGTGATGTTTAATGGTGGTTAGTGGTGTTTAATGGTGTTTAATGATGTTTATATAGTGTTTAGTGGTGTTGATATAATTTTTAATGGTGTTTATATAGTGTTTAATGGTGTTTAATGGTGTATATATAATGATGCTTAGGTAGGTAGACAGACAGCTGTAGATACCCTCCAGTAAACTAACATAGCGAACTGGAAAATCACTATTTAGATTGGTAAATCACCTATAAATGGTTCATTTTCCAAAGCTATGTTAGTTTACCAGAGGGTCATGATGATGTTTATGAATGTTGAAGATGTGACCTGTGTTTCATGTGGTTGATTTTCTATGTTTAATGTGAGCACGGGAGATGTTTATGAATGTTTTAAGGGGATTTGCAGGGATTTCATGTGGGATTTCATGTGGGATTTAAATGGAACATGGCATATATGGATGGAGATTTTCATGAAATATCACTGGGATACGAATGGAATATCGTTGAATACCCTCTGGTATTTGTTTAGCAAACTGGAAAATGCACCGGTTTTAGGCAAAACCTCGAACTCAATGGGCCATGGCTTCCATAGCTATGTCAGATTGCAGGAGGGATATGTGTGTTCTTTTTTAACTTTTTTAAAAACATATATTTTTTTCTCATGGAACCGCTCATGAACTTCCACGATTTCTATGAGTCTAAGACCAGGATTTCGAAGACCCTTGTCTTTTCTACATGGCTAACGGTATGTACCCTGCAATCAACGATCATTCACTTTCAAGTCACCAAGGTATACAGTACCCGGTACGAAGCCAGCAAGTAAGGGATGGACATTGGATCAAGACAATGTTAAGCCATGAATGTGTGTATTTGTCTGTTGGGTTGATGGTCAAATTTGGTCCTTTCAGAACATAGTGTCTCCCTCCCTCCTCAGGGCACACGCAATCATCAACCTATCCATTAAGAATGTCTTGATTTCTCATAGTATCCGATAACTCAACCACAAAACAAAACATGATTTATAATGATTTATATGATTTACACAATTTTACAAATCCCATAGATTTGTAGTATCTATAATATATGGATATACATAATATATATAATATAATAAAACACAATATATATATATATATATAATATAATATAATATAATATAATTATGTATATGTATACATCTATTTCCCACGCTATCCCACCATTGTCCCGTTCAAACTTCCCAGATCCACCTGCGACCAGCCCTGGCGCACTTCCAGGCCTGATCGGATGACTTGGGGGACCCAGACTTTGGCTTGTTGGTGGTTTCAGTTGGGAGTATTTTTCCCAATATATGGGAAAAATGTTCCAAACAACCAACCAGTTGGAACTCACCTGATGTGTTCTCTGGTAAACTAAGATAACGAAGTGGAAAATCGCATTTTTTCTATGGACAAATCCACTATAAATCACCATTTTCAATAGCTAAATTACCAGAGGGTAACCATCAAGACTTGAAATGGCGATCATCAAAAATGGATAAACATTGGAGATTTCATCAATCGTTGGGAGTTGGGGCATTTGCTTGGATTTGTTGACCCGGGCCCCCCATTTCTGATGAATTAACCACGGGGAACATCACCAAATCATCTGCAGCAATCCACAGCTAAAACATGGGGATTTTCCCCTGGAAAAATCAGGATCACAATAGCTGAACATGTGAGATTGACATTTCTTGTTACGAAACAACATATTGACTTGATCTGACAATGGGCTGACTTCGGAATAGAGCTACACGTTAAGACATGAGGTTTGTTTACCAGAGATAGCTGGAAGGCTTGGGATGAATTAACTATTTGTTTAATTATACGAATTACCCTCTGGTTATTTCACATGGCCATGGAAAATCACCATTTTTTATAGGTAAACCATCTATAAATGGGCCATTTTCCATGGCTATGTTAAATAACCAGAGGCTACATCGAAATACAGCAGCCAATTCCAACGCTGGCTTATCACCTTCAAACTGTTGGTTTCCCCCATTGCTGCGGATGGGAACCCATTCTCCACCATTCCCGCCTGCTCACGTGCACGCTCCAGCAAGAAGACCAAGGGAAAACAGTTTTGTGCCAACAAGCCCAGCACCATGATGCGACGAGGATTCGGCTTGGATGTGATGCTATCCTGCGTCCTGACGTCCTGAATTCCATCGTGTGACGCTATGATGCAGTTGTAGATGTGTGAAGCTAAGGTTAAGGGCATTTTAGCCACATTTACAGGCTACCTGGATTTAGTTGCCGGATGTGAAGAGGGTCTGATGATGCAGTTGTCGGTTCGTTGGAAGGAGTGGGATCAAATATCGCCACACATGGGTCTTTGAAGTGGAGGTGTTAAAAAAAAAAACACCAAAACATGTCTTATACACACTCCATGACTCCGGCCCCGACTTAAAACTCAAAGCCTTCAAGTAGTGCGCGAATGGAAGACGTTCCATCCATGCCCATCCATGCCCATCCATTTCGTTTGAAATCCTGAAGCTCTTTATTGAAATCAATGTCCTTGAGGCTTTTGAGGTCATGTATATATAATTATTTATATATATATATATATATATATACATAAATTATAATATGAAAAATTGAACACATTGCCATTTGCACAATGAAAGCACGAGTTTGCTTCAAAACTTCCCTCGAATCAAGTGAGGGATGACGGGCCACATTATATTGTTGACGTTTATAGCTGGGAAAATCAAATTTATCCCATCAATATACCATTAAACTATCATAATTTATCACTAGAACATCCCACTAGAGTCCCATTAAGCCCTACTAAAATCCCATCAAAATCACCATTAAATCCCAGCGAAATCCCATGAAAATCCCATCGCGCCAATGCCGCGCCTAGGGATTCCAAGAGTCGCGATTCGTCCATGGCTATGGCCTCTCCGTTGCCTGGGCTGGAACTTTCCTGGCTTTTTCTGGGTGGCAGCTACCTGCATTGCATATATATATATATAATATATATAATATATATAAATATATACGTATATCTTTGCCTGCAAATGGATATAGATTATATATATATACAATTATATACATTTTATAAATATATATGCGATGTGTGTTGAAACAGATTCAGATCAATGCTTGGATGTGATTCTCGGAATGTGCAAAAAATGACATGCTTCCCGCCTTGAAGTTTGAGGCGTCCCAGCCAGTAACCTGGCAGAGTTGATGGACGAATCTGGGCAGGACTGGGATTAGTGGTTCAATATGGCTTAGTAATGGTGGATCCATGTTAACATATGTGGATTTATTAAACATAATAACATATGGCTATGGTTAAATTATGTTATATTATTAATATTGGTGGATCAATGTTCTTAGAATATGTCTATGGGTAAAACTTCACCATGGGATTTTAACATATTTTAACCACCAAGAGTTGGGGCATCACCAGCCACTGTTTCCGGTAAGTATGACTAAAGTTCATGGGCCATGGAAGTTGCAATTACACACCAACTTACAACTGGGGGGCACCACCTTGTGCAGTTATGGACTGTATCTTCAACATATATTTCAAAAGAACTGCACAGAAACGCTATCTATCAAATACATGCACACATACATAATATAGATAGATAGAGAGATTAGACTAGATTTTAATAGATTAGATTAGATTGGATTTAGATTTAAATTTAAATCAGATTACATTAGATTTAGATTAGATTAGATTGGATTACATTAGATTTTTTTTGGACTAGATTAGATTAGATAGACAGAACGATAGATAAATAGATATACTCACATTCATAGGTTTTGAGTTCATGGAAATGACTCATAACGGCATGTCCTCTGGTAATTGAAAATGGCAGTGGAAATCCACTCTCTGTGTGAATTACCTGTTAAAATTAGGACTTCCCATTGCAATGACAAATTGCTGAAGACTGAGCAGCAAGAGTCCTCCACAACAATCAATTATAGCTGATTTACCCATTAAACATGGTGATTTTCCAGTTCGCTTCGTAAACGTTTACCAGAGGTTGTCAACTTACCATACTCATTGAAACGCCATCGCCAGAATATATCACCATCGCCAGGTGACTTCGATCTTCTCTCTGACGTCGTCCTTCACGCCAGGCCATAACCTGGGGGTCGAAGAACTACCCGAGAAAAACCCTACCCGGTAGGTACCTTAAAATAGCTGGGATTTATGGATGTTAATCCCTGTGGATCCAAACACTGTCTGAGAAGGTACTTAACCCTCCACATTATAGTAAATTATACCCCAGTCCCACTTCCTAAGAAGATACTTGGATCCATAGGGAATGATAAGAACACATGGATTGTGGGATGTTAATGGATCTTAATGCTAATGTTATGTTTATAGCTGGAATTTATTGGATGTTGATGGATGTTTATTCCCACTATGGCAAGTTCATAGGTTTTGAACACATCCCCATCTTGGAAACATATGCAGCCAAACAGATTCACTGTGTAGTTGCGGAGTTAGTTTTGTTTGACCTTTTGTGCACTTGAAAGGGCATGAGCTTTGACGGAGAAAAAGACTGGAGGTTGGAGGAACCAAAAAGGGACATATACGAGTAACTATTACACAAAGCAAATGCGATAGCTATGAACCAACATTGGGGGTTCAAAAAAAAACACAGCAACTCATTTCGCATCAGTAAGAACTTCAAACCTCCAACAGCGCATGGGTGACAGCTGCGATCAACGCAGCCCGTGCCTTTTTTGAAGCTTCCACCTCGTGGTCCTCAGTTCGGGCAGAAAAGGAGACCCTTTTTTGATTCCATTCTCGACATCCGAAACAATCCATGTTTTTGTTGCCTTCAGAAATAACCTCTGGTTATTTAACATAGCCATGGACAATCACCATTTTTAATAGGTAAACCATCTATAAATGGGCAATTTCCCATGGCTATGTTAGTCATAACCAGAGGGTATAAGTGCCTTCTATTCCATAATTCCGGGAAAACTCCAGAGATCTGGGAGTGTTTTCGTGAGCGTGTGAAGGCAAGAACGTCCATAAGCAGTCGAAACAACTGATTTCCAAAGCAAAATAGCTCCCCCCAATAACCTTTGCTCCGATAGGTATTGACAGATTTGGGCAATGCGTACCTTCTGGTAACTGGACATAGCAATGGGAAATCATCATGTCTAAAGGGTAAATCATCTGAACATATCTGAACAAGAATAAACGTATCAGTTGTTCATAGCTATGCTCAAAAGCCACCAGGGCCCAAAGAGGTCCACTACATCGGGTGGATTCTACCTATCCAAAAGAAGTTGTCGTTTAGATTTATGATTTCGGTCATGGAGATGGAGCATCTTCAAACGTGTTTAAATCTATTCAGCTCTCCCACGCTTACAAGTACCTATTCTATCAGCCATTTCTTGGATTTGCGGACCCCCTGGAAAAACTACAAAACACCTTAAGGATTCCCTGAATGGTTTCCGAAAAAAAAAAGATCACCTTAAATTAAGCCAGGATTTGTGATAAATCAATATAAATCATACCCTATGGATCCAAACACTGTCTGAGAAGGTACTCAACCCTCCACATTATAGTAAATTATACCCCAAACACTTCCTAAGAAGATACTTGGATCCATAGGGATATGATGTTCCATTCTTAGCCATCAGGGTTGGCCAGGCCGATCGTTTCCCAGATTTCTCAACCCTCCTGAGGCCGTCGACTGTGAAGGGTAAAGGACCAGGGCCTGAGAGGGGGAGATCTGACCTGCAGGGAACCAACAAATCATTGAGATTTCATGATGCGTCTTCCGTAAAGGATCAAAAAATGACATCTACATGTATGCTGTGAATGTGATACACTTGGAATTCGCAAAATGAATGAAAATCATGGTATAATGGGATGTACTTCACTGTATTTAAGCCACATGGGATGGACCGGGCGTCACAAAAAGCTTCGACATAGAAATCATAGAACTCCGAATAGCTAGTAGGTAGCAAACCTAAAGCGAAGTTGGAGTTCGATTGAAATTTCTCAAGGTCAAAAATCCCAAACAGAACAATTCAGAAAAATAGGTTAGAGTTTCAGCCAAAAAAACAACGGTCCCTATCCTATATATGACTTATATATCCTCCTAGGTTTGTCCCACACATCAATTTACAAATACTGTGTGCTCTCCCTCTCTCTGCGAAATTAAATGAATAGTCGTGTGATGAAGCGTAGTACGAGCGGATGACACCTTCCCTCTCAGTGTTGATTCCTGTCAATGCCAGTGACACCTTTTTTTGTCAGATCTTCGCGCAATGCCATGGCCGGCAGTTTCTTCCACTGCTATGGGTCCGGATTTGAATACTGACCAATGATTCCACCCAATCATTTACCACCTGGTTATGACTAACATAGCCATGGAAAATCCCTGATAAATGGAGGTTTTAATAGGTAAACCATCTATAAATGGACCATTTTCCATGTCTATGTTAAATAACCAGAGGGTAATTGTTTATTTTGGATAATGATGGTGATGATGGTGATGATAATAGTGATGGTACCAAATCTTGACCCATATCCAGCTGCACTTTTTTTTCACGTCTCCTCATTCAGGGACCTTGGTTTGTATTGACACCGCGTGCCACTGTGCAATCTCTTCCCGGATCACTTCCTGGGGAATCTCCAGACCAAATGGACGTTTTCATGGGAAAAACACAATCAAACATGGCAACATATGGGACAATTGATGGGAACATCATCTAATTACAATAAATGGATGTGATTTTCCAGCAAACCATGTGGCTGATTGCGGAAGGGTCCCTCAACTATATGGAGTTGAAACCCAGCTCCTAACCATCTATAGCAACTTCCAATACACCATCAATACAAAGTGTTTTATCCAAAGTGTGAAATCAAAACTTGCATACTAAGACTTTATCATCCACCATAATGTGGGGATGGTAAAAAATAGATAGCACGCAGAAAAAATGTGATTTTCAGGATGGTTTATGGCATAGGGTTTCCCACATTGATGGTTTTTTGATTGAGCTTATATTCACCATAACTTACCATGATTAACTCTCTCCAAACCATTATTAGCCATTGTTGTTGCTTATACCATGCTATACCCACATCATCAACCATTTACCATGGTATAGCATGGTATAGCATGATATTGGGTATACACGATTTATGTATACCATCATCTGTTGAAAATCATTATTCCCTATGTTGTACCACTATTCACCCATTGTCCATTGTTCTTTATTCAAACCATTTACTATCATTTACTAACCATCTACCGACCATGATTTTCACCCCCACTCGCAGGAAAGACATGGAAAATTGGGAAGATGAATTTAAGCCCATCGGTCCGTCGCTGCCTGCACCATCCGCTGGCACTTCCTGAGAGTCACCGTCGAATGGGGAACAAAATCACACAGATGGATGGATAATGATGGACAAATAATGGACACACATGCTGGAAAAAATAATGGAACAATGATGGAAAATGATGGAGCAATGATGGACAAATAATGGAAAATATGGAAACATGATGGACAAATGATGGAACATGATGGGGAAAATCCATGGAAAATACGTCGAAGATTTCAAAATACCAAACCAGGGATTACGTGCTTGACTCTGCTTGACCCAATCTTATGCAGTTTCAACATATTTCCATCAGTAAAGAGTGCCGCCCAAAAAAAAAAGTACTTGGATTCTGTGGTACGTTGATATGATTGATGTCCCTTCTGCCCCTTCAGCATCAACTCCCGCGCAGTCTTGGCAAGAGGCAGCTTGCTGAGACCGCGGAACTTTTCCGACTCGATCAAAATGCTGAAACTCTGCCCACATCCACCAGAACGATCCTGGCAGTGCTACGTCAAAGCCATATCTCCCGTCGATATTGCTGAATCCACCCTATTGCTGTTTTCCTCCACTGTCCCCACCATCAACCAAAAAAACAACATGAGTCATGAGTGTTCAATTTAAGTAATCCCATCCCCCTAATATTAAACTGGCACCATTTGGGCTGTGTTTAATATTACCATCTGGTTATTTAACAGTTCGCCATGGAAAATCCACCCATTTCTAATAGGTAAACCATCTATTTCTATGGGCCATCTATACCATGGCTATGTTAAATAGCCAAAGGGTAGGGGGCCGGGGATTGGATGAGTTGCAAATGTCAAAGAACGCAACGCAGCAGCGCCGACGCGGTCACCTCCACCACGCAGTTGCTGGCGCCTAAGGCATCCGTGAGCTTCGAGGCCACGGAGGCTTCCTGACAGGACGGGATCGATGATCAACGGGACCCTGCAGCTCTTTCAAGCCCAAAATATCAGTTATAAATTAAGGCTCTTATAAATGAAATAGATATAGAATGATATAGATAAATATAGATAAATATATGATATTATATGATAAATATAGATAGGGGTTATCATTCCATAAATGGGCTTATCACGCCATAACTGTAGGGAACTTACGTGGACTTTGTTTACTGGTCATCAAACGTGGCATGGACAATCTGCTTAATCCTCCAGAAATGGAGGTTTAAATGAGAAAGTCAGCTATAAATGGAGGAAATGGACAAACAAGTAATGGATCTGGGAGGTCTTTGAGCAAATGGATGGATTTGGATTTGGGGAGGACTTGGTTGAAGCAAAAAACATATGGTTCTTGGGGGGTCTTGGATGGTCTTGGAGACCTTGTGAGACAAATAACTGATAGCCGACTTTGCTCAGCAACATCCGGAAGTTCGAGTCACGCCCTGTGTATTCAACACATCAAATCGTGGCAAGAAACACATCAATCAAGCGCTGCAAAAAGCTCCCACCCAGCAGAATGATGTGCAGCTAGTCCTCCATAAAACAAATAAGAATAAATAAGAATATTATTATATAATTGCCAAGCGTATAGCGTATGTGCCGGCTCCTTCACTGAAATGATGACAGAAATTATATTAGGTACCAGTGACTTAGGACTTGTGAAAGATACCCTGGGGTGGACAAGTCCTATCTCATCATGCTTCAGACCCCCCCTGCACAAGTCCCAACTCATCAGGTGTCCGTATGAGAT
>Ga0126342_10007338_pt1 | contig 19662 bp, 17 predicted proteins | sample Cyp1metagenome_FD_92528 | JGI IMG/M metagenome (GOLD analysis project Ga0126342, IMG submission 92528) | Coral microbial communities from Lord Howe Island, Old Settlement Bay, Australia - Cyphastrea 1 metagenome | ecosystem: Host-associated > Invertebrates > Cnidaria > Coral ... | reverse complement strand
GTTTATAAACCCCATTAACTATAGTTATAGGTACCATAAACCATAGTTATTGGAGTTATAAACCAACTTAGCTAACTATGGGGTACCACCTTGTACAGTCCCTTGATTTTCGCGGTGGTCCGACCCTCAGCAGGTGATCCAGAAACCAACACCATAGAAACCCACAACTGCCGATACTAAGTCACAGTGCGTCTTTCAGGGGTGTTGCTTCCGGGTTTCTGAGTTGTGAACCAAGAATCATTTCAATGATAAACTCGGTGAATGCTTGGTGCGGAGAAAGAAGCAAAAAGCTTCGTCAGCTCTGAGCCTTCGCACGGCTAAAGCGGTCCAAGGTCAAGTACTTGGAAGGCCTCTTGATAGCCTAGATGCCCAAACATCCTGCAAATGGGGCATTGCCGAAAAGTTCCCAATCTGCCAGAGATGAAGTCATCTGGAAAGGGAATGGATACAGCATGATTATGTTTGATATGTTCAAAGATCTTGAGTTTGTGCCTGTTGAATCTGACCAGTGGGTTCATGCTATTCAAATGGTCAATTTTTGCTGGACGTGACTAGCTACAGTGCAAGCACTATTTCCAGGATGTGAGCTGGGACCAGCAACGAGCTTTGTAGTCTGTGGAGTTTCTTTTCATGTGTGCGCTTCACGGGACATTTATGTTCAAGGCAACTTGAATGTGTGCGCCCTGGCAGCAGCACTACTTGGGATGCACCACCCTTTTCCTCGCAATTGCCCAGAAGTCAGACTTCTTGAAGCTCTGAGCGAATGCGATGGCCTAAAGGGGCTGCAGATTTCCCACATCCCGCCTCGCATTTTTGGTCTCGCAACCTGTGAACAGGGCCGGCAACTGAAAAGGTTCAGGTCGATGCATTCGTGTGAGAAGAAAATGCAAACAACCTGCGAAGCAAATGCAAGTGACGTTACTTTCAACTTGTCAAATACACTTTAGATCTTGAGACATCCGAGCAGCTGGCTATGCTTGGCTGTCACCATTTGGCTTGTTGCCCAGGCTATTCTGCCGGAGGACTATGCCGATGGAGCCTCAGTATGGGAACTACGAGCATCCGAGTCCTCTGTACTTGCACCGCAAAGCTGGTTGCCTCAAGTATTCTAAAGTTCAAGCTTCACAGATTCTTCTTAGTACGAAGATGGATGCATACAGTACTCTTTCAGGAGGGCAGTGAATGGCAAAATGATTGTCACATACCAAGTCACCTTCGGAACGCGCAACGTCACAGGTTACTCCTGTGAAGATTGGTCCAATGGTCGATTACGCCAACTGAGAATTGGTCCAAGTGTGTTTAAGACCAAAGCAGCACGTCAGAGACATTGTTATATCCGACATGTTGATATCCCATCTTTTGTATGCTTGCTAGTGTTATCTGTATCTATCTGCTGACTTCACGACTCGTTGAAGCGTCCTGCTTGCACGATGCAACAGCAACCCTCGTTGAGCGCCAACGTCCCAGAAGGGACAGCAATGTGCACAGTGCCCTTGATCTGGTAGAACCAGGTCCTCGAATTCAATGCTTCATGTTGTTTCATGTTGTTTCCATGTTTAATTTTAGTTTCAAGTTTCACTCAAGTGCTGTGTAAAAATGTTTCTGACCACCAGGAGCCCAGCTCCAGCTGCGACTGCTGCCCTGTCTGTTCCGATCTCCCACCAATGACCAGTACTTCAAACTCCTCGAGTTGAGAACACAAGTTGCCGTCTGGGTCACTGAGATGCTGAGAATATTTCAGGAAATCAGACATCAGTTGAAATCTTGGCTTTAAATTTTGGACATCAAATCGGTCAAAAACGAAAATCACTCCATTCTGTCCTTGTCTGGATGATCAAAGCCCAGGAGATTGATCGATTCTCCAGCTGCGAGTTTCTCGGCATTGGCCTTCAGGAAGTCCTGGCTCCACACATCACTCAGAAGCCTCACCCGGGAACCTGGAAAAGTCAGTGCCGAATGATTCTAATAGCACTGTCATGTTACGGTGTGTACAATCCCCAGCAATTGAAAGATTAGATTTGAATGGCACACTTCCGGGAGACCAAGCCAAAACATCTAATCTATGGTACGCAGTACCTATTATGCACAAGAAGTCCTATGAAGGAAGTTTCGTGTTTTGTTACTTCAGATTGTGTTCCGCTCGGGCGGCAAAAGATATCGGAAAAAGGCACTGTGTCGATCTTGACATTGCATGCAAGGGCTGAAGTATCAACACGTGACTTCATAATACCTCAACAACTGTTGCACAGCTTCACAGCGGCAACATCTAATGGCGATGATCCTATTCTGGTGCTTCCTTACACCCTAACACATCTATCATGATCCTCTTTAAGTATCTTTAAGTATCAATACTTCAGGCTTTGACTCTAGATGACATCTTCACTCGACCCTCTGCCAAGGCAACGGGAAAATGCAACTGTCATTCACTCAGCTCTTTGAAGAATTCCAGCCCTTTGTGCAACCATCAACCACCCAGCTCCTGCAATGAGAAGGGCTCCGGAACCTCAGTCTCCTTATCCTGTTTCACCTCGCCACAGAACGGGAGCAGCGAGCTGGACAACGAGATGTGGCTTTTAGGAATGCAGCCACGCACATGAGGCTGGCGTCCCAGCATCAATTCCAAGAGATGTAGGAAAGTGATGACCCCATGTTGACATATCGGAACCATTCGGAACCAGTCCGAACTTTTACGCAAATTCTTTGGAGCCAGAGGCACTGGTCGGTCCTCCTCCTTAAATTCTTTTGGCACAGCACCAGCATCCTCCCAGGCCTTGTAGGCCTCCCACAAAGAACAAACCAATTTGACTCACTGGCCAGTTTGTATTGTAGGTGAATCACTAAATCATGATCTCAGGAGCCACTCAGAGCATGGAGGGCCAAGAATCACAAAAACAAAAACCTGAACTGGAAACTGCCGCTGGAGTACAGTAGCCCAAAAGCAGAAAAATGATGAAAAATGCAGAAGCATTGTGACTTGAGGCCTGAGGGGGGTGAACGAAAGCTAAGGTTCATATGGGCCTGGAAACACGGTGGGATTTTGATGGGATTTGGATATGCTGAATACAGATTGCCTAGAGACCTGGCATGATTTGAGCCCGTGACCATCTGCTTCCAACACCGCCCAAAAATTTCCCCGGGAGCTTGGGGGTTGAGTGAAAAATCACTGTATTGGACTCGGACCTGCCCCTCTTGCAGCAAGAGTAACTCCTAGCTACCCGCTAGCTTTCGTGAACAATGTTTCCGAGGCCTCACCTTTATGACAGGAGGAAGGTCCTTTGCCAAATCTTCACAGCGGAAGAACTTCTCCCAGCGGACTTTCTTGCCTCAGTTTTCTGGAGCAGGTTTGGTTCTTGACTTTGCTTTGCCTAAAAGAATCACAGTACTATATAATGTCCCTGTCTCTCAAAACTGTTTTCTCGAGTGCTTTGTCTTGGCAGAAGGCAAGTATTGAAGTCTTCGTAGAAGATCAAGCCGTCAATCTCCTCCTGCCATTTCTAAGAGCAAGAAGAGTTGAAGCGAGTTGAGAAGAGGTGGGCAGAAACATGTTCAAGATGTTCAAGTTAGTTATAGACTCTCTGAAACAAACCTGCTTGAATGTTGGCTACAGTAGCTTCACTGGAGACAACCCAAAAAAAATGGAGCGGAAAACACCGTGCGGTAGAAGTTCAGGTGCAAGCTGTACCTTGCCCTCGCGCCGCCGCTCCACCACCAAGCCCAAGGAACCTTCCTGGACAATGGGAACATCCAAGGTACATCAATCCGTCAGGGTATTGTAATGTAGTATTGATATGTATTGTATATCTGTGGCATCAGTGGTGAACAACTCAGCACTTGAAAACCAAGCCTCAGGTCTCTGAGGCGAATGAGGGATGCGGGAAGACAGGCAAAATATTTGGCCCTGCTTGATCTTAACCTTGGACGGGATGATGACCATGACTTCTATCACTGTCTGCTTTTGATGAACCGGACTGCGCATGTCATGAGTGCACTGAAGATGTAATATGTTGAGCTTCTCACGAGCTTTCTGCTGCCTTTCTGGACAGTTGGCAGCTCCATGTTCCCCTTGAGCTGGAAGAAAAACTCGCTGCCTGTGGACGGAATGCTTGGAATACTTGGAATCCATATTCATATTCCTTAAAAACACACAACCAAGCAGCTGTAGGGCCCAGCCTTCTTCTAGATGAAAGTCCTTGCCTAGGAATCATTCGTTTGAGTTTGAGCTCCGTTGCAGCCCACCAGAAGCAGAAACTGCCCGAGACAGCTGCTCAACAAACCTTGCCGCTAAGGCAGCTGAGGCTCGGGTATTCGGACCGCCAACAAACCTTGGTTCTTTACGCTCGCTCAAGGAATAAATTGCTGCTGAAACAAACTGCTGCCCAGTGATTTCTTGCTCGCAACAGTAACGATTGGCTGCAAATCTGTGATTGTCTCCTGATCTTTCCGCACCTACCAACAATGAGAAGGTTGTTCTCTATTGCTTTTCAGATCCTCTACACGCTCGTGTAGCAAGGTCATCGCGCCAAGTGGATCCAAGTGGCATGATGCTTAGCTGCCCCTTGTGCATCAGCTTGTTGCAGACTGGTGGTTTGAACTGATCCTTGTTCTGCTCGTACCAATCCTTAGCGCGTCAGGTTCGCCACGAGGATCTGCGGCAACTGCAACGAAATATTGTGACTACTTCACTGATTTCTGGACTTGGCTCCCAGACTTCAATGTGATGAAGCCTGCGAGATGTGCTGCGCAAAAAGGAACCACAGGAACGATTCAAAACGAGACGTAAACTCATCTCAAACATTCTCAAAGTATCAGCTGCCGGGGTCCAAACGCACATATTCCGGAGGGGACCACCACACCATCAGTCCTCACACAACATGCGCATGAGTCACAGAGCAAGGTACAGAAATTGAGCTGAAAGTTTCTTTAACAATTACTCAAAGCTAGATAACCACCAATCGCAGCAGACTTCAGTGCCCTTCCTTGCCCGCTTGGCGGGAGGCTCAGCACTGGTATCTGGCATGGCTGGCATGGGAGCTGGTGCAGCCAACATGATGACAAGCTGTGGGATTTCACTTGAGCCAAAGTATACAGCGGCGAGAAGTTCAAAGTTTCAGCGCTTGCCGGCCACCAACCCTTTCATATCATGTTATGATGTTGTCTATGTCTTTTAAACATCTCTTGTGAATCGTACATATGATGTGCATCTATATACTCTATACATATCTCAGAGGATGTGAGTCAACAAAGCTATGACCGTCACAAAACGAAACATGTAGCTCGCTGCGCGCACCACGCAAGAAGCACAGCTTGGGGCATACGCACAGACACACCATAGATCCTCGGACAGCAAAAATTTCTCTAGGGCATCAGATATGGTCAGTGAAAGGCTGTACGGATCAAATTGCCAGATGGTCACTCATTCCAGGATCTTATAACTGCACAAAAGCACAATTTTCATGTGACAAAACGGTGAACAGAGGGCAGATGTGGGCCGATGTAGGCAGTAAGCCCCCCGCGCAAAAACGGTGAAGGTGGCTCCTGTCATGCTGAGCCCGGCAAGGAAAACCTTGTCCGCCAAGCTGCCCTGAATCTGCAGATACCTTAGGCCATCAAATGTTGCTTATGCCAAAGGCTTAAAGGTCCACAGAGAAATTTCCACCGCAGGTTCCAATTGGGATTTATGGTGACTTATAATCCTTTACAGTGAAGGGGCTTGAATCGGTGCTTCAGGGCACTAGTCCAGGAATTGACAAAGTCCAGGTGCAACTTTTTTTTCACCACCAGGTCTTCCGTTGGGAATTCTGAAAGACGGCATGAAAGCTACGCGACGCGCTGACTGCTTGGGCCAAGTTGCAATTCATTCTCTGTGTGCATCACTGCATCACATGCCATCAAGATGAAGACCAAACACCTTGAAAAATCCATCGTGACGAATACCGAAAGGCGATCATTCCCCTGATTACATCCAGTTGGAACAAAGAAATCAAGACTCCATATGCATATTATAATATATAATAATATATAGATGTGCTGACTCAGGGAAATCTAGGCACCATGCCGCACGAGGTTCAAGCCTTCAGTCGGCGGGGAAATCGGCAAGCCGCAGCATCTCCAAAGTTTGCATCTGCGGTGTCTCCGTGAAATTTTTTGGTCAGCTCAGCTTTTGGCCAAGAATAGAGTACGAACCAAATTCAAGGCTGCAACCACAGCAGCCTCAGAGCGTTGTGCAATGAAGAGCGAGATTGGATGAGATTGAGAGCAGCCTCGCCGCATTTGCGGTTGATACTTGAGGCAGTCTGGCACACCCCTCGCAACTGAGGAACCAAAAACATGATATTGGGTCTTGCGCAAAGGGGTGCACTCTCACTGAAATCACGCGATAAATGCAAAAAAGGGTGGAATTTGTGTCTCGATGTGTCTTGATCCAAACTCTGTGAGCAGAGCATTGGGTGGCTGGTCGGCAAGGCATTCCAGCCTGCAAAATGAACAGCGGCGGCAACTTCTGGATTGCACGGTTTCACACAAACACAAGAGCCTAATTATCATATCTGACTGAAAGCACATTTGGGGCTGGGCGACCGGGCCTGCTGTTCGCTATTGGAGACCAAGGATTGTGAGAGGTAATCACAAAATCGCTATGGCGTGAATATGCTTGAGCCATTAAACAACGACGCAATGCGACGCAAATTTTGTGGCACAGAAACCGCAGCAGTGTCAGCCGGAGGGGCATCCTTCTTGATAGATTTGATGTCGAGTTGCACATTCTCTGTGTTTTGATCAATACCTCTACAAGCTTTCGAAAAATTCAAAGCCCCATGCGTGTCCGTGACATCCGTGGCCAATTCATGGCAACATCGTGAGCAGCTGCGCCCGGCCTCTGGCTTCGCAACATTGTGAGCAAAGCTGCGCGCTTCGACATACCATGCCTGCAGATGTTGTCCGCGTCTGCAGTTTGTGATTTTTGGAAAGTGAACGTGTAAATCCGGCGGTTTCACTAGCAGTTCACGATGATGAGCATCATGAGGTGCTTTCCAGTTCATGCAAAAACCCTCATGGCAAGCGCTGCCTCCTTTGTGAGCCTTTCCACAAGTGAGGCATCAAAGCCTGCCAACATCGACCTGAGAGACAGAGAGCTTCAAACATGTATGACTGTGTGAGTATAAGACACAAGTCAGTCTCGCAGTCTCGCCAGATTTCCACGGAAGAACTGATGGATGTGCATCAAACGCATGAGATGTTTACAAAAAAACATTCCCCTGTGAAGTCCGGAATGATCAGCGTATGGTGCAGAATCTTCATGGCCTTGGCAGTAGCTGTTTGTCCAACAGCTGGCTATAGCGACGTTGCAGCTGGATGAGTTCCCATGCAACCTGCCGTATGAACAAATGTCAGCTGGTGGCTTTCACTAGGATGTTTCATGTTTGGCAAAATCTTGGCGGACTCCGAACATTTCTTCTTAAGATCTGGATTTGATATTTGAGTTCTACCAGTTCTACCCTCAGCTTGCTGCTTGGCACAGCAACCGAGCAAAGTCTTGGGGACCTGCCGCCGGGAGCTGCCGGGACCTGCCTTCAGTCTGGCCAGTTGGATCTGCTGGGCATCTTTCTGAACCTCACTCAACTACCGCTTCTTTCTGGCCAAGAACGTGTCCATGATGTTCATGTTTCTTCATTTTCAGGCCTTGATACATGATAATGGGAATATAATGGGTAAACACTGCAGGAAAAAAAAAAAAAAATGCATTTCAAGGCATAAATTCTGACATATATTCTGTCCGCGATCATACAATTCCACCATGTTCTCAAAGAAATAGATGCAACAGCCACTGGCATTTCATGGCATATCAATGCAACTGCATGTAATATTCTGTCCATGATCATACAAATCCGCAATCTGGCAAAAGAAAAAGCTCAGTTCATAACAAATTGTGTCGCAGCCTTTTCCAGGAAACCTAGTTTTTTTCCCTGTATCATCCCATGATAGTCATGTTTCAACATCAAGGATACATCATGTTGCGTGACACTACTTGAAAGTATCTAATTCAGCGGTTTATAGCCTTACTCAGTGCCGCACACGTTGCTGCCGCAACTGTGCGGCATGTGTATGAAGTTTGGCCTCCAGGGGGGCCCAGGGTGTCTTATCGCTCCATCGTGGAAATGTAGTTCCCAACATTGTACAGATATATTGTGGTTAAAACAATAAGAAATAAACCATCCCCCAAATCACCATAAATAGGTGATATAAACCATTCCCAAATGGGTAGTTTAATATTGTTTTAACATGTTTTAACCACATTAGACAGAATTCAGCAAACAATGAGGAACGCTATGTCAGCTCAGCACTCAGGTGTGAAATTAGTAGGATTGAAGGTGGCAATCCTAAATTGCACAAAAGGGGTGGCTACAAAATTGCACTTGGATAGTGAGTTTCACAGATTCGCCTCGCTGGCACGCGAAAGATCACTTCTAGCCTGCAGCAGCAGGTAATGGAAATTTTGTTTTCGGCACAGTCTTCAATGGCTTCCCATGAAGAATCCTACAGACGATCCCATGAAATGCCATTAAAAACACCGATCTCATCCTCAGTTTCTTCGGTGCATTCGAGGAGCATGAAACAACATTGCTGACATCGTCTCTGAAAAACCCTGTACATGGAAAATCATGGAAAGACTTCATCGGCAGAATCCCAGGGTGCATCATTTCTACAGCTATTCTAATTGCATTAATCATTTCCGATCGACATTCCTTCTGGTGGCCTCGGCAAAAGCTGCTGAGTCGTTCATGCCACGATTCAGCTCCTGGAAACAAATCGATCGCAACAAAAAATCGCAGGCAGCATGGAGAGAACCCACCGCTCCATGTAGCTTCTGGCACGAGTAGCCAAATACTCGCGGCCTCACGACAGTCAATCCTTCTGGAGATGTGGTGAGTTTTCAGAGTTTTCCCTCATCGTGGTTTGCAGGGTCTTTCCTGTCAGCTGTGACTTATAAAAAGTGTTTTTAGGGTTTTGGCCTTCGGGTGTCTCTTCGAAGAGCTTCAGCTTCCGCCGTCCTTCCTGCCATGTTACAGCGGAAGCCCAACAAAGACAGACTGCTTCAGTGCAAATGCTGGCTGCTTCGGCACCTCAAGCGACCTCTCCAGAAATTCATTGAAGACCTGTTGGGTCGCTTCGTGCATTTCCCTTTCCTGCGGATGCAATGCAACAGGCAACAGCACATCATGCAATGTGACGGGCGGCAACACAGTAAGTAGAGAGGGTGAGCAAACATTGCGAAAATATGCGAAAATCAGAGCACGAAACAATGCAAGAAAACTCTGGGACATGTTTTTTGTACAGCTTGGCCTAGCCTTCTTTTCCAGTTGGCGCAAGGCATCGATTTGGGTAACCTCCACACAAATGGAGAGCAAGGTGCAAATACTGCTTGCATCATACAGGCAGCGGAAGCAAAGGAGTGACAGCTGACAGGTTCAGTCTGTTGTCTAAGATTGTCTAAGTGCATCGAATGAGAAAAGTCCGTTCACATTTTTAAGTCATAGATGCTGGAGCCAGCGGCCTGCGCCGCGACCAGCTCATCTGCCTGAGCCTGGACTGCTTGGAAACTAACAAATCCAGGCTTGGCGAAAGATGGTGAAAGTACACAAGACAGAAGACATCACAAGAAACTCTCACGGTTGCTGAACGCGTGTGATCGTTCGATATTTTTTTGGCATGTCCACCGGCACCTGTTGATCACCTTCGTGTACGACAGGTCGTGCATCAGATAGAAAGCTCCCTGATGCAGCGACTTCGAAGCTGCCGTTCGCACAACAGGAAAGAATGACATCGGCTGAACTTTGTTACATGGCTGAACTCGATGGGGTTACTGTGCACCACAAATGTCTCCATATATTTGACTACGGATGATTGTGGGAAGCCCGGCAAGCTGGCAGATTCAAAGGTTTCTGAAGCTTTCAAAGGCTGGACCTGCTCGACTTGATTGGCTTGATCGCGGAGACCGTTTGGCCTACCCGGAAACATCTAAGCTGACTTGGAAGAAAGCCCTTCGAAATATTTCAAAATCACACTGTGGCACTTGTTTGAGGATTTTGGCCTTCCATGTTGGAGCCATGGGCGTAAAGGTACACTCAGACAGCTCCTTCGAGCTACAGACAGCTACAGATGTTACGCTGCACCGTCGGTTCAAGCAAAGCTGAAGTTGCAAGGGATGCCGTCCTGAAATGCTCGAATGCGCGCCTGCAAAAAGCGGGCTTTTAAAGTTGAAAGTGCTGACAAAGTGGCGCACATTTCTCTCCCCTTGGCACCTCAGATCGCTTCTTCTCAAGGCGATTGACGAGGCCCTCCTGCTTTTTGTTCATGCTTTCACTGTACCTTGTGGAGATTCACCAGCTTCGCGTCATAGATATTCAATGATAGTTATAAACTGTGAGAAAACGAGCATACTGAGCTTCCGGCCAGCTCTGAAACTGGTGCTGGCTGAAATTCCGGGGGCTGCAAGTGTTGGCAATGTTCTTCTGGACCTCTTCTTCTTCCTTCCGCTTTTTCTCTTCCAGTTTTGCCTGCCACTTCTGAAGTCGTATCTCATGATCTTCATACAGATCCTGGTAGCGCCTCTTCTGCGATTCTGAACGCTGGGGTTTTCCCGGCCGCTGTGGGCGCTGGGGGCTTTGGGTTGGGGAAATGCTACCAGATCGAGCACGCATGGAGTATGGCACTTCCCATGGAGCTTCTTCCGCGGTCTTCCCTTGCCAAGCTGCACCTTTGACAGAGCCTCCATTTCGTGGACTTGTTGGCTTACTCTTGGGGCTATCAGATTGAGATCGAGGCGACCCATCTTCAGATTTGGTGTGCTTCATGGCATGGCTTTGGTAAAACCTTGGGCTGCCCTCTTTGGATGTGGCTTTGGATGTGGGAGTGGTCGCGATCTTTGCATCTGGAGCTGGTTGATTCCGTGGAGATATTGAAGGTTGTCGGGAGGACGGGGGCCAAGCGCCCACGGATGCCACCGAGACAACTGATGCCACAGGCGCAGGGCTGGGAGCGAAACTCGCAGTGGCAACTGGTACACCAGTCTGTACAACTCCAGAGCCCATCCTGAAAAGGGGATCAAAACTGTTCAAATTTGAGAAATATGACCAAAGTTGAGGCGAATGACATAAATGACAGGCTAGGAATATGCGGAATATGGGAAATGATCAACTTTGAGTTCAATCCTGAGAGCAGCAACCAAACCTCGCCTGAACATCGGCTGTGGTGTTGGGGTCACAGCCCTAGCTGTAACCGCCCTTTGCTGCATCTGCACCACACCACTGGGCATGCTGCCGACGCTGTGACAACGTTGCATACCCATGCTAGGCACTGCTGCAGGCATAGACACTGCCGGCACTCCCATCAGTCCGCCTGCACCGTGGTTTGAGTTTGGTCAATAAGTACTTCCCTTCTGTCCCTTCTCAAGAAAAGCACCAACATGTGAATCCTCAACGTGCGGATGGTTGCTTGATGTACCGCCTTGTGAAGCCACTCGAGTTAGTTGCGGAGGAAGCTGCGGACTTGCCTGGCCGGTGTTTGAGGTTCTGAGAGATAAGTGGGAAGCGCAAGATCCATTGCGCCTGCGGCAGGGTCCGAGCGCCCACTGCCATCCTGCAATTGAAATGCTGAAGGTCACATGCAGAGGGGAATCCCAAAAGTGAATGGCATCCAATCGGCCAATCAATGAGCCAATGGATATCAATGGATTCCAATGGTTTCATTTCGCCATATTGTGTTGGTGAAAGGTTGTGGCGAGCGACGGAGCTGCCGCACATGGCATTGGCAGCGTTGTGGGCAAGGTCCTGAGGGTGGAGGGTTTCCCACTTCCTGCACTATAAAGGAAAGGGATTGGAAAACGAGGGGCACATGAGGTCAAAAAGTTGTGTTTACTGGTTTCTAACGGTCCTTGCACCTCAAAATCAGTAGAATCAGAATCCGTGGAAATTTAAGTGTTGTCGCCGGTCTCTTAAGGCATGTCCTCATGTAAAGTTTTTACTGCTGCAGACTTTCTGGGTCACCAGGCAAAATGAAATCACAAACACTGCGTGAAATGCATGCTAGTTTTACATGTCATTTGTCCGTGTATATATATATATATATTATATATATATGTATAATCTGTGGTTGGATAGCGGGCCCTGAAGACATGACTGTGGTCATGAGATTGTATCCCTTTGGCCGTTGGAAGTGGTGTCAGTGGTGTCATCAGGTAACATAAGAGTGGAATGAGCTCGTTTCACAATAATCATATATATATATGTATATATGTATATATGTATGTGGTGCCTTTGCTTCTTTGATAGGAACGGTAAAAAGGATAGGCTTTACAACTCCGAGAAAACGGTTGCTACCATTGTGTGTCACGAAGTCAGAATTCATGAAGTGAAGAGCCGGGCCGACATTTCTTCTCTTTGGTCCTTCCTTGACTCTCCCGATAACAACATTTCGAAACAGGAGAGGATGTTCATTGCAAAGGATTTGAACCTTCACCCTTCAAGTCACATCTCAAAGACCATCAAAGACCCTCAAAGACCCAATCCCGGAAAAGCCCCAAGGCCCCAAGGATCTCAACTAGGACCCCCAGCGGGCGTTGCGCTGGAAGTAACATGGCTCTCAGGTCATCACGGAGAAGGGCGACGCTGAGAGACGCTGAGAGACGCTGAGACTGTTGCTGCTTTAGGACGTCAGATGACGTCAGCATCCTGTCCTCCTTAAGATGACTAGCAGCCTAGCATGACAATTGCAAAGAGGGCGAACATTCATTTCGCGACTTCAAGTCAAGCTGCTTGTGTTCTGTCAGGCGTCTGTAGCTGTGTTCTCCATGAATTTCACATGATCCTTCACATCGCCTGCCATAGGAGAAAAAGCATCACGTTGACAAACGAAAGTGTAGTCTCTGCTGCACTCAACTCACTTTGTGGAGTAGGGGCCGCAATCGGATTGAACATAGTGAACTACGATTACCTCGGTATTTGTGTCATGTCTCCAACAACTACAAACACTGACAGCAGAGCACATCTCGAAACCTTTTTGCGATCACTCCAGCCCACGCTTGTGGTGGACCAGCTCCTCCCTGATGCATCACCATTATCTCCACCCTGGATTCCAAACTCCGAAGAAAGCACTGTCATTGAAAATGCGACACCAATTCAAGCATCCCAAAGCATCCCTGCCTCCCGGAAGTCAAGTTTGAAAGTAAGCGCTTTGGCCTTGTTACCACATTGCAACTGTGGTCGATGCTGTATAGAACAAACGTTTCATGGGAAAGAAAAGGAAAACACGAACAGAGAACCACCTGGGTACCCATAGTACCCATGAGCACAGAACCTCTTCCTCTAGCTTTTGGCAGAGCTCTAACACCTGCCCAATGAGGTGCCACCGGCTTCAAAGTTCGTTGCGATGGTGCTTCCAAAATATGCAAAAATCGCACTCCTCGGCTTCAATGTCTCCACCCTGAGCAACGATCGCAGACCAGTACGAAGGTACACTGATCACAGCAGACCAAGAGCGAACGAAATGAACAACTCTGGGAGCCATGCCAACGGGCCATCAATGTCATGGACACGTGGCACATGCGGAGCTTGCCTCAGTCATAGTGAGGTCTGTCAGAGGTCACCTATGGGTCAACTTCAAAAGATTCAAAATCCAAAAGGTCACCTGAGTCGACGGGGCCTTTCAGTTGCCTTTCCTATCGAAGCACCCCGCAATTCAGATGTCCATGTCTATGGTCACGGCCGCAATTCTGCCAACTCCTGTGAGGCCACCAGACTGCCCTTGAATGTCAACAAGTTACATTGCAACCGCAGCTTCCAGAAAAATGAAGATGGCGTTGAAAATTATATGTTCAAGAACTGAACCAATGCGAATGCACAAAAAACACTTCCAATTATTGGACAATATTGCCCCCAGGTTTCTCCAAGTTTACACAGACCTCGCGGCAGCTTCGCAGTTCAATCTGCGCCTATCGGAATATCAGACACAACAAATGTTTAAAGTTTAAAGTCACAAGGAGGATAGGAGACAGCGTGGGAAATCAAAAAATCGGAAGAACTCGGATCATCTTGGATCTTAGCACTCCGGACTCTTGGTTTTTTGCTGAAGTTTGCCAATTTCTTCATTATCTTCATTTCATCTCTCAATACTTTCATGTCATGATATTTCATGTAGACCATTTTTTGGTTCCCATCTCTGGTTCACCCTTAAACCAGTCGACTTCTCGCCGCCTCTTGAGCTTCTAATGCGTTCTGTTCTGCACGTGCCTTGCAGAAAATTTAAGCAAAAAATATTCCGGCCTAAAAACAGTTACTGAAAGTTTGTAGTACTCAGAATTGAAGTTGTTCATCTGGTTTGACTTTCAGAGTGCAACAAGTCCAACATGTTGTAACATGCTCACCAACTGTCCCTTTGCCATTGGCAAGCCTCTGCTGTCGTAAGTGTCTCACAGAAGTGCTCCTGTGAACAACTCCAATCCAAGCACAGTTGCGAAACATGCCGGTTGCCGCGTCCTCCCGTTTTCGCCAGCCTTCCTGCTCAGCCTGTCAAGCTGAGTCAGGCATAGCTCTTGGGAGTCAAAACTAATGGAGTGATGGCCTCATAGGCGGCTTTCAAGCGACCTGTCCGGAATGGTGTCACGATGTTCCCACGGGACCACTGCAACTACAAAGCAGCAGTTAGCATATGTTAGCATCAAAAACAAAAAGTTAAGAGTGGGAATTCTGAGGTTTCCGTGCTAAAGAGCCGGCATCATGCCTAGTTCACTGCGTGCAGCTGCCAAAGCATGTTCCGCTGTATACCGGCGTCGCGTCTGGTGTTCCACCTGTGCATGGAGGTAAACACAACAATCTGAGATCAGCAAGGGCTGTTCTGCTTGAAACGCGGAAAATATCAGTTTTACTGTATCTCTTGATTCGCACTTCATTACATTACATTACATATGCATCCATTCATCCATTCATCCATTCATCCATTCATCCATTCATCCATTCATCCATTCATCCATTCATCCATTCATCCATCCATCCATCCATCCATCCATCCATCCATCCATCCATCCATCCATCCATCCTCTACACGTTTTGTTTTCACATGCATGTGAATACATAATACCTGCAGATTCGAGAGGGCATTTGGGTCGCAATGACTTCGGAGTTGTTGGGGGCCGTTGGTTAAAATCTCATGAATTCAGAGCACTGTCTGCAGTGAGTCATGGCTTGGAACCATGCTCCCAACAAGCCCTAGTTCTAGTTGCATCACGTCGAGCACCGCCCGCACCCCGATGAAATGAAAGGCTACGGCTACGGGAATTGCGCAGCAGGAACGGCTTTTCGAAGTTGACAAATATTGCTGGGAATGTGGGCTGAACACGGGCCTACTTAGCTCAAACCTCCAACACTGGGACCAACCTTGGCCTTGGCCTTACAAGCTAACTTGGGCCCAGTTTGGGCGCTCCGGCACTTTCGGTGCGGACGGATTTACACTTATGATTGTACGTATGTTTTGATGTGAATTCATCTATAAATTCTATAATATAATGCTGTGCACCACTATGTGAATATGATTGCTACCGCTACTGCCAATGTAGTTCGGTGCGACGGGACCTCCCGTCTGGCATCATCAAAGGAGGCTTCCAAAGCAGCACCTCGCAGCAGCAACTGATGACCATTGCTGTAGATTGCTGCGGTGCACTTTCACAATTCAAGTTGTGGATGTGAAAAATAAGAATGAAACTCCAGGCCAAGCATAGGTTTTCTCCGAAGGTCCACATCTTGTGTTGTCACGAAAGCTTTCAATCGTGCCAACACTGCTACCTTTGCAGCCAGAAATCAAAAGAAGCCAAGCTGTTCAGCCCACTTCAGAGCACCAGACCCAACACAAGGTTTGGACATGTTTGAAGAATTTTGGATATATTGTATGTTGCGTATATTCTTTTGGGACAAAGAGACCAGCCATTTTGTTCAAAAAATCTCTCGGCCGCTCGACCGCCCCGTGAGAACACTATCTGCATTCTATCTGCTTTGTACAGAGAGATCAAGAAAGTCCTGTACCCGCAATCGTGTCATGTTTGTGTGTGTGTGCCCTTGTTCATCTTGTTAGAATCTTGTTCATGTCTCACAGTCTCACATCTTGCATAAATTCAAACCACCAGAAGAGAGACATCAACGGTATACAGCGAAGCAACATGATCTCCTGCAACGTGGCACGTCGTGGCAAGTCGTGGCAAGTCGTGGCACGTCGCGTCAATGAGGCCACTCTTTTCGACTCAAGCCAAGCGCTGGTTCATCCAGGATGACTGGACACCAACCTGAAAGATCTGAAAGGTCACATCAGTCAGCCAGCTCAGTAAGAACATGTGATCTTAGTGATATCAGTGATGGATTTCTCCCCCGATGCATCTATGACTTGTCTGAAACTTGCACTTGTGCAACTTGTGCCATGCTTTTATGCGACCACTTCCGAAGCACATTGAGGTCTGCGCATATCCCTCTAGGTCAATGAAGCAAATGCAATGAAAACCGCCTGCCGGGATCTGCCGAAGGCGTTTGATCATTGCCATTTATCAGATCAGTGCTTTTTGTCAAGAGCAAATTGCGTCAGGCACAAAAAACCCTTCGAAAAAAGAACTTGAACGAAGCGACCAGATGAACCAGTTTTCCAGCACTGGCTACAAACCTCAACCCTCCACGAACCTGCCTGTGTCGAAGCGGCGCAATTCTTTGTCATTGCTTGGGCTGCGTTCCATCAACTTTTCAGAGCCTTCGAAAAAGGTAATCTTATCCTGCAATGTGGGCAGGCTAGGACCGCTAGGAGCAATCAAAGCCGTCAGAGCTGAGTCAGAGCTGACAAACAAACTCGGAACACGCGAATCACAGCGTGTTCGGATCCGTGGCCAAATGATTTGCGAGTATTTGCGAGCAGTCAAAATATTTACAGCCTCACTTATATACTGTATCTCACTTCAAAAAATAACTCAGCCACGTGGGAGCATCCTGCGGGTCGTGGATAATCAGGAATGGGAACTTTGCATTCGTCATATCCTGCCAAAGGGCAAACAGTTCCATGTCATCTTGAACTGTTCAGTCACTGGCTCTCTGATTTCAGCGCATCTGTCCTGCCTATGCCCTGTACAAACTGTACAAGATTCTCAAAAAGATTTAACAGCCACGTGAGGCAGCTTGCTGCCACAAAATTTGGTGAAATGGGAGCTTCTTGTGCTCAACGCCGCATTGTCCTTGTCCATGCTTGAGAAAACTTTGGCGAACGCTCCAGCAGTTCCCCACCGGGTATTTCGAGTCCAGCCAAGTCCTGTGACCAATCTGTGGCAAAGATTCTGTCTGGGCACTTCCACTCTGCTGATTTTGCTGCTCGCACTCAGTCCTACGTCTGGAAAACGTAACGGGTCGTCTCGCATTTCCATCTCAGCATACATCTTCTGCTTCGGATCGCCTCAGCACAAGCAAAAATCCATGGCAGATTATGCTTTGCAATGGTAGAATCCTGTTTAAGTCTACCAACCTCGCCAACCCCCCACCACACATGACGAAACCACCAAGGCACTAAGGACGTAAGAGTGGCCGTAGTTGATTTTGCTGCTGGAGCTCAGAATGGAAGGCATCCCTGAATGTGAAAAACAGGGAACGACCTGGGCAAAGTCCAGGCAGAGTGGGTAAAAGGATGGAACTTCCAGACCCGGGTCGTCAGCGCGTGATGAAACAAACAAGGGGGTCCTCGTCTTCATCAATTTCTGAATTCGCAGAACATGCAGATGCATCTTTGTCGCATTAGATATGGGCACTCCAGTCAGAGAGCTGTTCTGGAAATACTCTGCCAGATCATCATTTCACCCAGGTGCTCCCAGTACAGCAGTGATGCGAACAAACCAGACCGTACAGCAAAGCTTTGATGTTTTTTCCTATCAGTCCACTTGCCATGAATATCATGAATATTGAGACATGGACTTCAACTTCCTCCCCTTTTTGCTGCACGCTTTGCACGCACACACGCACACACGTTGTGTAGGTGTGTAGGTGTGTAGGTGCATGCATGCATGTATGCATGTATGCATGTATGCATGTATGCATGTATGCATGTATGCATGTATGCATGTATGCATGCATGCATGCATGCATGCATGCATGCATGATGCATGGATGTATGCATGGATGGATGTATGTATGTATGTATGTATGTATGTAGGTAGGTAGGTATGTATGTAGGTATGTATGTATGTATGTATGGTAAGGTAATCTAACGTAACGTAACGTAACGTATGCATGTATGTATGTATGGTAATGTAATGTAACGTAATGTAATGTAATGTAACGTAATGCAATGTAATGTAAGGTAAGGTAAGGTAATGTAACGTAATGTAATGTAATGTAACGTAATGTAATGTAAGGTAAGGTAAGGTAATGCAAGGTAATGTAAGGTAAGGTAAGGTAATGTAATGTATGTATCTATGTATCTATGTATCTATGTATCTATGTATCTATGTATCTATGTATCTATGTATCTATGTATCTATGTATCTATGTATGTATGTATGTATCTATCTATCTATCTATCTATGTATTCATGTATGCATATATGCATGTATGCATGTATGCATGTATGCATGTATGCATGTATGCATGTTTGTATGTTATGGTATGGTATGGTATGGTATGTGATGTAATGTAATGTAATGTAAATGTAATGTAATGTAAATCTAATGTAATGTAATGTACTGGTATGTAATGTAATGTAATGTAATGTAAGGTTATGTACGTACGTACTTACGTACGTTACATACGTATGTCCGGTACGTCCGTCTGTCTGTCTGTCTGTCTGTCTGACTGGCTGGCTGGCTGTCTGTCTGTCTGTCTGTCTGTCTGTGCGTACCTACGTACGTACCTAAGTTCTACGTACCTGCGTACCTATGTACCTACGTACCTACGTACCTACGTACCTAGGTACCTACGTACCTACGTACGTACGTGCGTATGTATGTATAGATGTATAGATGTATAGATGTATAGATGTATAGATGTACTGTATAGATGTAAAGATGTATAGATGTATATGTGTATAGGGCTATAGATGTATAGGGCTATAGATGTATCCATGTATCCATGTATCGATGTATACTGTAGATGTATAGATGTCTGGATGTGTAGATGCATAGATGTATAGATATATAGATGTATAGATGTATAGATGTATCTATGTATAGATGCATCGATGTATAGATGTATACTCGTATTATACATCTATACATCTATACATCTATACATCTATACATCTACACATCTATACATCTATGCATCTATACATCTATACATCTATACACAGATACATATATGCATATATGCATATATCCGCCGACCCCAGCAAACGGCAGGGGGAGCGCGCCCGAGAAAAAGTTGTAGCCTGCCCTCAAACGCTCCGCAGCGCCTTTGCCGGCGCTTTTGGCCATCTGCCAGGCCTTTGCCCAGTACTGCGGGCCTTTGCACACAACTTTTCTAGTGGCTTCAGAAAGCCACGTTAGGCACTCGCCTGCCTTCAAACCCTCCGCAGCGCCTTGGCCGGCGCTTTGTGGCCATCTGCCGGGCCTTTGACCAGACTTTTCTAGTAGCTTCAGAAAGCAACGTTAGGCACTAGCCT
>Ga0126342_10007337_pt1 | contig 19663 bp, 22 predicted proteins | sample Cyp1metagenome_FD_92528 | JGI IMG/M metagenome (GOLD analysis project Ga0126342, IMG submission 92528) | Coral microbial communities from Lord Howe Island, Old Settlement Bay, Australia - Cyphastrea 1 metagenome | ecosystem: Host-associated > Invertebrates > Cnidaria > Coral ... | reverse complement strand
CAAAGCTAGTCAGCCGTTTCTGTGTCACATTAGCCAGCGTTTGGCTGTGGCACCCAATCTAGATTACTTGCACGGCTGCATGTGCAGAAAAACCTGCAGCTGAGCTTTAATGGCAGGATTGAAATATATATATATACACATATATATATATATGGGTGTGTGTGTATACTGGAGCCATTAAAAGTACATCGGTTTCCCGCTTCATTATATTGGCTGATAGGTTTCTCTTGTATGTGTTATAAATAGTAGTCCCCAATAACTGTGGGTAGTATACATATTTTAGAGATTTGAAGGGATACATTTACATAAAACTATATCTGTAGATATTTTGAAGGGACTTGATTATTGGGTGAATAATAGTACCCCATTTGACCAAACCCCATATATGACAGTTGGGATTTGGGAAATCATTCCCAAATAGCCGAACTGATCTGGTTTAGGTGGCTCTTCTCAGTCAGTAGCTGGTTTGTGATCCCAGTTGTAAGAAGGGTAAATAAGGTTAGGTTTAGTCCAGTTGTAACTGCGGTTATAACCCACTTGCTGACTGGGATGAGCCACCAAGTAGGGATTTTAGAGATTTGAAGGGATATATGATAGTCTCATATAGTCTCTACATATACTGTTATATATATATACATATACCTTAGGGATATATATATATACTGGGATACAACCATCAGCAGTTGGATTTTAACTACCAAAAAATACGGGCAATTCCAGTGGCTGGTGCATTTGTTACTGGGAACCCATGACCAGTGAACTGCCTCACAACCCATGGCCTGTCTCAGTAAAAAAAATCACCATTTGAGCACCAGTTGAGCCTGGTTGATCGCCAGTAAAACTGGTGATTTGAAAACCGTTTTCTGGTGATAGTTTTAAAGATTTCTTTGGGGGATGTCATGAATGAATGGGATGTACAACCATGATCAACCACTATAACCATCAAACAAGATGATTTAGCCCACAAGAAGCAAGATAGTGATCAACATGTTTATTGGGAGATAAGATGATATAAGGATGGTGTATATATATATATACTGTATATATACACATAACATCACAGAACCAAAAATTCACAGTTGGTGTCTTAAGCATCAAACATCGGATCAACAGCTAACAAGTTTATGGGGATATGATGCGATACAGTAGATCACCAAAGCATTTAGGGGCATGAAATGATGTATTTGGGGTTTGTCCAACCATGATGAAAATGATATACTGCTTGGTGGTTTCAAACATGGCTTTTATTTTCCATTTCATATATGGGATGTCATCCTTCCCATTGACGAACTCATATTTTCCAAGATGGGCACATTGCACCACCAACCAGTATAAAATGATGAACCATGAAATTTTGTGGTAGCCTATTTTCAGACAATCCCTTTTGGCAATGGAACGTGAAATCATCCGAATTTCAAGGTTCTGGCTGGATAGTTCCCTGCACCTGAAAAAACATGCTGGCGATTTGGGGTGGTTCCCATGGCAACCATTTATGGTCATAGAAAACAGTTTGCTATGCTATAGATGGCCCATAGAAATCGATAAAAATGATGATGTACCTATGGAAAAAGGCGTGTTTTTGTTCATGGCGACATTAAATTACCAGTTGTATAGATCCAGTTAGTCGTTTTTTTTCCATAGAATTGGATGATGGGAAAATTTACAGGAAACCCCTATATTTGATGGTAAAAACCATGCTCTCCCGTAGATTTTCCCTTAAACCAATCCATTGATTTTTGGATTTACCCATAGCTTCCCAAGTTCGAGCCTATCAAGCTGATATCCCCAGCGCTGAAAAGGCTAGAAGATTTGGACCCACAGCTCTTCAAAGCTCCGATGTGAAAAAAAACATCGACGCCACCGCGGGCCAAGGGCCGGGGATGGGGCCTGGGGGATGGAGAAATCCCATGAGGAAAACCTATGGAAGATCTATGGAGAACATGTTCTGTAGCTGATCCGCTTGGTCCATGAGCGAGAAATGGAATGATTGTGAAGTGATGAATGCTTGGTGACTTTGGTGACTATATGAGTTTATGGATAGTTTATGGTGATTGGGACGTATCGTCTGATATCATCCAGTCCAGTGGGGTCCAGTGGGGTCAACCGGTGAGACCACCAGCCATGGCTGGATACAAGTCGTCACCGGCCTTGAAGAAATGCACAACAACTGGTGTATGGGACAACAAACACATCGATTTCCATGTTTTTTTCGGTTCCGTAGAAATCCATTCCATTGGAGGAGCATCAAATTTTCCGGCATGTCTGCCATTGTGGGTCAAAAAGTGTCAGGCCAAGGCTGCTGAGGAAAACGAATTATGACTTTCACTCCAATTTGTTTGCTCTATCACAGGTGTAGCATCCTGCAACCCCAAACTTCATCAATCCCACAGTTCAGATACAGATTCCCATTTTTCAGGTGGTTTTTTCAACCACCAGCGCCTGAAAATCACCTGGAGTTCCCCACAAATGCCCCATTGAATTAGGGAACATGATTTTCTGCAAAAAACACATCAAAACTTGGGATTTTTGGGGTGCTTACATGTGTTTACCCCAACATTTTCAGACCAAATCTGACGCCAGCCTTTTTGCTGCCCATGTTCCTCCTAGCCGCGCCCGGCCCCCGCACCTCGCCCTTGTTGCGCCTTTGCAGCGCCCAGCCGCCCGGTGCCGTTCCTGCGTCCTTCGCCACCGTTCCGGCGTCGGCAAGCGCCTGGGCGGTGGCCCTGGGGCCCCTGGTGGGGCGGAAAGTGCTGAGGTCATCCAGGTCCAGGGCCTCCAGGGTGAAAGCGGCGGAGTCGGAGTCAGCAGCTGGGCGGCATCGGCGTTTTGGGCTCGCTGGCCTCGGAGATAGTGGGGAAAAGTCACTTGGGCTTTGCCCAAGTGCTGAGTTCTTTTTAGATGTTTTTACTAGTCTGTAGTTTGAGGTTTTGGAAACACCAGGAGTCAAAGATGTTTTAGAGGGAAGTACTATTTTGCCCTTAAAATGAGAGGATTTGGAATGGAAGCCCAGCAATGAGGCCGCCACCGTTGGCGACGATGCCAAATTCCTGGCTGAACTGCAGAAACGTGTTCAGGTGGGGCCTGTAGTTGTTGCAGTGGTAATCTGACCTGCAGTTTTAGATGAGGTCTATACGTCTATGGAAAGTTTGGCCACATTTTGTTGGACACCCTTGGATTTGATTTCTTGGTCCCTAAATCTATTGATGCTGAAGTTCCTGAAAATCAGCCTCCATACAATTTCTAGATAAACGACCTATATACTGTATACTTCCTATTGGGGGCAATTGCGTTTCCATTTGCATTTGGTACACCCCCATGTTTGTCAAATCTCTTTCTTTGTGGGTCATTGTTGTTGGCTCCTCACGGATAGGCGCATCAACTCTGGTGATAGCCTATCATTGTTGATTTGGCCTAACATAATGAATCCCAAATTGAACGATTTTCCGTTTGGATTCTTTGAGACGGGCCCTCCCAAAAGTTAGGTCAGTAGGTTTATAAACCCCATGAATATTATACTTTATATCATGTTATATCACCTGGTTGGTGGTTTGGAACATGATTTTTATTTTTCCATATATTGGGAATGTCATCATCCCAACTGACGCACTCATATTTTTCAGAGGGGTAGGTATACCACCAACCAGATATAGTTATATCATGTTATATCCCCCACAGTTGCCATAGTTCACCGAGCTCGCTTCTTGTGCAACGGAAGCCTCACCTTATAATCCCTCCAAAAAATATAGGAAAGGTATGTAGATTAATGTTGGGAAGAAGGATTACCATCACTAGGAATGGATTACCATCATTAATGTATATTAATGTCAAGTCAAACATGGGTTATTTAAGTTGAATTCGTTTCTAGAAGGTTTGGATGATTTTAGACATGATGTTTTTCAATTAATTACTAAGGTCATGACCATATATTACCATCATTAGTGTTGCAGTGTTGATTAATATATGATTCGATTCAGAATGATGATTTCAGATGATTTCAGAGAATGATGTAGATTAACTGGTTGGTGATTTGGAACATTTTTGATTTTCCATAATAGATGGGATAATCCTTCCCATTGACTTTCATTTTTTCAAGATGGTTAAAACCACCAACCAGTTATTTTTTTCATTTATCCTCACCATTTTTATAGGTGGTATGGTTACCATTCCCAGTCATGGGTGGTTTATGACATTGTTTGAACCACATTAATAATCATCAACCACTAGTTATTGCCATCATTTACCATCATTATCAATTATAACCATTGCCATTACCATGTATAGTTAGCTTCATCTATAGATTATTACCATTTTTATAGGTGGTATAACATGGTATATACTAACTATATCTAACTATAATATAATGAACATCATTATTACTATTCTTATAGGGGGTATAACCTGGTTTAATTGTTTTAACCACATTCATGTTGATTCATGATGATTCGAGAATGAATAATGTTGATCAATAAGGAACATATGTGGTTAACAGATTAAATTTGTTTAACCACATTGCATATTCCTTATGTTGTAACTTTAATGTTGATTCATGATTTTATTCAACGTCGGGATGGGATTCGCCCCGATGTCTCGCCGACGTCGCCAGGAGGTGAACGCGCAGCTGGAGGTGCGCAGAGAGCGGATCGATCGGAACTGGCGGAGGGGAAGGGCCAAAGCCCAACCTGCAGTGATCATTCAGGAGCTTCTGATGTGTTCCATGGGTATTTATTGGGTTTATGGAACATTAAAAATCATTAAACATCATTAAATATTTATCATGAAAATCCCAAATAAAAATCCCATTCAGGAGCTTATTATTTGGGATTTCATGGGATTTTTGGGATTTTTTGCACTGAGATTTCATGAGATTTGATGGTGAGATGAAAAATTTGGCGATTAAAAAATGGGTTCAGAACAAAGTTCAGAACGGTTGAATCATGACTTCCAGGGATTGGAATGGATACCATGTGATACCCATAGCCCATAGCCCCAAGTATTCTCAATGAGTAGGTTTATATCCCAAACTGGTTGGTGGTGACTGGAACCATGGAATTCTATGAATTTCCATTCAGTTGGGAATGTCATCATCCCATTTGACGCACTCATATTTTTCAGGGGGGTAGGTATACCATCAATATATGGAGATCCTAGCCAGGAATGGAGAGAATTCTCAATACGTGGCTTTTTTTTTTACATGGTGTATACAACCTTTTTGTTTTTGCTTGATTGGATAGAGTAATTTTCTAGGCTTATGGGAATAGAATGCGGAAAAAATCAACAATGAGAAAATCAAGCTGGTGCTCCAGATTTTTGTTGGCCAAGTTTATTCAGTTTGTTATAAGCTGGTTTATGGTGATTGCAACTATAGCTAGATGGGCTTATAAACCAACTTGTAGCTAAGGGGGCAGCATCACAAGGTTCTCATGCGTAAGATTGGGATCACCAGATCCCCGCCTCGCTGTGTTGCATGGCAAAACATGACCTGGATTTATGTTTTAAAAAAACGATGTACCCTCTGGTAAATTAACAGTTGGACCCTGAAAAGAACCAATTTTTTACTAGAAATTAATCTTCCAAACCCGACAACTGGCAGGGTCTATGTTAATTTTCTGGAGGGTAAGTGAATCTATTTTTAAGGTGAGCGGACCCAAGAGTGGCTGGTATGATCATCGCTACCATTATTTGTCTATAGATATATATATATGTGTGACATTGTATGACTAGAAATGCACCATGTTGTTAATCTATCGGGAATGTACTATCTCATATTATATCTGGCTACATGAGATAAGGACCGAAGGACCACTGGTGCGCCGCCACTGGAATGAGGTCAGTGAAATTCTATAAGTTACCTGGACTCCATGCATTCTGATTTTTTTTTTTGCCCACCCCAAAGTCCAAAAGAAAGGAGATGATCTTGTACTCATCATTGGTTGATATTGATTGTATGGGCAATTTTTCATGGGCATTATGATACTATCCAAAACACCATCTGGTAGCATCGCGCGGCATGGAAATCCCCGAAGCATTCATGGAGGTTTAGTTCGCTGGCATTTTATAGTCGAAGTAAATTGGGGTTTTCCCAGCAAAGCATGTTTGATTGCCTCACCCATAGGATCCATGGTGCTGCTATATATGGTAACATTTACCATCAATATACCCCAGTCATGTTAGCATATATACCATACATGGATCCTATGGGTCAGGGTATGAAGATGCTTGCAATTCTTTTCCCGACTCCTCCCGGTCATTGACGGAAATAGAGAAGGCCCTGCAACGAGGATCATTGCTTGCTCAACAGCATTCAGAAAAAACAATCCGTAAAATGTCCTTCGTCATTTTGGAATGATAGATTGGATCTGTGTAAGCCATTAATTGGTGCCCATTAACACCCATTGACACCTATTGACACCCATTAAGACCCGCGGCTACATCCTCATTCCCATGAAATCCCCGTCAAATCCCAATGAAATCTCTTTTAAATCTCCATTAGGGTTTGTGAGAAAATGTTGCATACCCCAGCAATCCATTGGAATTGGGGATAGCCTATTTTCAGACCAAGCCATTAAGTTTCATTTAAATTTCCATTTGAGTTTCGTTTAAATCTTCATTAAGTTTCCATTACATCTCCATTGAGTTATATGAAGTTTCATATAGATTTCCCGAATGTGGTGCACTCAATTTCATACACTATCCCCAGGTCATCACCATTTTTTGTGGCTGGTTTTCCAACCATCCCCAGTCATGGCAGGTTTACTATTGGGCTTTCCACATATTATATATATATTATTTATATTTATATATTATATATTATATATTATATATTTTATATTATATATTATATATTATATATTATATATATTATATTATATTATATTATATATTATATATTATATATATTATATTATATATTATATATTATATATTATATATTATATATTATATATTATATATATTATATTATATTATATGATATTATATGATATTATATGATATTATATTATATTATATGATATGATATTATATTATATATTATATATATCATCCTCTAAACTGACATGGACATGGAAAACCCATCATTTCTAGGGTTTCCCCATGAGTTTTCCACATTTTTACCCAAATTTAAAAACCTCCCAGGACGACTGGGTGCGGCGCGTGGCGCTCAGCGGCGACGAGGTCTTCGTCGGCACGGCCTCCAGTGGCATACGACGCCATGTGCTCGGCGCCGTGGAAGCGCGGCAGGTCTTTCGAGTGCAAGGCACCCCCGGGGTACCCGGCCCCGGCGGCGATTTTGGTGATTTTAAAGGGGGCTTTCAGGTGGTAATTCTGTTGGTAAAACATGGCAAAACTCAAAATTAAAAGAGGCGGAAAATAAGTGGTTCGTGCAAGGCGGTGATTGTGGGGTGGAATCAGGGTTGGTTTATGGTGGTCTATTGTTGTGGTAAAGCGATAAACATAAATAGCAGCCATTGATGAGTTGGCAAGTTGGTTAGACATAAAGAACCACAGTCGGTAATGAAAGGTGGTAAAGCTGAAAATAGAACACCATTTATTGGATTGGGATTGAATTGTTGTTGGTTCTGATTGTGGTAAGGCCATAATTAAGAGTAAAGCACCATTCATGGGTCGGTTTATGGTGGTTAAGAATAAAGCGGCATTTATGAGATTTTGAATTGGTTATTATGGTGGTAAACTTAATAGTAGACCACCATGGGTTTTTGAGATTGGAGTTGGCAAATTGGTTTATTGTGATGAAAAAACTTAATGCCATAAGACACTATCTATGATTGCTTTATTGTCGTTAAAAATATACCCGCTGGTTATTTAACATAGCTATGGAAAATGGCCCACCAGAGCTATGGTCAATAACCAGATGGTAAACCCATTGAACTGATGATAGGGATTGGATGATTGTTGGATGATGGGTAGCCAAAAAAACCAAACATTCTCAAAAATCATGGTGGTGTTTTACGCCATAAAAATCCTATAAAACCGTAGCGATTTGGGTTTACGAACTTGGGAACTTCCCCCTGTGACTGGGATGAATGGTTGATGGGATGGGATGGTTATAGTGGCATTGGGTGAATCCCACTTTTGTCATATTTGGTCATTAGTTGCTTATATAAAACTACGTATCAAGTTGTGATAATCATCATCATTATCATTAGTTTGTTGAAGTATTGTTTTTTAGTTCTCAAATTTCGCGAGGGTTTGCTCGGTGATGAAACAACGATTGTTCGTTGGGATTGACGATGCCCTGGCATTGATGATTTTACCACTTAAAACAGGGAAACAAACATGGGGATATCATATTGATATGACCAACGAAAACGTCTATACCATGGGTTTGCTGAGCCAAACTGATGGGTGGAGAATGTGCCATCTAGCTATAGTTTCGTCCCATAAAGCCGTGAAATCTGAGTGAACTGTTGACCAACCTGTCGCGTGCGAAAGCTAGGACAGCTAGGAGCAGGAGGGTGGGATCGACCATGATAGTGATAATGAATGATATTGATACCCTCTGGTAAACGTTTACATAACTATGGAAAATTACCATTTTTAATGGGAAAATCAAACATGTCTATGGCCATTTTCAATAGCTTTTTGTATGTTTACCAGAGGGTAAGTGAGTTTCATAACGCTACTGATAATAATGGCATCAGTGATTTGATGGGTGGCAATGGCAAGGCAACTTGGCGAAAATAACAGGTGTCCAGCTAACGAAACTGGCACCAAGCATCAGTAATTTGCCAGTGTACCTCCTGGGATTACATCAGATACCCACTTTGTTGACTTGACACATTTCTTGTCTTGAGATAATATACTGGTTGGTGGTTTGGAACATGGCTTTTATTTTCCCCAATAGTTGGGATGATTATCCAATCTGACTTTCATATTTTTCAGGGGGGTTGAAACCACCAATTAGTAGAGATCGTTGATGTTTTGCAGGGATCACATTCCGCTGCACATCCACCTCTGTCGTTCATAACTGGCAGATTTTTACTCACCAATCCACATCGCAAAATCCTGCCAGCAGGTCCCCCAACGGTCCCGTATCATCCTGGAGGTAGCGAAAAAGTTACGAAACGGCTCCTGAGAATCAATGCCAACAAGTGACCCCACGAATGAATGGTTCAAAATGGTTAAAGCACTTAAAACCACCAGAGTTTCCAAGGTCCTAACTATCCAAAAAACCCTTAAAACATGCCATCCAAAATCAACATGGCATTCCTGGCATCCCTCAGAACTCTCAAAAAAGGCCAGTTTTCTTGGGCCTGGTGATCACTCAGGGATCATCCCCAAAATCCACCATAAATGGGTGGTATAGAGATGTATAGAGCATCAAAAATGGGATGGTTTATGACATTGTTTTAACCACATTAATAATCATTAACCACTACTTATTGCCATCATTTACCATCATTATCAATTACATATAACCATTACCATTACCATAGTATGAGTTATATGTCTAGTATTTGTCACGACCCAACAGTGTCACAGTCGCAACTTGGTGATTCCGAACTGGAGTCCAGGTATCCCTCGCTATCCAGCTACCTTTTTCCAGAAACTGTTGGTTTGTATGGCTGTAGTATCTGCCATGGTATTCCCAGAGATGATGGCTAAATTCCAGAAAAGCCGACTTATACATATCCCAAGTCTATCCCAATGACTTTTTCCAATGATATCCCAATGATCTCACCACGACCTGCTTCAAATCCCCACTATTTTTCCAATGTTTTTCCAATTTTCTAATGTTTTCTAATGTTTTCCCAATGTTTTCCCAATGTTTTCCCATCCGCACCTGCAACCGGGGCATCCCCTCAGGCAGCCCTTCGCGCATGGTCCCCGCGGACCACCAGGCACAGGCAGATCCCGAGACCTCGATAACGTCCATGGCCTGGAACGGCAGATATCTCTGCGCTGGCCTGGCAGGTGAGGAATTTCTTGATGGAAAGCTCCCCGATTTTTTTTGTTTCCAAGGGAGCTTTGGAGAAAATTTCCATGAATATTTTTTTATGGTTGAACAGTTGAAGTTGTTTTTTGTTGGGCGGAAATTCGAAACCACCTCTGGTTTCATTGTCTCGTGGAAAAACATGGGAACACAGCCAAGAATTGTGGAGGAATATCTGTTTCTTGAGAGGATCATGATGATATTCATGGGTTTCCATAACTCTGGGTAATGTGGGTAAAACAATAGTACACCATCCCCAAAATCACCAAACATGGGTGGTATAAACCATCAAACATGTGGTGGTTTATTATTGTTTTAACCACATTAAATTATAACGACCTCACTGCGACCGAGCCCTGGGAAGAATAACCGGCCGAAACTTTCAGGTTAGTGAAATATGATCATTCTGGAGGTAACTGGTACCCAATGGCTGGATGGTCTATGATGGAAAAAACATGGATGTTAATGGATGTGAATGGAGTTTATAAACTGGCTAATGGTTTATACCACCTATTATCATATTAATGTGGGTCTTTAACAATGCCATAGACCACCCATGACTGGGAATGGTTTATACAACCACCTATAAAAATGGTGAAATTGAGGATGGTTTATTATTGTTTTACCAACATGATGGGATTTTCTGTTGGTTGACCTTCCATGGGAATATAGTATAGAATTTATGGGGATACAATGTGAATGCTCCAAAGCGGGGCCGTGGCCAAAACGAGATCGCGACATGTTGGGGTTGACGTTTAGCTCCGTTATTTCACTCTTTATGATACGCAAATAACGAACTAGTCAATGGGGTTTGTATGGAAGGTCAACCAACAGAGTTATGGTGATCTAGCCATATCCAGCCCTCAACAACCAACAGAGTTATGGTGATCTAGCCAACCTCAAGATGGTGCTGATCTAGCCATATCTAGCCAAGATGATCAAGATGGAAGTTGAATTACTATTATCTGGTTTGGATGGGATCAGGGGATAAATTTCATCATTGAAAAAATCCACTGTAACTGCATAATTTATTTGGGATTTAACCCGATTGAACCATTTTGTGATAAGTAAATGGGACTTACCAAACAACAATGATTATAGAGTTAGTTATTGGGATTTAACCCTTAAAAAATGAGTAACCTGTCTGAACATAGGGATTTGAACAACAGGGGATGAATGGGCTTCAACAGGCTTTATGTCATGGGAATATAATGCGAAAATCATTTGTATATGGGGATACAGTGGGAAAATCGTCTATAAATGGAGGTTTAGATCTGGAAAAATCATCTATGAATGGGGGAATTATAGCTAAGTAATTAGATATTCTGGGGAAAATACTAAGGATATAATTCACCAACTTGATATAATGAATCCATAATGGATCCATGGATCCATGGAAGTGGGAAGATCTGAGAAATCTTTGGGAACTCTTCGAATCCAAAAAAAAACATACCCTCTGGTAATTTAACATAGCTATGGAAAATGGACCATTTACAGATGATTTTCCCAATAAAACCTTCATTTATAATGGATTTTCCATAGCTATGTTAAATTACCAGAGGGTAACTAAAGACTTAAATCCTACAGCTTTGAGGTTGGACATGGACCCATTGAACGGGGGATCTGCAGGTGGACGTCTACAGGTTTGGAACGAGGAGGCCTGGTTGATCTTGGATCGCAGCGTGGATACACGACCCTGCTATGTGTGCGTCCACGATGACGTGTTGGTGGCCGCGGCAGGTGATTCGGTGATGTGTTGCTCGCCGAAGGTGAGAAACTGCATGCCCTATGCCTAGGTCAATCTTACATGGATACTTTAATGGGAATATTTGCTAACCAGCAAAGAATTTAATTTTTTGCAGGGTATCTAATCTAAGATTGGCAATGATGCTATCAAACCATATCAAACATGGTTAAAGCTTCCGGTCCCTTGATACTGAAATCAAGCGAAAAACTACCTGCACCACTCTACCAGCTCGCCAGCTGGGCCCTGCTGGACCCGAACCTTATGCTAGACATGTCAGATAGAATGCAATACCGTATGTCAGATAGAATGTCAGATAAAAAATATGATAACATGTCAGATAAAATGTCCGAATTTATGTCAGATAAAGCATCATACAATATATGTCAAGATATATGCCACGGTGGGGATCATACGAAGTAACGTCATTTTTTGATGTTTTTTGTTGAAAGTTGGCATATATTTTCTGATTCTCCTTTTGATCATGGCCATAATTAATAGTGTTTAGAACTATTGGTTTTCAGGGTTGTGCAAGGTACCTGCCATGGCATTTCTCAGGCATAAAATCTCGCCATCCACTTGTTTTGCTGTTCACTCAGAAAACTCTGGGGATCCAGACCCAGCCAAGGTTGGGATGTGAAGAATTTGGAAGATCTTCCGCTCTGCAAGATTCAGGCCTGAGAATCAGCGGCAGTGAACAGATTTGTAAACCAACCCGTCTTAGCTAATGAACTAAGGCACAAGTTGATTTATGTTGATTTCACACCGGAAAAATGACCTAATTTCTTCCGGACAGATGCATATTAGGATTGCGGTTGACAACTGGATCCATTTTCTTGAGAATATCATGGAATATCTCAGATGTTTGGGAAACACCTGATTTTTTGTAGCTCAACTCACAAATCAAATCCCAAATTGTCAGTCATGGATCAAGATGATGCACCATCGCCAGCTGTTCCCATTCCAAGACTTATAGCACCCATGAACCATGAACGGTAAATTCGGGGATGGTTTACTAATGCTTTACAGACAATCAGTAAACCAGTAAACAATCTAAAGATATCTAAAGCAGACTGGTTGTACATTAGCTTACCCTATCTTACCCTTCTTTCTCCACTTCAAACATTGGGGTGAATCTACCACCAGTCGACTCCGTATTAAAAGCATGTCGCCACGGCTCAGGCCTCATGCCGAGTGCATTGCCTGGCTCCGGCCTTTGAGGAAACAAAAAAAATGTGCCGGGTGAAGAATGGCTACATTTTTGGTCGCTTTCGCGATGGGTCACAAAAATGGCTGAACATCGATGTTCCGAGATTTTCCATGGGGATGTTGAGATTTTTCGCTGATTCATTGGGGGATCAGCATGGGCCCAATGGATAAGCGGTTGCGTAACATGGGATGATTCAGTTGGCTTTTAGGCGTTGGTTTAGATTCGAGGCATGTACCAAAGATGTTTGATCAGTTTGATCCAACAAAACTGGGGAGTGCCATGAATAGCTGGGATCCGACGATGTCCGCAACTGTTGCTTGGTTGATAGTCGATAGTAGGGCTAGACAAGTCATGTTTACAATTCGCGTTATGAACTGATCCGATGCGGGAGCCTTTTAAACAAGCGGGTGTGGCGGAACTCACGTGGATCTTGGTAACAGAAACTGATCGTCTTTGGCAAGCAAAACATGCTGGATTTGTGCATGGGTCAAATTTGCATTTTCCCCTCACGCCGGAAAACAGAATGTTAAACATGATATGCTTAAGACATGGTGTATCACATGTTAGGACATGTTAAGACATGGTAAGACATGGTGTACCAAATGTATCCAAATGTCAAGTCTAAACATGAGTAATTCCTGATTATGTTATTGTTACTACTAATGATCAATTATTGGTAGTATTGTGCTAGAATCTACCACTATCATCACTAAACTGTATTACTGCATTCAATTATTATCTTCCATATCAATATCACCATCATTATCATCATTACTACTGAATTGAATCATACCACTACTACAAAAACTGATATCACTATCAACTCATATCATAGTTAACATCTATCACAGTTGATATTGATATCACATGCTGATGTCACTATCACTTAATACAAATCACTGCAGTAATGATATCACTATCATTGCATGCCACTAGCATGCACTACTATTAGTAATATTCCGTAACGATTGTCACTGTTATTATCACTATTAATATCATATTATCACTTTATCGTATGCTACAATATCACTATTATTGTATTACTATTGTTATTATTATCATCAATGACCATTATATCACTACTATCATTACAATACTATGAATTTTGCCACTACTATAGTAAGTGATGTCACTATTATTGATATAGTACTATTTCACCATCAGTACTATCATCAATATCACATACTATCACAACACTATATTATTGCACTACTATTGCTTTTATTATTGAAATAATATATACATATACGTGTATATTCCCATCATGTGGGATATTGATCATTGATCTATTACAATTATAGTAATTGATATCACTATATGATACTAATTATATGCCACCAACATACACCATCATATCACTATCATATACTGTATAGCATCACTATATTATTGCACTATATATAACCATCACATACCAATTCATAGACGTACTAGTGGTATATGATATAACATACTATCATAGGATGAGTAAATGATCATATATTATATCTATAGCATACCAATTATAGTAACATATACCTATTAATATATAAGCATCAAATCACAATTATATATGATAGGGGTTGGACGATTAGTTACCACTATCATATACTATAGCATCACTATATTATTGCACTACTATTACTATTACCATCATTATATAGTAATTGATATCACTATTACTGTACCATTATTGATATATACTACTACTATATAACCATCATATACTTTATCACATGCTATAATATCACTATTATTGTATCACCACTATCATATCTATTCCACCATCATATACCCATGATCACTATCATATCACTATCTTATACCATAACATCACTATTAATGCACTATACGTATATATAGTAATTCATATCATTATCATTGACCACTACTATAGTACTTGATATCACTATATTACCATCATAGACCCTCTGGTAAACTAACATAACTATGGAAAATCACCATTTTCAATGGGAAATTCAACTATTTCTATGGCCATTTTCAATAGATATTTGGACATAACCAGAGGGTAACTGAGGATCATGATGGTATATATATAGATCATGGTTATATGCTATAATACTTACCCTCTGGCTATTTAACATAGCCATGGAAGCCATGGCCCATACAAATAGATGGTTTACCTATTAAAAATGGTGGATCTTTCCATGGCAAACTGTTAAATAACCAGATGGTAACATCACTATCATTCCACCATGTTAACATAACCAGATGGTAATTGACTAATATTTTTCAGAGGGCTAGGGCTCAACCACCAATCAGATTATTACTAACCATCATTAACTATATAACAACCATATAATAACCATATAATAACCATATAATAACCATATAATAATTCATATGTTAACCATATAATAACCATTATTAACCATATAATAACCATATAATATTTCATATATTAACCATATAATAACCATTATTAACCATATAATAACCATATAATAACCATATAATAATTCATATATTAACCATATAATAACCATTATTAACCATATAATAACCATATAATAACCATATAATAATTCATATATTAACCATATAATAACCATATAATAACCATATAATAACCATATAATAATTCATATATTAACCATATATTAACCATTATTAACAGTATATTAACTACATATTAACCAGGACAGCATCATCCTGGGCCTCGCAGACGGTTCCGTGGAGCTCCGCCAGCTGCGGCGCCTGTCGCTCTCCGCGCGCCGCGCCGCGGCGCACGGCGCCCCGGTCTCGGCGGCCGCGGTCGATGCCACGGGACCGGGGCGGCTGGTGACGGGGGACGATGCCGGACGCGTGAAGTGCTGGGAGATGAAGCTTGAACCAGATTATTATTAACCATCATTAACCATATATTAACCATTATTAACCATATATTAACCATTGAAATCCCATTAAAATCCCATTGAAATGTTGAATTTTAGATGTGGGTATGGGTCAATACCTATAGATACATGACTATAGTGGGATGAACATCCATAAATCCCAGCTATGAGTTGGGGTTCACAGCACGGTACCAGGGTTTTGACCCATCCCCATGTGATTCTATGTGTTTATTTGAAAAAATCATGGTTTATGAATTTTGATTTTAGATGTGATTCTATATCCCTATGGATCCAAATACCTTCTTAGGAAGTGTTCGGGGTATGATTTGGGGGTTAAGTACCTTCTCAGGAGGTGTTTGGATCCATAGGATATGATTTTATTGGAATAAATCATGCTTTATGATGTTTTAATGTTTTTTTTGTCTTTGTGGTTTAAGGTAGTGTTTTTATTTCTTTTGGGGTGTGTTTCTTTTCAAACAATTAGGGATGATCTTGCAATGTTTTGGTTTTATTGGAAAATAACCATGTTATGTTCTCCCAATGTGGGTGAATTTTTGACTTGGGTTTTACGAGAAACAAACTGTAGTTACCACAATTATATAGTTTAAGTCTTGATTTGGAGATTTAGGTTTGTTTTCAATGCAAAACAAAACCCGACATTTTAGCTGGACTTTCTGATTCTGTAGTGTGATTCTATTTTGATTCACTGCTTTGCCCACAGATCTATTGGGAAGTCCAACTTTTCTGGCGACCTCTCAAGCACAAGGAATGAGAAGATGCCGGGGGAAGATTGGACTTTGAGGTTGGGATGTGGGGAAGGAAGGAAACCATGGAAGCTTCAAAATCAAACAGTGGACATTTGCGTGGATGTGAATTTCTGCTTTTTTTTCAAAACTAATGACTATTGTGCATGTTTATATATGTATATATATATATATATTACTTTGGTTTGAAAGATCCTAAAAATCATTGTTCAGTTTTTTGGCGTGATTTAAGCTGTAAAATCCTGGGGTGCAATTCTTGGCGTTGACAAGTTGGGTGCTTCCACCAGTTCGGATAACCTCAAAAAAAACTGTCTGGACATGGGGTTTGCCATTTTAGTAGGGAAAACGGTGATTCACAATCAGATTTTGTTGTTCCCAATTTTCAGACTGACCTAAGTTGTATCAATTGTGTGATTTGTTTGTGAACAACGTTGGGAACCGGGTGACGGGAACTCTTTACCATAATAGGGAAAGTGCGACCCCTGTTCTTGGAGCACACCCATTTGTTTCACAAAATGCAAGCGACACACTGTCATTTGAAAAGACTGTCATGTGAAGGACATCAAATGACATTCCCTTTATCCTTTGACAATCAAATATCCCAGATGCTCCATGGTGCTGGAATATGAATCCCAACATTTACCCGAACAACATCACCCAGTTTTGTAGGTCTTTATATACCAGCACCATGGTTCGCATCTGGGTATGGCGTCCTGGCCGTTTTTCTTCCACTTGTTCTTTGCCGAGGTGGACCCGTTCGGACCACAAAGGACGCATCGTGGCCATCCAACGTGGTGGCGGTGGATCCGTTCTGACGGCAGCGTTGGACGGAAGAATCATTGCGTGGGATGCAGAGACCGGAGAGTTTGTGTTCAACATCCCGAAACCCAGAGATTTGCTTAGGATGCAATCCACTTCTTTGCTGGTTGGTGGTTTCAAACATTTTTTATTTTCCATAATACATGGGATAATCCTTCCCACTGACTAATATTTTTCAAGATGGTTAAAACCATCAACCAGTTTGCGTTTTGTTTTTTTTGTTTCTTTTTTGTTGATAGCTTACTCATCATAGATTAGGATATGACTATACATTGATAAAGCTGTTAAATGCTCTTAATAGATGTCTTTTTGATAGCTTAAGCCAGGTCAATATATTACATATATCATGTTCTTTAACTATCGGTAAATGTTGTTCGTTTTTAAAAAAAGTGCTTGTTTTGAATACTGACGTCAGAAACAATACCAGACCAAACAGTACTCAAATCATCCCAGAAGTGCTTTCCCAGGCAAAAACCCAATCCTGGTGGTTTGGAACCATGGAATTTTATGACTTTCCCATCATATTGGGGATGTCATCATCTCGAATCCCAACTGACGCACGACGCACTCATTTCTCAGAGGGGTAGGTTGAAACCACCAACCAGAATTCTGCTCATCATCTCCTAGATTTCGATGTTTCAAGTGAACTCTGGAGGTGTCCCCTGCTTTTTGGTTGCAGTTCCAGCATGTTCCAGCAAGAAACTCGTGCCAGCATATTTCACGATATTAGTTTTTCGGGCTTATGTCCTAACTTATGGCAGTAAAACTTATTTCCAAAACTTTCGGCCCAACCATAGCAACTGCACCCTCAAGTGCCAAAAAAGTATGCTTCACAATTTCATCCAATGATTTTCCCAACCTCCCAGTTTTGCTTCGGAGATGTCCATAGATTTCCTCTACCAGAAATTCCTCCTGTCGTCTCCGAGGAATCACAAGGTCTGGCTCGGTTCCATGTGCCTCTCGGAGGAGCAGGATCTACTCGTGACCGACGGCCGCGACAACGCGGTCTATCTCTACAACTTCGCGGAGGAATAGCTCCGTCGAAGACGCGGAGGAAAAAGCCGGGTTTTTTCGCTGCGGGGTGTCCTACAAGAAATGTCGCGAAATGTAGCCACGACATAGGATTTTTTTTTACATATGTTGTATATGCTTTAATTCATTGCCATATTTCTCAATATGGACTAGATTAGATATGAAAAGATGATGATAAGTGTAAGCATGGAATTTTAGGGGTTGCCCAGGCTATTCAAACAAACCCAGGGCTGGTTTTCTCTAGTGCTGGGAATATTCTAAAAACCTCAAAGCCACATACAACATACCATAGTCAATCCATAATCACTGGAATGGTTGAAGGTAAAATCTTAGTCGTAACCGGAAGCCGCGGTTTTTACCATTACATACAGGTGCTTGCCCTGTCCCCAGCCAATCCAATGACATGAAAGGCCGACATGGGCGTCCAAGAAGACAGTCCCCCGATGACATCATAATCATAACCCCATGATGCCCATGTTTGCAAAATGATCCGACGTGCCGTTGCTCTGTATATTGGCTCAGGTGGAGGTCGAACCTTTCCATCTGACCCCCCACGAAACAACGTAGTCGTCGACGGTGCCGTCCAGGTCGAACGACCTGACGTGCGACGTCGTCAGCCATGGCACGTTGGCTCGCCCTTCTCGCAATGGTGGCTGCGCATGGCAGCCGCATCAGTTCGTTGGAGAAGGTGTGGTGAGAGATGATCTTGATGATCCGGTCAACCGCAAGGGAATTGACAAACTGCCGTTTTTTTTGGTGAGCCAATGGAGCCGGAGGAATCATACAAGCAGTTTGTTTAACTAAGATCGGCCATGTGCATTTGTCATTTTTTCTCTGGAAATAGAATAAAATAGGTGATCCCCTGGAATTTGATGATGTTCGGTTTTGATGATCATTTTCCCTTTTTCCCGAATGCGTAGCAAGGGTTCCCGTTTCACTCTGGGGGTCTGGGGGCTGAGGGTGTGTTCGCTCGACGTTGCGTTTGTGGCCGCAACCGTCCGCAACCGTTCGCAACCGTTCGCGTGAGGGCCGTATGGCCGTGCCTATGGTAAGTTCTGCAGAGGTGGTCAGTTTTGGAGGTTTCAAACTTCTCGTTGCTTCGTTTCGCGGGGCAGGCGTGGCACTTCGTGACATTCAGACATGTTTTGTAACGTGTCGAAAGTCGTTTTGTGTAGCAGGCGCAATACTTTTGCGACGTTTTCAGAAGATGCGTTGCAGTTTTCGTGGCAGGCGCAGCACTTTGGACGTGTCCAGCGTCATTTTGCGTGGCAGGCGCAGCACTTTAGACGCGTGGTGTTGCGTGTTTTT
>Ga0126342_10007336_pt1 | contig 19664 bp, 10 predicted proteins | sample Cyp1metagenome_FD_92528 | JGI IMG/M metagenome (GOLD analysis project Ga0126342, IMG submission 92528) | Coral microbial communities from Lord Howe Island, Old Settlement Bay, Australia - Cyphastrea 1 metagenome | ecosystem: Host-associated > Invertebrates > Cnidaria > Coral ... | reverse complement strand
GAAAATTGAGATGAGAATTCTACAAGAACGCATGTGGCATGGTTTTAAAAGCCATGAAGGTATTTGTAACAAAGTCTGAAGGTACAAAAGAACGAGTTCTGAAAATAACTTAATTAAAAAAAAAAAACAAAACGAGAAAATATCTCCAAAGCCCAATTTTTTTTTGTAATACCGTAATACGCTTAAGTGGATGCAAGTCGTTAGTGCCTCAACTCTTCCAGTGAGTCATCCATCTCCAGCGCATGGACGTCTTTCAGGAGATCACCTGGCGGCCACGGCGCCCGGCGGGATGATGTCCATGGCCCGTTTTGGGAAGAGAAACCAACCAAACATGTACTTCGTATATAAATATATATATATATATATGTATGTATATATATATATGTTATATATATATATGAGGTTAGTAAAAGTGGTTGATATTGTTTTCTATTGACTTGGATATGGGTAAAACAAGTGTGATTGACATCCCAACATTCGGATGTTTCAGACAGGACCCTGTTTTCGACCATACCTATGTGGGCACTCGATCACAATGATGTAACGAACTTTTAACAGGAGTACACTACTACCAAATAAAAGGAACAACATAGAATAAACATGTGTGCCACGGTCAAAACAAGGTAGTCATTCTATGTTCACTAATTTGAGGCTTCCCTCAAGGTCCCTATCGCATCGCTCCAGGAGCTTTTGTGTGCTCGGTGGCATCTTGAAACCATCTCTTGACCCAAACCAACAGCAGGTTCCGGGGTTACAGGCTTCCAGGGTTCCAGGAAACAAACATGTATGAATATTTATTAATATTAGACATGTTTTCTGGTTTCGCATTGGAAATTCCTGCATCAATATCTATAGCAGTTCATATTTTTGATGACATATGCATCATAACCATTTATTCACAACCATCATTGGATAGTTCATATTTCACCAAATGGTGCTCTAATATATTATCATATATTGTCACCATTTATAGCATTAACAGTGCCTCGTTGGTGGTTTGAACCCCTCTGAAAAATATGAGTTCGTCAGTTGGGATTATGACATTCCCAATATATGGAAAGTCATACTCCAGCCATGTTCCAAACCACCAACCAGGTGCATTTTATATAGCTTTATTTGTGTTCACTATGTTTTTTTTTCCAGTGATGAGTGAGTTCCATCCAGCCACGGGACTGTACTGCACTGGCTTGGCTTCAATGGCCAGTGGTTCCTCCTCGCGACAGATGGCTTGGAGCCTCTCCAAGTTTCTGGGTGATGGCTTCCGCTTGAAACCCATTAAAAGTGGGGGTTGTATAATGTGGAGCCAGTGTAATACTTCACAGTACCCTACTAAACCCACTGAACCGTACTTCACAGTCCTCATCATCCAGTTTTCGCTTTTCAACAATACTTGAGCCAATCTCGTTTCCAGATTTCGACCCGAGGAATCTACCTGCGCCGTCACTCCTCGTTTTTGCGTACCCTGCGCCGCCTGGTGCTCGGGCGGGCAAATTTCAGAGTGGAAAATCAACCAGCAGTTCCATGATTTTCCCGAACGAAACCTCCATGGTTCGGGGGATTTTCCATTGCCATGTGATTCGAGGAGGCTAGACGGTAGATACCAAAGGTCCAACTACAAGGGTTGGCGCTTGGTTTCATCCCCGAAATAAACTCAGTTGATGAAGCCACTAGTTGTATATATATATAATACATCATATATCACACATATAAATATAATAGATTGTATATGCTATGCTTGGTGATTGAAGCCCCATTGCAATCCAAGTGAACCAACCCATGCGGCTGGTTTTTGCCCGCCTAGGTCTGGGTGCTGGAAGCGCCAGCTGCTGATGGTCCTATCATGCCCCCATCGGGTTCATTCTGCTGGTATGATGATGTGATAGCAATGTTTTTTTCTTATGGGTAACATAAACCAACTAAGAATTTCTAGTGTTGAACAGGGTTGAAGTATTTGAAAGCACCAACCAGCTTAGATACCACATCTTGCAATGTTTAAGCAGTTTCATCCAGGCAGGCATATCCAAGCAAACATAGAATAGCAACTTCAGAAAGATGCCGAAAAGTGGACATTTCCACCGACATATTTCTATTTTGGAGCCGACAAAATTGTTTTGTTTCCAGTTTACCCAACATTCATCCTAGCAGCTTCTCTCCTGCACACGCCCCTCCAAATCCACACCCGTAAGAAAAGCCATCGCTGCGGGTTTGGATGATTCCAGTGCTTTTTTGACTTTGCTGGAGAGCTTTCCCACCAAACAAGAAATCATGTTGAAACAAGGACTGGATGTATGGAAGGGAACATCAATCCTGAATGATCAACCCAGGTGGCTGAAAACGATTGGGAAGTGCATTTTTTTTTGCAGCACCCATGACTCTAGGATGCAATGGATCTAGAGATAAAAGCATGAGATATGCATGTTTTAAATCTTGATTTTGCATCTCTTCACATGAATTACTATGAATTATTCACCCATCGGTAAGAAGCGAGAAACGGCACCATGGCACACATTTCGAACGGGCAATGACTAGTCGTCGCAGATCAGAAGCTCCACCAGGCATTCATCAGATTGCAATATCTGAAATTATTAGGTTGCGAAAAAAATATCTTTCAGATTTGTCAGAGAAACCCGTATATCATATGTGTATACTGTACATGTTTTAATGATATACCATGCACATATAATATATGATATATATATATGATATATATATATATATATATATATATATATTTCCAATGGAAAATTACTTCAGTTTTCCCAATCTCTTCTGGCTGTTGGACTAGAATAGAACCCGGCAGAGAGCGATGCCCGACTTCGCGAGAGGAAAAAAAGATGCCAACCACTGGATTGATCGTGGCCAGAAAAAACGTGGTTGGTGGTGGTTTTCATGGGATGTCCATCATGATATATTAGCCCTAGTTATTCTGGGTTCAATGTCCATCTTTGGTGGTGCCTCAACTTTTCGATCAAGTCGAAAGTTTGCATGTTTTAGTTTGATACCTCCTTCTATCCTGAAATGGCCGGTCAAGAGTCCTCGAACAGTATCTAGAGTAGTCACGTCTGCTCGTGTCATGGTGTAATTATTTTGATCTACCCGCAGCTACAGTGTGACAGGATCATGTTGACCTTTGCATAGATCGAAGTTATCATGTATGCCGCAACATAAGTCGATCCGTGTACTTCTTATCTTCCAAATCCAGGAAAGGTCTGACACTTCCACTGCTGGCAGCGGCAACTTTTTGCCCTGCCATCAGTCGAGGGGGTTCAATGGACAAGTGGCTAAGCCTGGCCGGCTTCGCGGGTCAAGTCGGGGCACCGATTGCTTCAGGAGCAATGACCCATATTATGACATATTGACTCTATATTTGTATGATTTGGTGTGATGATGGCGACTGATAGACCATTGATCCATGAGGCTTGAGCAGCAGCTATCTCGATGAGTTGCAGTTGGGAAAACATGGTAAGCTTTGGCCAGTCCAAATATCAGCCGAATTGGTGAGGCTCATGTTATCACCTTGGCAGATCCCAGCAGTAAACAGGCCGTGCGGCACCCCACAGTGCCTTTCTCAGCGCCTGCAACGTGGATGATCCCTCCGAAGCGAACAAATCTCATGGAATTGATGTGCTAAACTCATGAATACACCATCCATCACCATCCCCAACATTACCATAAATGGATATAAATGGAAGGTCAAATTCATCCCCAAATGCTACGAGTAGGTTCATTGGGTATGAATCTTCTACTGTACATGGCAGCAAAGTCTTCAGCAAATACAGTAGATTTGGACCCACTGCTCAGGTAAAAACATGGATACCCTCAAAAAATGGACACTTAAGATCAACAAACCAACCATTTGTAAATATCTTGATGGATCTAGATGGCTACCAGGTGGTGCCCGGAAACACTAAGTTGCCTCACTGATACAATTAGGTTAGGCTTTGTGGTAGATATATCATGATATATCTATAATATCTATAATATCTATATAGTTCATGGGGTTCACCAGCCAAAGTTTCAAACACCGAAACTCCGGTCCCTCGAATCCGAAACCATCTGCCATGGTACTCGGCTGAAGGCACTCGCGTCCACGTCTTCTCGCAGACCCATCCACATGGTCCACGAGTGCAGGGTCTCCTGGGGAGATCATTCCGGGGAGATGTGATGAATTTTGCGCGTTGAATGATACTCTGATCATTATGCATCATGATCATGATGTTGAGGTTTTAGGTGGTATATTCATTACTGGTTGGTGGTGCAATAACCATCTTGAAAAATATGAGTTCGTCAATGGGAAGGATGATCCCTTTTTTATTATGGAAAATAAAAGCTATGTTTGAAACCACCAACCAGATTACTATTCATTATTTTTCTTTGTTGTCTATTACATATGTTACATGATCATTTGCCCATGATATGACCGCAGAATATGGCCATGCAGCGAACGGTCGCGCCTGATCCGCGAACATTTCCACAATATTCCTGGCAGAGCCCATCAAAATTCATGATTTAGAAAAATGATTGGGTACTTGGATGTGCATCCCACTTAGTAAGTACTTTATAAATGTTTATTATCTAAATAAAACACCATATAATCCCAGAATATCCCATATTATATGGGGATATTCCATATATAACTGGGGCTGCAACCCATTTACTAAGTTGGATGCAAGCTGCCAAAACCCATGTTCAGTACCAGGATCGCCTGACGAAACGCGTGGGTTTGCGCGTTGTGTCTTGTGGTTCGATCACCTGCCGCTGGTAGATCATTGTCTTAGAGAAACCCATGGGATTTTCCACATTTGTGGTAGTTAATGGTAGTTATTAACCATGGTAAATTCGGTTGGTTAATAACTATGTGGCCTAAAGGATGGAAACCCATCTCCAGTTGAATTGGGAAAGCCATCCCAATTGGGATTCCAATCGAATGGTGGCTGCACAAGGCAAATACTTTCACAGTTGAATTTTGTGCCCACTGGACTTCTGATTCTCCAAGTTGCACTCAAAAGATAGCAGTCTGGCCTGAACCCCAAATCTCTATCATATATATATAGATAGATAGATAGATAGATAGATTAGATTAGATTAGATTAGATTAGATTAGGTTGGGTTAGGTTAGATTAGATTAGATTAGAACGATGATTAAGATTAAGATGATAAAGATTAAAATTTAGATTAGAATATATAAATATATAGAACTAGCATGGATTAACATCTTTACTTTCCATTCATTTTAGGTATTCGCCAAAAGGTCAGATTTCCCAAACATGGATCCAGATAAAAGATATACAACTGATTTGGTTTAAGTATAGAACCACTATGAACTATGACTATCATTGTATACGTATGTATGCATATGTTTACATATTATATATATTTATATGTGATCTCTACCATAGACATCCATAAACCCTCGCTAGATAAGCTCCTTGGGGCCCAACAAAAATCTGCTGCTGGCGAGGCACGGGCACAGCACCATCAAAGGCCGGAATGCCTCGAAGGTTGATGAAGAGCCTAAAAGACAACGAGCGTCTCAACGGATCATGTTTCATCAGTGCATCATGGGAATATCATCATGGAAGTATGTGATGTTTGATGATGTTTGCATCTTATCATTATGATGTTTGATGATGGTTGATGATGGTTGTACAATTGTAATTTTCTCAGTGCATATTGTGGACCATGCAAGTTTTGAACATGATATCATATTATGAAGAGTTGGATAGGATATATCTAGAGTTGGATGGGAACATGATAAGGATATTAGTATAAGTGCTATCTAAGATATATATAAGTGCTATCTATTATATCCAATCATAGAAGAATATCTAAGTTTGGTATAGTATATCTAGTATATTTATAAGTGGATGGCACATTCTAATCCATCAAGACTATGACTGGAGGATCCCACAGTTTTCCAGGAAAACACCAGCGAGAACAGTGGGTCCCCGATACACCCCATCTACAACGGTCACGTGCTGCCGCGGCCTGTCCCCGTTGTCATCCAAGAGCTGGCAGGTGTGCCAATCCCGTCGCCCTCACGGGTCGAGTAAGTTGACTGGTTAGTAAATGGTTTATGAATAGGTCAATGGGAATTTCAGGATCCTAAAATGAAGGTACGTTAGTACCATATAAGACTTATAAGACCATATTTTGTGGGTATATTCCATTGCATAGGCCTGAAAATTAGGCCTTTATTTTTGGTAGGTACCTCCAATCAATCGGTTCCTGTTGCATGGCCACTGAATAGGTATAATAGGGATATGGTGAAGTTATAACCATTTACCAACTAGTCAACTTACCATTGGGAACTGGGTAGCATTGGGACATCGCGGATTACCAGTTACTCACCAGTCTAATCTCATGGCCCATCCAGATTCCCTTGAGATTCAGTCCCATGTTTGATGCTGTGGCCGCAACCATCCCCAACTATCGAAATCTAAATCCATTGCTGATGATCGCATTTTTTTTAAATTTAGATGGATCCAAAACAATTATGTCTATAAATATCTATAAATACATCACTTCATGTCATGTTCTTTTCTGGTTGGTGGTTGACCTACCCCTCTGAAAAAATATAAGTTCGTCAGTTGGGGTTACTATTCCCATCTATTCCCAATATATGGAAAGTCACAAAATTCCATGGTTCCAGTCACCACCAACCAATGATTAATCACCATTAACCAACATCATTAACCATTATTATCCATGATTAACCATCATTAACCACCATTAATCACCAACCAGTTTTATGTCTGAAGTTGGATGATTGAATCACCGCCATCCGAGACACCCACTGCCATTGTTCCTGGGATGTCCTACTGAAACGTGAGGACAGCTCAAAAGCAATGTCGAAGAGTGACCTCAAAAAAGACACATGGCAGGATCATCGGATCATTTTGACTTATGATGTCATTATAGGATTTAGTATATGATCTAAAAAAAATGTCAATATGATCCCATTATGACAATCAGATTCAATAAAATAGCTGATGATGGGATACAACAATATAACATACTTGGATTTGATCATAATACATCGGATACTTGAATAATCACTCCCATATTCCCTATTAATCCAGCCGTGCCTTCTCAGGAAAGATTCGGATCAGGGATTGGACCCAGAAACGTGGTCCTAAGATGTCCTAAGGGTTGGGACGTTCATCGGTAAAAGATGGTAAAGGCCCTCACGTTTTGCGAAAGATAGTTGAACCAACATGATTGCCCGAAGTTCACAAATTGGCAAATGAACTAAATAAAGATGGGGTGCCATACCCTGTCATACCCCCTAAACCACTTCCATGTTCACACTCGAACGGTTCTCCACCCCCATTTTTGGGGTAGATTTCACTGGCCAAAATGGCAAGTTAGATGGATAATCCCAATAAATCATCATTTATTCTCCATAAAATCATCATTTCATGGCATAAAATCATCATTTCATGGGATGGTACCCTCCATGGCCCATGGCTTCTGGCTGCCGCTGGGTCTACCGCACCGCTCTTGCGCCCACACGCTGAGGTGCCGCGTGGAGGCCAAATTGGAAACGGCCTGTGGTGCTCGGGATTGGAATCCCCAAATGGTTTGGAGCCAATTTTTGGTGAATCAAATCTTTGAACATGATTGTAATATCATATGCAATATATATATATACATATATATATTATACATAAAATTACATAAATAAATGTATATACACAGTCAGTTGCATGATAAAGATAACCAATTACTATGTATCAATAGAGTCGTATTACATCAAGCGCCCTTGCAAACAAACGCCTGACCATGACCAGGTCCATCTCTCATAGGCACGATGAGAGTGAGTTTGACCTGCAAAATCGACAAACACATGGGTGACCTGGGACGAACAACCTCGTTGGCGAAATCGGTTTGTTGCTAATACCGTCACTAGGATTTAACCTGATTATGTCTATTAGTTACCTGTAGATGGGATATGATGGGATTATAAACCAATTTATTACCAGGGGCACCAGCTTGTAGGGATTACACCATGCAAAAAAAAGGGCCGAACTGCCAAAGAAATGGGGGATTGAGCCAGTGGAAATGCGGATTTGACCAGTCGCAACTGCGATCATTGAGCTGGAGGTTTTTTGCCAACAGTCATGTGACGCAAAGTAAAATCATGTTTTCGCTGGTCATTGAAACCTTTGACGCTAGCTGCAAATGGCAGCATATAATGTACTGTATACGTATGCTAAGTTCTCCGGATAAACATAATTTAGCTCGCTACCCCGACCGCCAGAAGGATAATCTGACCAAACACAACACACATGACATATCAGTACATCGTAGGTTTTTTTTTTTTAACCTGGCGGTAGCATGGACCTCAACCGGGACTCGTTGTTCCGACATGGATCAAATGTCGACGCCAAGCATTCATCAAATGTTTATCATGCGTTCACCTGTACTTGGTCTCTTGATGTCACTTGATGTTAATTCTTCATCTTGATTCAGCATATCTGGAGGTTTCCTAAAATGGTGGTACCCCAAGCAATCATTCGTTTTAGATTGGGATTTTCCCTTACCAACCAGCTATTGGGGTACCCCCATGACTATGGAACCCCCCATCTAGTGATGACGAGTGATGGCTTCTGCCTGGTGGCAATGTCGGGTGGCTCATCCCATTGCAAACTGAGATCATCACTTTACGACTTTACTATAATTTACGATTAATCAGTTTACAATAATTAGTAATTGGTTTACATATGTTTATATACTATTAATTGGTTTACTATTAGTTGGTTCAGTATAGATATTCCCAGCACAAAAATCCCATGATATTCCCATCCACCACGCCGCATGGACGAAGCCTCCGAGATCCTCTGGGCGAAACTCAAGGAGGCGGCCAAGGCAGCCTCAACCGCTCCAACGCTCGGGAGAGGGGGTGAAACTGTTGGTCGCTGGTATGGTTTCGTCAGGGTAAATTACAGTTAGATGGGCTTAGATGGACCAGTTGATTGACATTTTCTTGATAGTCAATATGATTGTTGTTATTTTGTTTCTTCCAAAGAACGGTATTTGGATTCGGAAGCTGCAACTGGAAGCCGCCTAGCATGTCCTTCCAAGTAGCTGTAGCGACAAGGTGTGTAAGATCAGCACATTGGAAGTCTGATTTTCCAATACATGAAACATGGTCCATTTTGTTCGATGATTTACCTGTTCAACAAATGGTGTTGTCTTTCCACGTTACAAGCTGATAAATGAACCGAGTGAAATCCCTATTGGTGCTTAAACTTTCCCATGATACTATACTATATACTCTAAACTATACTATACTATACTATTCTATACTATTCTATACTATTCTATACTATTCTATGCTATTCTATACTGTTCTATACTATATACTATACTATAATCCCATTAGAGTCCCCAAAAAAAAAGTCCCTAGATGTTTGTTGGTGATATCTCCAACCGAGTTCGGTGACACCAAGCGACGACCAAGAGGTGGTCTGTGGGAATGCCCGTGACACTCGAGGCGGCCTGCGACGGTTGGTGGTGTACAAACCCCAGTTGGGATGATGACACTCCCAACTGAATGGAAAAATAAAATTCATGTTCCAAACAACCAACCAGTTATTTATAAAATTCATGATATGAATCTGTATAAAATCATGACACATACATATAATTATTATTCAAACAAAAAACACGATAGATTAATGTTTTGAAGTCTTACAGGTGATGGCATTGATGCCAGGTTTTTCTTGGTCGCCATAGAACGATTTGCCTCCAGCACGCGTCCCGCTGAGGGTGTGAACTTCACATAGTGGTCGTAGCCTGTCAACAAGAAATGGGCGGTTGCAAATGGGCCATGGACTTACTTAACTCGTTAGGAAACGAATTGTGATTGGGGATATAAGTTCACTGCTTAGTTCACTGGTTACTTAACTGATTAATAATAACTAGTTTGTCAACTGGATTGTTAACTGGCTATGATTGCGGACTAGTTGTGGACGCAGGCCGAGGTGATTTTGTTGGGAAGGTTATGCCTAATCTTACCATTGAAAGCATGGGGGAGTTCCCTGCAAACTAAAGAACAAAATGAACAAAACACGGCAGCTAAGCGAGGAGTAAGCAACAAACATGAGGATTCCCCATACTTGTTGATTGTATCCCCATGTCTTTGTTGAATCCCCATATCTATATATTTGTCTATCTATCCATCCATGCATGTATATATATTCACATAGAAATCCCATCTAAGCAGATCTAAGCTACATCTACCCACTACAAAAACGCTCCAAAACGCCTCGCTTGCGTGGAGGGCAGCTGTTGTGCAGCAGATCCAGGCGCTCTTCCCAGCCTACGTGCGCCGGCTGGGGGCACCGGAGCCAATGGTTGCTTTGACTCATCTAATTTTGATATGATAGAAAAGGTTTGAATGACATGTTAATAGTAGATAGTAATATGATGTTATATGAATGATAATAATGTTGATATCTAATTTTGAATGATAATAACACTTATAGATGGAACTAATATGGATAATCGTAGATGGTGATCATATGGTATTAGTAGATAGTAATGGTGATTGATAGGTTGGAATAGATGGTAACGGATTGTAGTTGATGGTACTAGAGGGAAATATACGGCAATACAGTCCAGGATAGTGCTATAAAGTAGTTTGCCCTCATAGCTTGTACCTCTCACATACGGGGTAATATATTTAACAATAATTCCACTCTATGTATGTATGTATGTATGTATGTATGTATGTATGTATGTATGTATGTATGTATGTACACACATATAGATATATATATATATACATTTATGTGTACATAGATGGCTGTAACCATGAGCAATGTATGCTAATATACGGTTTGACCCATGAACCGTATCATGTGGGTTAATTAGCGCAAAATATGGGAAATGTGTTTTTTTTTTGGGGGGGGCGGGGGGTAATATACGCTAGCACAGTTCGGAAGAGTAGCCATTTCAGTTGTATCTATTAGTATTAGCATCTGGCAATTTAGCTGTAATTAACTGTGGACAATGGTCCATTTCTAGATGATTGACCTAGTCGTAAACATAGTAATTTCTCTGACTTTAAATTACCAAGCCGGGTAAGCTATTGATGGATCTATCATATCTATCAAAGCTGGTGACCAACCAGGAGATGTATGGACCTCATTGTTGAACATCTCAACCCGGTGCTGGGGAATTGCACAACCAATCTACTATCTGTCTACCAAATTCTACCCATACATTTTCATTATCAAAGCCACCGCACAATTAAAGAAAACATAAAGTGATTTTTCATCCAAGCGTAGGAGGTTACTCGAGACCTCAAATGATCACTCAACATCCCTCCACAAAAAAATGCCTTGTCGGATATCACAGCAATCCATTTTTGGCCAAACATTTACAACTGATTTTTACAGCGGAATCCACATTTGATATTAATATACTCCTCCAGGCACTAAAAACGCGTTCCACACGTATCCAGAAGTCATGTCTTACCAATCTCCACCTCAACACGCATATATATATATATATAAATACACATATGTATATGCCTATATATATACATACATGTGTATATATATATATATATACTATCTCTCTCTCTCTATGTAATAAACACACGATATTGTCTGTGTCAGTGTGCTCCATCTATGCAGTGGCTGAACATTTCAACCCCAACCGCTTTTGCCAGGTGTGCCTGGCACCTTCGTTCCCAACACGGAGCCCTGCAAGCGCTCCTGACATCGTTGCTGCACTTAGGTGGGGATCGTGGCTGCATCCCACTTAGTGAATGGGTAATGGGTTATACCCAAATATAATATATATATCTATATGTATATATATATATATGTAAATGAACATCCCTATTTATATATGGGATGAAACATGGCTTTATGGATTATAAACCATTTACTGAGTGTGATGCGCCAGCAGAGTGATATGGGCATCCAATAGATAACTATTGTTTAACCAATGATATCTCGAGGATGGCCACTTGAACGTTGCATTCCACATTTCTCATTTTAGATGATTAAATCCCGATTTGGATTGGCTAACAATTTGATAAAAAAAAATGTTTTGGTTAAACCTATTATTTTCCCATTATTTTCCCATTATATATTCCCATTGTTGACACCACTATTAACACCACATTTTATACACCTAAAACGAATAGTAACGAGTATTCCCAATATATTCCCATGTAATTCCCATTATATGCCCATGATGTTCCCAAAATATATATCCAGTAGATTCCCATTATATTGTATCCCCATGAACACAGTGGCTTCGACAAAATTCTTGATTTTTACAGCAAAAAACCACCAAACAGGACCACATCACTGCCTCAGCAATGGCCAAACCATCAGGTGCCACAGGAAGTTTCGTGTGCTCCAAGACCGCTTCCGCAGAGGCCTGTGCTGGATTTCCAAAACGCCATGGCTATGATAATGTGATAAATCCAGGGCCGTTCACGGGATTCCATGATGATTTAATTGGATTTTATAATTTCTACGAGTTTATGGATATTTATTGGATTTAACGGGCTTTTATTTGATGGCAATATAATGGGACAGAGCCAACAATAGACATAGAAAGGCGACATATCCAAAAACCAACAGAAAAATATATCTATAAACAGGTGAATGGTGAATTTGCTACGGCTGGAGATCATCCAACGAGTCAAATCACACATCTGTGCAAAATGCTCGAACCTGCAGAGCTATCAGCAATGATGGCATAACCCTTGCCATGTGGAAAGCTCAGAGATTGAACATGTTGGAAGTCAAAAAAAATTGATGGACAAATTGGTCAAATCATTAAAATTGCATCCCCTTCCAGGGCTGTTGGACCTATGCTTTGCAGTTCCTGCACAGTAGACATGGGGATGAAATCAATGATATATGAACACACATATATATATATACCCTCTGGTTATTTAACATAGCCATGGAAAATCACCATTTTTAATAGGTAAACCATCTATAAATGGGCCATCCTGATGCTGTCTTGTCCATCATTTAATCACGCTGGCACATGTGGACCATCGCAGCCCTCAATCATCCGATGGTCCTTGGTCATGGTTGCGCTTGGCTTCTCATGATCATACCCCGTGCCTTGATTCTTAAATCCACATGTATGACCCCTCGATTATTGCTTATGTAATACATAATGTATATATATATACATAAATTATGTAAAACATGTAAATCTGTAAATCCCACAAGGATACGGGTCATTTTGGACCACCACAAAGATACATCACTAGACATCACCAGCCATTTTTGGATCCCAAAATTGCCTGATGCGCCCCGTTGCACGGGAGCCTCCAAATCGCCCGTCCCGTTGCTCCCGTTGCTCCCGTTGCTCCCGTGGCCCAGAACTTTTGCCGCGCGATGAAATTCCAGCCTGGAAATCGGTAGAGATCTGTTGATGACACGTATATATTTCTATATATATATACATACATACTGTATATATATATATATATATCATTCATCTGTTCATAGATCTATCTAGTAGCAACTCTCGAGTCATTATGTACATATATATATATCATATAATTCATCTGTTCATAGATCTATCTAGTAGCAACTCTCGAGTAATTATGTACATATATATATATATATTATATTAATATATATATATATATATTAATATATATATATATATACATATATATATATATAATATACATACCCCACACACATCCACACACATCCACACACAATCATTCTATCTGATTCAGATCTCGGGGGTTCAACCTGAATGACGGGCGCGTGGGGCAAAATGTGAGACATTGATGGATGGTGTCACCATGTTTCACCCAATCTCGCATTCCAAATGCTTCTTTATCTAACCGTAATCTAACCCTATAGCCTACTTGCAGCACACCGCCGCTGTGCGCCGAGAAACAAGTCAGCAACCATTGGAACGATGGAGGCGGCATCAGTCCTGCACTTGGGGTGCGGGCCACTCAATCATGGTGGGATTCTGTTACTATTTGTACTCAATTCATCGACATGTCGGAACATTTGAGCATCTACAAACATCATACATGTGTATCTGTATATGATAGTATCGATCGATAGTATATCAATACTTGATGGTGAAATATTGGAATATATTATACGCAAATAAGTTGGCAAAAGTGGCTTTCAAATGTGTTTTAATCTACACACACACCAAAAAAAAAACACAACAAAGCAGAGGACACGCACACATTTGGTACATCCCGACTTGCAAAACTTCTTTCAAATCAAGACAGATCACAAATGGCCCTAAGATGACTTGCTTCTGTTGCATCCGGTTGGGGCGCGTTAATGTTGCTATACTGGAATGGAACTCATGGTTGATCCAGAACCGGAGCCTCCACTTCGATTTGGTTCCACCAGATATGAACCACAAGTGGAAACAAACTTTCATCTCTTGGCGAAGCCATCAAAAATAGGAATTCAACCAACAAAATGGACATTAATGGACATTTTCATGGGATGTGTATATTTATACAATTGCATTAATTAATGTGTGTCTGGCTGAAATAGAATGATTGCTTGGTCGAACCAAATCCATCCCCCCAAAAAAATGTTGGTTGCACCCAGTGGTGGGAACCCAACTTATCTCTACTAATGCGAGCGATAGAAAAATCAACACACCTACACAATTCTATGACATTGAATTGTAAATTAATAATCAAATAGAACCCCATCTTGAATCATATCATGGTATTGGAGTTGCTGGCACTCTTCCATCCTTGCCGATGTGAATATACGACACTCAGATCCCTGTCTACTTGAAGATGGCTTGAACCACTGGCTTGTTCTGCTAGCATCATCTGTGTCTAATCATCAACAATCATAATAAAGATACATAATATCTAACATATAGTATCTACATATAGTATGTAATGTATTTATGATAAAGGTACCAATATGACATATAGTCTTCATATCAGGTTGTCTCATATACCCACGGTCCAAGGTTCAAAATCTTTTCGCTGTCTTGATATGCAAAGAAAATGATGCTTTTTGCATCATGTCTTACCATCTATGATTGAATAAAATATACCAACAAATATGGTCTTTAATACCATATAATTACCATCATCCAACATAGATTACCATCATCCAACATAGGTTTTAATATCATATAATTACCATCATGTTCTCAAATAGATGCCTTGTACATCACCCAACAGCCCCAGACCAGAAAACTGGGCACCAGACACTGCATGATTCACAGCCTGGTGAAGAACGGGTGATGGCGACAGCTTCTTGAAACGGTTTTCTGAACCACCGAAAACATCCAAAAAAAACTGTACTATGGTTTAATGGATTAATATGGTTTAATATGGCTTAATAATAATGATGGTATATTATGATGGTATATTATGGTATATTACTATGGTTTAATAATGATTGTATATTATGGCTTAATATGGTTTAATTATTAACTATCCATTATTGCTGTGATATATATATATATATATCGTCATTGTACTCAAATTATAACCATTTAATGGTTATTAAGAATTGTTTGAGGGATATTAAGGGTATATTGACCACACCAACAGTAAAAATTGATCATGAACCATCAATTAGTGCGTTGTACCCCTTTGGTGGTTGGCTGAATAGCCATGAAGGCCACACTTCCACTGCCCCCGTCTGGTCAGTGGATGCCCTGATTCAACTGCTATACCTGGCTATGCATATCACATCTATCTTTCTATTTATATCCCCTTGTGAATTAAGTGAAATTGCAAGGAGGATCTATTTATCTATCAATCCATCCATACGAGCCAGTTGATGTTGCCATTCCAAGTAGGATTGCGTCTGGAGTTCAACGAGCTGATCCATCCGCCGATCGCACGAAGGCAGCAGCTACAGCGTGCACAACTCTACATGTAAACCTACATATACCTCCTGCATAATACCGTGGTATGAGATGTCTCAATAATATAGCCACTGTTGCGATGTTGTGGGTATGTTGGCCAAGAATGTACTGAATAACAAAGTACAACTGGAAACTAAATATGGACACTCCACACATAGATTCCAGCCCGTAGACTATTTGAAGAATCAAGTGAGTACCAATATCCTGGCTATACAAAGTCACTATTTTAAGGATGCTAATCTTCAGTTATTTCCTAGTTCCCCAAACATCTGGGTGTTCCCAGCGATCTGCAGGTACGCCACGTCTTTGCCATCATTCGAGGCAGCAGGCAGAAATAAGACCTCAGGGCAAACAAAACATGGCTGGAACATCCACCAGATGGGACTTTCAATGATGTTTGATTGCCGAAGGGTATATCAAGCGGGTATTCATATGGATGATATTGATTGAAATAGTATATACTATTACTGTAGTCAACCTGAAAGAGAGGGATTTTGGAGTGGTCCCCTTAAGTATACTGCATTGTGACATGGTGGTGATGTCATTCGCAATGATTGGGGTCTGTCAAACTATTCATACAAAGGGAAAACACGTTCACTTGACCTGATTGACATCATGTCTATCTATCTATCTATCTGTCTGTCTGTCTATCTATCCATCTATCCATCTATCTCCTGTAATTGAACAAAAAAAAGTGGTGAGTGGCTTTGGACCTACGTGGCTTTGGTCATGGCAAAGTCTATGGCATTTCATGAACTACCAAGATCTACATGGGGATTTCCATGGATTTGGCCGTTTGCCATTGCCGCTTTCATCCCATGGGAACCACAAATGATTGGTTCCCGACAGGTGGAATCCTAGCTAAACCATCACGAAATCCCCTGATTTAGTGGTTGAATCCACTATTTCCATCTTGCCGGAATGGAATCCCATGATGTTCTGTTGAAATCCCGTTTGTCATGCTTCCCTGCCCAAGCCATGCCCCTGCCCCCAGCTAGGCTCTTCCGACCGACATGGACGCAGGCGTCCGAAAGCCACGAGATCTAGCCTTCAACCAGGCTGCATGGCGCCTGAGCGAAACGTCAGGGTGGAAGTATGACACATGCGGCCTCTGATGCAAAAATAAAAGGATTTCACCACACTGAATCCACATAAATTGTGCTAAAAGCCAAGGGAAAGGTGGATATGTATGTTGTAAATATATATATATATATTTAAATATATATATATATGTATGTATGTATGTCTGTCTGTATGTATGTGTGTATGTATGTATGTATGTATGTATGTATGTATGTATGATATAATATAAAAAGAGCATGGGTCCATGTGGGATTTAGCCACCAAAATGAAATTAGCATAAATTAGCTCTAATTTGACAACACGACGTACTGATTTGACAAACAAAAAAGGATGCAATGGATACCGATACCTATATACAGTTTCAGTGAGGACATGATCAAATATGGTCGCAGGATATCTGTTGGCCGACCACTGGTTCTCCGGTGACCCCAGCCCTGAGAGATCCCAACAAATCGGCTTCGTTCTCGAAACTCAGCCATTCAAAGTGAGCGGACTGGCAAACGGCCACATAAAACAGCTAGGGGCTCCATAAATAGCAGGGGTTGACAGGGTTAGTAAACCCTATATATATATATTATAATATTATATATGTGTGTTATATATTGTTGTATGTATATATATATATGTAACCTATATATATATGAATATTATATATTAATATATATTACATAATGGAATATTCCCAGAGATTTATATGCGGCTTGTGAACTGATTAACTACAAGGTGGAGCCCTAGTATAGCTAAGTTGATACGCATCAATCATATTTCAATAAGGCCTATGTATACATAGAGAACTAATTATATAATTGGGGTTGTATCAAAGTCAACAAACAAAACTGGAGAACCACATTTGATTGAATTCCAATGATATCTTTGCAGCAGGGTTGATCAAATGGCCAACCAACCAATACAATCAAAGACAAGAACTTGTTTGGTCCTAAAACCTCACCATATATCCAAGAAAGGTTCAAAAACCACGGAGGTTAAAGCGACCGACTTAGTACAAAATCACTCTGAGTTTGGGCAATGTTTTGAGAAAAAAAATTGACGATCATGGCAAGAAAAATGATATAAATAACATATATATATACATATTATTATCCTCATGATTTGCAGTCTATATTTGATGTATGTTCTGTTTGGTACCTGATTTTATCTGATTCATCCCACCTCTTTTGCAGTTGATCTTCGGAGATATTCGGATCCATTCATGTATCATCCCCTATGGATACTCAAGTCCTGGTTGCCTCAAAAGACGTGGATTTTGGGCTCACAACTAGTCGTAAAAATCCCGTTTATATCCCCATATCCCCCATATTTTGTGGGGATCACTGGATCGTTCCACCATTTATCTTCAAAATATGGTTGACTAAACATGACGACACTATTTGAAAAAAAAAACTGCCATAGAAATCACCATATTTGAAGCTCCAACCAGACCTTGATTCCACGCCCATTCCACGCCTCCTCGAGCCTTGGTTGTTCAATGGATAGATGGAAAATCAAAACAACAGCCATATGGATGGTTGATGTATCCACCAGAATAGAAACAACACCCGGCAGGATCGGTTACAGTATATCCTCCGGATCCATCTATCAATATCTATCATATCCAATTTTTGGTGGATAATTCATGATAAGTCCAGCATGTTTGATGCTTTGTTGAAACACTTGCCTGGAGTCTCACCGTCTGCTCCTGTGGTGCCCCCCAGTTATGTTTGTTGCTTTATTTGGCGCCCACTTTCTAGTTTGATCTACCACAAAGATTACTTATATAATTAAGGTATAAGCACCAACCTCGCCAACCAATTTGGATTTATAACTCACACAACCAGGATTTATGATGATCAACTATAACTATCTAACTATCCCATATGCTCCATGTATGGTATATTTACCTACATTTGGGTGATTTTAGGGGTAAACGTTGGTAAATATACCATACATGGAGCATCTGGGTATAGTATACTATAGTTGTATAGATGGGCTTTATAAACCAACAAACAGAACTTCTCCAGCCAACTTCGCCACTCTCCGCGCATCGACCCCCATCCCGGACGTCGACGCCCCAGACGTCCCAGTGACCCGCCAGCGTTGCACATGGGCAAACCACCCGCGGCAGGGGCACACTGTACCCGAGGCCTTGGATATGGATTCCCACAGAAATATATAGAAATATGACAAATACCATCTGGTTATGACTAACATAGCCATGGTATAGATGGCCCATAGAAATAGATGGTTTACCTGGGTTTACCTATTAAAAATGGGTGGATCTTTCCCTGGCTATGTTAAATAACCAGAGGGTAATAGTATTAAATACTAAATAGAGGTTTCATATTAGAGGTTTAATATGAATATTATGTTATGTCTATATGTAGTATTAAACCTCTATACAATATTAATACTATAGAGGTTAAAACAAGCATAAATATATTAGAGGTTTAGTACTATATCTAGATTAAATTACTTTAAATACTAAACCAAATATTGTAATATAGTAGTAAACCTCTATATAATGATTACATACTAAAAATATTGAAAATAGTATGATAATATAAAAATAATGACAAATACAGGAACCGACAGAATTATGGAAAAAAAAAAACGTTTCAATTTACAGGCGCCGCCTGTCTATGATAGAAAAGTTACGAACCTTTTTTTTTTCCATAATTATTTTTTCCATAATTATTTTTTTT
>Ga0126342_10007335_pt1 | contig 19666 bp, 14 predicted proteins | sample Cyp1metagenome_FD_92528 | JGI IMG/M metagenome (GOLD analysis project Ga0126342, IMG submission 92528) | Coral microbial communities from Lord Howe Island, Old Settlement Bay, Australia - Cyphastrea 1 metagenome | ecosystem: Host-associated > Invertebrates > Cnidaria > Coral ... | reverse complement strand
ATTAATTAATTAACATGACTTCGATTTGGTTCCCTAATAATAAATACCCCCCTAATACTAAAAACTACCTGCCGTGTTTTGTATTAGGGGGGGGGGTTTAGTATTAGGAGGAAGGGATTACATTTAAATATACGGACTTTTAAATATACGAACATGTATTTTAGACTACCTCGGGGAAGGTTTTCCTTGGCCCGCCCGGCCATTTAAATATACGGAATCCAATTCTTTTAATTAAACATACGGTAACTACATTTAAATATACGAACTGGTATTTCATACTACCCCCGGGGCCTCGCGGTCTGGCCTGCCCTCCACATATTTAAATGTCGTTACCGTATTGAAAACCGATGGTGACTTTGGGATCCCCCATCTTAAGAAATCCCCCAAACAGAAAGTCTTGTTGAACCAAAGAACGATCAATTGGAGGGCAGTCCATTACACCTCTGTGCAGGACTGCCAGGCAACGACAATCAATTACCAGGAATAGATGCTCTTCACCAAGCAAAACTGGGTAATCCACAATATAATGTCACTCTACAAACAAATATAACAGTAAAATGAAAAGTCAACCAGACCTGGTCATAAGTCTATTATTCACCTCTAAGGATCTACTAAAAAACATCATTAAGTATATAGATAGGAAGTAAATGGAACCAATCTATGACTGCATCTTGCCAGGCGGATACAACTTCTATGGATCCTGTGAATTGCCTCTTCTGATCCAAACCCATTTATGGTGCCTTGGTTTGTCTCATGCTGTCCGGGAAAATCATCTCCGGACCTCCGGAATCCAAAAATCCTTTAAAACCTGCAGTTCATCTAGCAATTGACTGGGGGTTTGAATGCTTTGCCCCAATATTTCATGGCTGGTCTACCCCCATAAATCATAGCCATTTGGATGGTCTACCCCATAAATTGTGGCCATTTTCACAACAAATCCAGGAATTTCCCACTGGATCGGGCGTGCCCAGAGGTCATGATTCCCAGGAACATAGAAGATCCTTCTGAACCTGACGGAAAGTTGCGCCCCTTTCAGGGATAGGTACCAGGTGGCCCCCGGTGAAATGGTGATTTTCACGTGATTTTCATGGGATTTCACTGGATTTCATATGTTGGTTCAGTTTCACCTGAACCCAAGTCACTTCATCGCAAACCCAGCAGTAAGCCGAGCAAAACAAGCCAACTTAGCTAACGACCCGGTGCACCACTATGTACAGGCATAAATCATACATGAATCGATGGTGAATAAATGGGTCACAAGCGAACCTGCGACCTGGATATACTGGGATCCCATCCGGAGCCGGTTTTGACACGGTTTCTTTGCGCCCCAGTGAAATGTTTGTTGGTTTATGAAGACATCTAGAACATTCTAGAACTGTGGTTGTAATGGCCATAGGCCCAACAACTAACTTTGCCAACAAACTGGGGCACCACCTAGTTTTTTCTTGATGAGCTTGTTGAGCTGCTTGATTGGTTGCTTCTCTCGCAAACAACAATGTAGAATAACCTTTGCCGACCTATCCCAAAGGCTGCTAGTTAGCATCTTGTTGCATATGTATATCATGATACTCCCATCATATCCCAGTAACCCCCGTCGAAACATCATTTGTGTTGCTTAAATCTGCTATTTCCAGGTACCACAACCACTTCACTAACACACTCTACCCGTGCACGCCTATCCACCCACTTTCAGGTTGCCACTCACTCCTCACCGGTCGCTCCACCAATTCACAATGATCTCCTCGATAAAGCCTCGCAATTCATTCTCCACGTTGTGGTCGTAGCGTTCCAAGAAACGCTCATACTCCAATATGCCACTGATCCACTCAGGGTAAGGGCACCCCAACTGTGTGGCCAGCTCTTTGGTGCCGAAGGGATGTCAGTCGCTGGAGCTCCGCGTGTCAGTCGCTGTCATCTGAAGGCCGAAGGCTTTCTAAATCCGTCAAAACCCCGAACAAAAAAGTTGTGTTTGTCGAATAACCAAAACTTTGTTGGTTACAGAAACCAAACTCCCATTAAATCTCATTATATCACCATATATCACCATTCCCTGCATTTGTTCATTTTGTGGTGTCACGTCAGCAGGTTTGAAAGATTGACAATAAAAAACAGCAACCTGCATCTTTCATGGAACTAGTTCCATCAAGTCACTGGCACTTGCAACTGGGTTATAGTCCTGGGTTATCGTCCATTAAATACACTCACTTATCAAAGGTTATGAGGAAACATATGGCCCTCAACAATTTAAATAAATTAATGAAAATGGGATAAAAAAACAGTTTTAAATGGAATAAAAGAACAAATTATTATGACTAAAGTCACATATCATTACAAACCAGTTATAACTTTTAAGAGTTAAGGGCCATAACTGTAACCCGTTGTAAAGTATGGATTATTACCTGCCAGAATCTTCCAAGTGGGGTCACCACTTGCTTCTAGACCTCAATCTGTCAGCTGCGAGGTGTATTTGTATATGAATAGCTTTATCTATTCATCAAAAACAACATACATCTGAAACAAAAATAATGAACTATACTTGAGTATATACATACTTTATGAATTTATCGATATATGATCAATTTAATATGTATATATATAAATGGATACATTTCACCATGAATGGAAGGCATACAGTTTCCCTCGGATTTTCCCCATTCATGTCCGCAGTGTTCCCATTCAGGCCAATTCAACCAGGTGTTGTTACCCACGTTTATCAATGATGTTGGTTCGAATCCTAGTCTTATGAGTTGGAAAAACATGGGTGTGATAGTGAGGTATACCTACAATGTGGCCCCCACCAGTTATAAGTTGGTTTATGAAACCCATTAACTATAGTTATAAGTACCATAAACCATAGTTATTGGAGTTATAAACCAACTTAATCCAACTTAGCTATCTTGGGGGCCCCACATTGTACTGGTATAGTCCAGCAGCAGCGGAGTACTGTTTCAATTGTCAGGTGGTTTTTCACCCCAAAATCTATGACAAGTCCCAATCCATTGGGAAAAAACAACAAATCATCAACCATCAATTTCATCCTCATATGTTTGATGGTTTAAAACCCTACAGATGATTAACCATTGCATAAACTACTAATCAATTACATCCAAACATCACATAAAACTGTCCATAAGTAAACTCACTTCATGGAACACTAATCAACTCGTCGTCAATTTCCTAATTTACCCTCGGGTGATTTAACATAGCTATTGAAAATTGCCATGTATAGTTGATTTATCCATTAAACATGATGATTTTCCATAGTTATGTTAGTGTGCCAGAGGGTATGTATATATATATATATGGGTAAATTATAATATTTCACCAACCTGAATAGTTCGGCCATTTGGGCATGATTGCCCTAAAATAAACCATGACTCCAGTGAGGGAGACCAGTGAGGTCGTTATAATTTACATATATGTATATATATATATATATATATATGAAACTATTACCTAACCTCAATAATTAACTACTGATCAATCCACTAGTACTGAAGATGTTTCACAAACTTACACATGCCCAACGAAGGTTTTGTGGCTTTAAAAACAACTTGAAACTTTAGCTTAAAACTTTAGTGCTATATTTATCATCCATTTTCATGGCTTTGCTTTTTTGGAACCACCAAAACAAATTAAAAAATCTTCCCTTCATCGATTCCCCAATCGGTTTGTGGGTTTCCCCATGGAGAAAAGAAGCCAAATCATCTTCAGCAAATCCAAGTAATATGGGGGTTTCCTAAAATGGTGGATCCCCAGTCGTCACCATAGGTACTAAAATGCTCGTTCATGACTTGGATGATTTTGGGGGTCTCATTTTGGGAAACCTCATGAAAGGGGGTGTCCATAAAAAAATCATAAACCACCCTGCAAATCACCATGAATCATTTCCAGTCATGGGTGGGATGGCCATTGTTTTACCCACATGAAACCCCATAAGTTGGGATATAAGCCCTTTTTTTGTGGTTATAACTGGGATATCATAAACCATACCCCATTACATTAGTTGCCAAACGTATATACTATTACATAGTACTGAAAACTTTATAGCAAGTGTGTGAACCTTTTAGTGCTATATTTAGTACTATGTAACAACTAAAAGTGCCATATACACTGTATTACCAATATAACTATATTACTATATTAGATGTAGTATACGAATTATACGAGGTCGTTTTACTATAGTACTAATATATAGAAATAATTCATATACTATATCCCATAGGATCCATGTATGCCATATATGGTAACATTTACCATCAATATACCCCAAATGTTAGCATATATACCATACATGGATCCTATGGGTTTATAGTAGTTATAAGTAACAAACTCGTTGCGTTCCCAACGACCGCAAGTTGCGCTCCCAGCGGCTTGCTCTTCAGCACGGTCAGCGCGAAGCGCAGCTGCGGCAAGCTGTCAGCCAGGTTGCCGGCCTCCACCGGTGGGGCAACCCGACGTTTGCCGCCACGTTGAGGAACCAAAGGAAAACCCTAGGAAAACCATGGGAAAACCATAGGAAAACCATAGGAAAAGCCAGTTGAAGCCAGAAACATGCTGATTTCATTGGATTGAATGGGATTGGTATTTAGCTAAGCTGGTGAACTGGTGAACATCCAAGATATAACAATAATGGGCTGAATCTAAAGCAACTTTCAGTGAATGGGGATCTAACAGCCAAAGAACTTCAGGATCTCAGCTCTGTCTAAAGATCTATAAAGTCAACAAACCCCATCCACTCATTTCTCATCTTCCCCATGAAAATGCTCATTCTTCCACATTATTCCCCCCAGTTTCAGGCAGCTTCCGGGCGATTCCCAGTGGCGAGCGGCCAACATCAGCACGTCGTCGCGGAAGAAGGAGGATGAGAGGCTCTTGCACCTCGGTGCGAAGGATTCCCGGATTTTTTGGCAGCAAAAGGATAGAAAAGAACAATCACAAAAAGATTGGTTTAAGAAAAAAATGGTTTAAGCCCCATATTAAATGGGAACATCTATGGTTTCCTGCAAATTCTCCCTTAAACCAATCCATTGACAATCACAAAAAGATTGTTCCTAATTGCATGCACTATCTATTGATGAAATGAATTGCTTCAATACGGCCATTTTAAAACATAATTTTGAACGAAAAAAAATATTTTTGCGGGACACTATCCCTTCGGTTCACTAACTGTTCTATCTTTTCGCCAGCCATGAAAGTGCACCATTTCAAGCTGCACGTATGAATTCCTCCGAATATATGGAAAGCGCAAATGGCAAATAAGCCATGAAATTCTACCAAGCCATACCAAGCCAATTTTTAAGCAATTTCAAGCCAACAAGACAGGGCTGAAACTTTGGCTGAAACCACCGAGATTCTTCGAAAAAAAATACGGGGTTGAACCACCGAGGGTAACAAAACTTATCCTATGGTACCTCTTCAAACAATTCGTAGATTACGATCATAATCCCAAGTCTGAAAATGAGCCGACCAATACGTTGTAGTTTTATTGCTGTGGGTGGCGGTTAACCAAAAAATCATATGAAACACCAACAAATGTCATAACCATGGACCCCCAAACAACCTAGTTACACCAATACTCCAATTCTACGTAGGAAATCTTCACTAATTCCTTCATCCCTTCCGCGAATATTACCCGCTTAGAACCTATTGGATCATGGATCATTCACTATAGTTATAAGTACCATAAACTATAGTTATTGGAGTTATGTTCACCAACTTAGCTATCGATTGGGGGCCCCAAAAAAGGGAGTATCTTCGATATTTTTGGACCGTGGGATGGTCAGCCAAAGCGCAGAAAGCGCACATCCGAGGACCCAAGCCATTCGGGCACGCCGTGTTGGTCAAAGAAGACATCACTCAATGCCCACACTCGCAGGCCCTGTGTCTGTCGATTCTTGAAATGAACCATGCAAACTTCACCAGCATCCAAGCAGAGACAGTGCAAGAAACTAACTTTTGAAAATACATGGCCAATCAGCCAGATACCCTGCAAAACATGAATTTCTTAGCTGGTGAACGTAGATAATCCCACTAATTAATACCAAAAGACTAAAGGATTAAACTACCCATCCAAGATTGACCTAGAATACAATGTGGGCCCCCAAGATAGCTAAGCTGGTTTATAACTCCAATAACTATGGTTTATGGTACCTATAACATCTTATAACTATAGTTAATGGGGTTTATAAACCAACTTATAACTGGGGGGCCCCACATTGTAGGTGACTAAAATTATGATTGTCCAGTTGCGACGTTTCCCCAGCCTCACGTGGCCGCTGGCGATCTTGCGCGAAGCGACTCCACCGTCTGGCCGCAGCCTCTCCAGTAGGCAGTGCTATGCATGGAACCGCTACAGTATCAGCCTGTAAACAATTTGGGACACGCAACCATGCATACATAGATAACTACATATCAAACTGGGTGAAGTAACCCTAGTTTACTTATACATAAGACCCGCAAATCGAGAGCATGTTATGCGGGTGAAGAAAATGAGCAAACTCACAACTGCCAGAGCCAGCGACATGAACACAGATGAAGACGAACAGATTTCATCAGTAGTCGTGGAGATATTTGGCAAGCCTTAAACATGGAGCCGTTGTAAATTTTATTCAGGGGCGTTCCACGTTAGCAAACATTTCAATCTCGGGCATGTCGTGTTGTGATTCATTCCCGGCCATTTCGAGACATCGAGTTCATTGGGCATGGTTGAATCACACATTAGGTGATGCATTCGCTGATCGAATATATAGCACCCCCCAAACAAAAAAAAAACAAGAAAAATCGTATCCTACTGAACTGGTGATGCATCTATTTTTTTTGGGGGGGCTACTCTCTCCTCTAAACTGTGGAATGACATTTTCAACGGACACTCATCTGCTTCAAACTTGAAGCACCTGCGCCGGACCAAGGCATTGTGGTGTTCCCGGCTAGGGATTGCAACTTGCAACTGTAGCGTTTCGAACACCAAATCATAACACATAGCTTCACTTCTATCAGTTGCAAAGCTATACTTGATATTCCATGAGGACAGAACTATATTTGACGTTGTTGCTGGGATAAACCGTCCCAACCAGAAAATGAAACATTGGCCGAGTGAGTTCACTACCAGGTGGTGGTAAGTTGCTTCACCATGCAACTGGGGCGACACTTGGACCTTGTATATGTAATTATATATGGTTGGTGGTTGACCTACCCCTCTGAAAAATATTAGTCAGTTGGGGTTACTATTCCCAGTATATATGTATATATATTTATATATATGATGATGAAGAAATAAAAGTCATGTTCCAAACCACCAACCAGTTATTATATGTTTACATTCTATCAGCAGAATACCACAAAATCCTGCAGAAACCAGCTGTCTGCATTGAGGCATCTGGGCTCCCGGCGGAATACTCCCAGCGAATTATCTTCTGCAGACCTCGGCTGCACGGATGAGCTGACAAGAATCTCATCCTAATTGGGTTTAAGGATGAACAATGGTAATTTAATGGACTTGGACTTTAATTATGGAACATGGTGATGAAATGGACTTTAGTTATATGGGACATTGTGATTGCATGCTTAAACACAACTTCTATGGTCCCAGTTGTATGTGATTTCATCTCCTACTTTTTGCCATGGTTTCGTTTGGGGGTGTTTGATATAAATGCTGCTCGGGATTAATTACAGGAAAGACTAAAGGCACAACAAACATTGGGAAGGTCAAGAGTCAAGATATGAAGGTTCTTAGTCTTACATGTCGCATCATGAATTGCATCTCATCAGTTGCATATTCTGCGGCTAAGCATCTGAGCGGTGCCCAAAGCCTTCGGTCTTAGAAGGTAAGCTACGGGTTGGTTGAGACTTAAAAGGCACTGCCCCGCAGTGATGGTTGGTTTATATAAAAGTCAAAAACAACAATTAAAATATCATGTCACTTGATGCATCACTATATAATTATATACAAGATACACCATATAAGTTTTAGTTGACCTACTTATTTCAACCAACTTGGCCATTCCAAAGTGGGTTGCCGGACAGCTCTGCACTCCATCATTGGCCGCCTGGCCGAGTTGGGAAAGCTGGGACCGTCAAAAAAAACCATTGGCTTCTTTTACAATATATGGAGGTGTCCTATATATGATGGGATTAAATCATAGAAATACAGTGGAATGTCATAGTAATACAATGGAATATCATGGAATATCATGAAATTTGCTTTCAAATTCCATCGCAGCAGAGCTTCTGAGATCTGTGGGTTGTTTAGTCCTCACCACCCTAGGCGTGCCATTGGCATGAAGAACTCTTCAAATCAATCTATGCCCCTACAAGGTGGCGCACCACAATTTGTTGGTTTAAAAACCAAATTAACTTTATATATAATTGTACATATATATATTACATATTATATATATACACTACATATTATATATATACACTACATATTATATATATATACACTACCTATTATATATATTTATTACAATTATATATATATATATATTACATATTATGCATTTTTAAATATGCACCATAAATCCTAAGCCTATAGTTAACCTACTCATAACCAACTGAGCTCACTATGCGGCACCACCTTATACCGTTTTCCGCCTACTGTAAATCGTCCACAAACAGCTCCACAGTCAGCCATATCATGTCCAAGGTGGTGCCCACCCATTTATTTCTTTTTTGTTGGCTTATGTTAAACTAAACACAAGGTGGTGCCCCCTAGCTAAGTTTGCTTGTAACTCTAATTTCACTAGGACTTGTGGTGGATATATCTATAATTCTATAGTTAATGGGATAATAAATCAACTTATAACTGGGGGGGCACCACCTTGCATTCTCAACCATCGAAGTCTCTCCTTTTGCATTGCAAAACCACCTACAGATCCTCCCGAGCTCCTGCCGTCGGATCTTCCGCGCCTCATAGTGCTCATCCAAACGTCGCGCCTGCCAGAGGCGATTGTTGAAAAATGCCACTGGAGTGTGAACTTGCTGGATTTTACAAAGTGGGGCCCCCGTGGCCACGATAGCGTTCAGTTGGTGGACGTAACTCCAATTTCACTATGGTTTATGATATGCAAATTACTATAGTTAATAGATGTTAATAGGGTTTAATAAACCAATCTATAACTAGGGGGCCCCACATTGTAGGATGTAATTTCTTTTTGTGGCCAGGGAAGCTTACGGCAAAGAGGTTGGATCTCGCATGTTGGATGTCAACGTCAATCACAGGGTATGCCTTCTGTGGAAGATCTTGGAAGGCCAAGTCCAAACCAAACCAATCTTAGGCATCTATGGCAAGGTCGGCCAGGGAGGCAACTCATAAAATCTCGAAGGAAACGATGAATTCCCACATCCAAACTGGTACCGACCATGATCTCCCCATAGAGGTTGCTTATTGCTGGTTACATTCCCGGAAAGATGATATGGCCCAACTAACAGTTATACATGGGATTATAATGATGTATAACCTGAGTTATAGGAGTTATAATCCAATAAATCCATTTATAACGGTTAAGGGCCATAACTGTATGGGTTAAATGATGTTAAATGGCGATGCTCCGGACGCAATGATGCCTAGTTATCACAATGCAGCTGTCAAAACAAGACCCGGGTTCTTACCCCGGGGCCAGGGCCATGGCCAACGCCTTGGCAAAGTTCTGATATGCAGCTTTGAAGTCGTCCAGTTGCAGAGCTGCCTCGGTTTTGGGCTGGTCATTCAAGGTGGTGCCCTCGGTCGATACCCTCTGGTAAACATACAAAAAACTATTGAACATGGCCAATAGAAATAGTTGATATACCCACTAAACATTGTGATTTTCCATAGTTTGGTTAGTTTACCAGAGGGTAACTAAGTTTGTTTATAACTCTAATAACTAGGACTTATGGTAGATATATCAAACTAGTTAATGGGATTACAAGACAATTTATAAGTGGGGCGGCACCACCTTGTGTGTATGTAATTTTCAGTATATAACCATTCATTCAGGGGGTTATCAAGATGAAATAGTTTGAATTTTTTTGAGTTCCTAAATGGTGCTATAGAAATATCCATACATGCACGTACATGTACTTCTCCATTTTTATCGGGAAATCGGATCGAATACGGATAAAATTGGAAAAACAATGAACTGCATTGGGTCATTTCAACATTGAGGTCATAAAATACCAACTCTCTGTCCGGTTGCTTTAAGTTCATGTCCAAAAGGTCTATGAATGAAGAAACTCCGGCAACACTCGCAGGGTGAGAAGCATACTGCATATATTAAATAATTAACTAGTATAGTATTCCATACAAAAAACAGTGTTTATTATATGTTATTTCTTACCAGTAACTAAACGTTATAGACCCAACTATAACTAGCTATATCATTTTATATCCCCTATAAACCATGGTTATTCAAAGAACAACGTTATAAACCACGGTTATTATATGTTATATCCCCTGTTATATCCCCTAGACATACAACAATTTCCATCCACCCGTTGAAAAGCGCCGCGCCTGCCCGGCACGCACCAAGGGTTTGGACCAGAGTTGGTCCTTTTCAGAAGCGGCCAAGGCATCCGCCAGGGCCTGCATGCTGCAAGGTGTGTTAGTTTATAAACCTATGATTGATTGATAAACTAATGGTCACTTTAGGTTTAACCATATTATATTATAAACCTGTGTTAGTTTAGGTATATGAGTCCATTATAGACATATGGTCGCTTTATGATTAATAATGGATTAATATACCTATAATATGGTCAATTCGGGGTTTCCATAAATGGGGATACCCTAAAATGGATGGTTTATACTGGAAAATCCAGCTATAAATGGATGATTTGGGGGTACCCCCATTTTAGGAACCCCCCATATAATATCGACCCAAACGTTCACCAACTTGGGGATGCTGTTCGCAGTTCTGAAGTACGACTGTTTGACTTAAACAGCGTGGTTAGCGACCCGAGGGAAAACGCACCTTTTCTTCAGCGGCTCTGCAGACAAATCGTGCTATTTAAAGCATTTTTGTCGCTGGTGTCAAGATTTCTATTTGAAATTCGCATGGCAGGCGCGAGACGGCACACCCTTTTTTTATTTTGACTGTGTTTTCCATGTATTTTGACGGTCATCTGTAAACAAAAATCACACGTTTTCTTTCGCCAACTTGCCAAGCTGACTCCAGAGTTGGCACCCACAGTTGTGTCTGAACATGAAACTTTGACAGTGTCCAACAAGTGCTTGGCCACACGACGATTCTCTGGATTTCTTGTTCTAAGTTGTGGCGCCACAAATTTCTTCAGCAGCTTCCAAATCCCATCGAGTTTTTGAGTGCCTGTCACAAGCTTTTTGGACCGGACATGTCTTGTGAATTGCATACGAACATGGGTCGCAGCACTGAATTGAAAGCCTTGCTTCAAGGCTTGGCTCTTCCAAGCCTTGTTTCCATCAGCATGTACACGTTTTTTTTGATTTCACCAAGCGCTGGAAAAAGCCAGCGTGCTGCACATCTTTCAAACTTTCTGTGGGAGGTCGAGAGCCAGGCGCCAAAAGCACCAACAGCAATTCTTGCAAAATCACACTCCCTTCTGCACCACGTTCGAGGCACCCTGCGATGCGGAGGTGGCACTCACAAGAAGTATCTAGGGCGCTTTTTCCCTGGGTGCTTCTGTCTCCACTGAGCAATCTCTTCTTGGAAGGCTTGGGAAGCCTGGCCAATTCTGAAGGTTCTGCAATGTAATGTAATTTTAATATAATGTAATGTAATGTAATGTAATGCAATGTAATGTAATGTATGTACGTACGTACAAACGTATGCATGCATGCATGTATGTATGTATGTATGTATGTGTGCCTCAAACATGTTACCTAAGCCCCCTCTTTGCTGACATCATGATGTTTAAGATTGGCTTTCTGAATGTTTAGGATAGCTTGTCTATGCTTTTCCTATATTCCCAGACCATCTCACACAATTAACCCGCTAACATATGCACTCTTTGCCCATTCTGATGCATACAGTTCTTTAAAGATCGAGCACTAGGTAGCTAAGAAGAACCCTTATGAGTTACAATATCCAAGGGTGAGATGACTCCCAAGTAACCCCACAAGCTTGCATGCACCCCGAAAAAGTGGCTTTGGAAGATGATTTGCTCCATAAATCACATAGGTTCTACAGTGATGACCGTGATGGCCCTTAACAGTTATAAATGGGACTATACTGATATATATATATATTATATATATATTATAACCTGAGTTATAGGAGTTATTTCATCCAATAGGGCAAATTCCTATATGTTCAACTTGCATTTTCAGATTTCCAGATCTACACCACCATCAAGCAGTTTGGGGACATGTCCAACCTAGCCTCATTGGCCAGGTCCAGCTTCAAGAAACAGGCCGAACGGTTGGACAACACCACGGCCTGAACAGGCCACGGCCGAACGGTTGGTCTCATATGACTAGTTACTGATATACGTATACCTCTAAATGTGGCTATATTATGATGATAGTAATGGGTATCCATAGGATCCATGTATGCTATATATGGTAACATTTACCATCAATATACCCCCAATGTTAGCATATGTATACCATACATGGATCCTATGGGGTATATTATATTAATCTATTATTACTATTATAAACTGGTATATCATGATTATCATTATACTATACCGTCTATCTATATGAGTATGTCTGATAATGGGGGTATGCCTCTAAACCGGTATTCTTGTAGGGAAAATGATTATAATCCAATGGATCTACCATAAACATCCATTAACCCTACAGGTTGCTAAATACAGCTATAAGACTTCATTCTGCTTCATCTATGATAACTAGTGCAGGAAATGCATCTTTGATTAACCACGAATTAGCATTGATTACCCTTAACCATGCAATGTACCCTCTGGTCAACTAACATAGCTATGGAAAATCACCATTTTTAATGGGAAAATCAACAATGAATGGCCATTTTCAATAGCTTTTTCACAACCAGGCCGGGTATCCCTGGTTGTTTCGCCTCCTCTTTGGACTCCATCATGGAACGATGGTACAAGGCCCTGAGACACGGCCATGAGGTTCTCTCACGGGCAGAAAAAACCAGATTTAACAAACTCAAATTGGTAAAACTCTAAGAACCAACCAACATAATTTGTTGATGAATGTGATGCGGAAGATTCGTATTGAGCAAGCAAAGTTGAGCTGTGGATGGAAAATAGATGGAATAAGCACCTTCGATATGGATGTTTCATCCACACATATCACACCTTGGGAGGGGATTACTTGACTGGTACCCTCTGGTTATGTCAAAATAGCTATTGAAAATTGCAATTTATAGTGAGTTTTCCCATTAAAAATGGTGATTTTCCATAGTTATGTTAGTTTACCAGAGGGTAAGCCTCGGAGATGTGATTTTGATATAACCCACAAACACCCACGGAGGATCACGGAATGTTGATGTTGTGCTATATGTCCCATGAGAAAAATCATCTGGTTGGTAGATGCCCCCATGGCTTAGAGAATTCCAGCAGTAACAAAGCATCACCACCAAAAATACACCATATAAATTCCCTATAGATTCGCTACATGGTGGATTGTCTATTGGGAAAAGATTCACAAAGTCACCTTAACAAAACCCTGGCGCCCTACCGCAATGATACATATTTCTCTATAGAATAGTCATGGTAACCCATCGGCCCATCTACCCATCAACGTACACTCAGGCCGGCTGCACCTGGTGTAGCACAGCACTGCCACCTTGAGCGCAGTCATGAAGACATTGTGGACTCATCAAATTTGTTTGAAAATGGTGTTTAAAAGAAGCAAACACATCGTGTGCATATACGTTTGGAGGCAGTTATTGAGATAGATAGGTATACTGATAGATATGATAAGATCAAATCAGATGAGACAAAATAAGGGAAATAACAACTGAAAAAAACATCTTGAACAATTGGGATACAACAGGATACAATAATTTTAGAAACTACAAATGCACCGAATCTACACCAGCTGATCCTTGACATCCGTCGCCCAGGCGCTCCATAGTTGCTCTGCTTAAAGGCGCCATCTCCTTCCTACAAGGTGGTGCCCCCAAGATAGCTAAGTTGGTTTATAAGTCCAATAACTAGGCTTTAGGGGGGTTGTATCTATGGTTTATAAATCAACAAACATAACTGGGGGGGCACCTTGTAGTAGACCCATGGACTGGTTGCCACAGGCATTTTCGGGGCTATGAGTAGCTGCAAAACTTACATCATCAAAAAAACATCACCTTTAACTAAGAGTTTCTCAGTTACTATTACTCTATAAGCTAGTTCATTTTGTGATCTGCTGGTTGGTGGTTTCAACCCCTCCTTGAAAAATATTAGTCAGTTGGGATTATTATTCCCAATATACGGAAAATAAAAAATGTTCCAAACCACCAACCAGATCTAGTTCATTTTGTGAACTATCTGTTATCTTATCGAGCATTAACGACCCATTTGTTCGAGGGTCTTTGAAGCTAATCCTTTCGAGATGTAGCAAACAAAAGATTGTGACCACATCACAGCTTGAAAACATTGAACGGAGACGGGACAAAACTGGGCACCTTTTTTGTTTACACACTACCATGTATGTATATATATAAGCAGATATAAATATGCATATAAATAAATATGTATATATATATATACATAAAATATACATATGCAAACCTTGCCAACAAGTTGCGGTTGAAAGGCACAACAGAATGGCAACACCAACTCACTACCCGTAATCAATTCAGGACTTGACCACAAGATGGTCACTTCAGAGTTCATAAAACTATGTTTTAAACAGGGAGTGTTTGACCCTTATTTTGATTAAGTCTCATGCATGCTTACAGCATTATATAAGCCTATATCTAAATATATCATAGGGCCTATAGGGTTAACCCCCCATTGTTCCAACAGGATCATAATGGGCTGCGGCTCCTCCTTGAATTTGGCAATGCGCCCAACGGCGTGGTCCGGCACGTCGACTTCATCCATCTTGTCGTTGTACAAGGCCGCCTGAAGTGAAAATTTGGTGATTGAATGGTTCTCTATCCAAGAAAAATGGTGATTTAGTGGTATGTACAAATAGAATCAAATCGAAAGACATAAAATGATGATCTAGCCGATCTAGCTAGTTCTTTATCCAAGAAACCAAGGGGTTTTTGAATCAGAAGGGGTTCTCTATAGTTAATGGGATCTAATTGTATAACCAACATGAAGCCACAAAGGATAGCCAAGTTGGTTTAGTTCATGGGTTAAAAATTCCACGACTTATAATAGGGGGCCTCACCTTGCATAGGCGAATGGGATACAGTCAACATTAACCAACATAAATGGAGAATTATTGTGGATATAATGGGAATACCATGGATGGGAACATGATTGGTGATTCAATCATGATGGGAATTATCCCGTTGATAGCAGGAATGCAGTCAGCTGCCTGGATCTTCCATGTGGAATTTCAACGGCCCATGCTGAGGCTTAGTAGGACTCATCCCATTGATAGTTAAAGTAGTAACAACGGTTTCTTGATGGAAACTAGTGATTAGCAACCTCTGATGGAAGTGATCAGTCCTTCAAATGCATATTTCATGGTGATGTTGTTTCTTCAGCCAAGAAAAATAGTGATTGGATCTATGACTAATCAGAAGCCGTTACTATTACCACTATTGTGTTCAATTCTTTCTATGGGTACTGAGCACTATTCCTATTGATGTGGGTTACTTGTCATTCTATGTGTACTAATACTTGGGGTTGCACTTATGAATTTCAAGCGTAATCATACTTAATCATTATTGTTTTGTTGTGTTTTGTTAACAACTCCATATCAACACCACGGCAGTATTTCAAGGGTCATGAATCACAGTTGATCCTCGTTAAAATTCGTCCGAAGGGGGTTTCTCAAGCCATCAGCTGAAGTGGTTGGTGCCCCCCCTTTGGCACCACATTTGGCGATCCGTAAAGATCCAAATAGATCCTTCAGCAAGTCAGTCAGGGGCCTCCTTCACTTCAAGGTATCGAAGGCCAATTAGTCACCCATTTCATCCTCCAAAATGATGCAACAAGCTGATCTTGGCAACCGAACTATACGATCTATACGCAGAATTGTACCTGAGCATGGATGAAAACCTACTATAAACACCTATAAACCATATTAAACCGTATTTAGGGTAATGAACATCCATTTCACCAGCTATTTTAAGATGATCACCAGGGCTACAGATGCAAAAAAGGCTAGGCTGACGTTTCAGCACAGGCTGACGTCAACCTTCCAGGCTTCCAAGTGGGCGATCTTAAGCCATCAAACAGCTTGAGCATCCATGTGACATACCCATGGCGGACCCATGGTGCTGCTATATATGGTGTGCCATGGATCCCATCAATATACCCCCTTTTTGTTAGTATATATACCAGGACCATGGATCCATGTGACATATTAAGAGGCTTCGGTCCAAAACTGGGAACACAGAACATACCACTAACCAGACTAACCACCCACTTACCCAAAATTGGAACACAACTGGGTTTGTCTGAAAATAAGGTACCCTACATACACAGCCGAAAATCATATGTGCCCATGTAACATTGCCATAGCTAGGGAGGCCATAACCCATTTCAGACTAACCCAGAAATCTACTAGTGTTGACTACATGACCCCATTATGTTCCCATGATGTCCCCGTTAAATATCCCATTAAATCACATGTTCCCCGGGTATCTCTTGGTCAAATCCAGATTTGTTTGTTGATGATTCAAAGAATGAAACTAGTTATTTCAGTCATCTTAGCCTCTTCGCTAATTAAATCTCAGCAAAATCACCATTAAATCCTTTTAAACTACATTAAATCCCATCAAATCACCATCAAATCCCACTAGATCCTTTAAATCTGATGAAAATCATAATCGTTGCCGCTTCTTGGCTGCAAAAAAACGCGCCACGGATGGCTTTACGTTCACCAGCACTCTGCCTCGCACTCGGTGGTGAGAGCCAAGAACTGACCGGCCTGGCCAGGAGGGCTGGAGTTGGCTGACCGGTTCTTCGGGGTAATTATTGAAAAATTCCATTGCCAACGGCTAAATCATCCATAAATATATAAATGGGCCGTGTTCCATATTAAACCATATCATATAATTATTCAGCAAACATGTTGGATGAAACGAGCAGAAAAGGGGGCTTTAGCAGCAAAATTCTGCTTTAAACTTGAACTCATCGGGGTGAAACATGTCCACAATGTGTATATCCATGGTTTAAATCTTCATAATTTGGGATATAGCATCTATATAATTTCGGCCAATTTGCGATTTGTCAAGTGAAACTTCACCCCAAAGTAGGTTGTGGGTAAATCCAGTTCAGCACTTATACAGTTCAAGAAGAACCTTGGAGTGGGTTTGCCCACAGTGAAACCAAAGTGCGGATATGAGCCCGATACGAAAGCTATTGGGATGGACACGGCTTACAGTTATGGCCCTTAACAGTTATAAATGGGTTTATAACTCCTATGACTGAGGTTATATTTCATTATAGTCCATTTATAGCTGTTAAGGGCCATCACTGTAGTTTTTCGCTCAAAACCTCCAGTTTCAGGGGCTTCGGCTCAAGAGGTGTTGAAATTTGTTCAAATTTCAGCGTACTTAGATGGGCCATGGGATTAGCTTAATGGTTAGTAACTGGGGATATATAGTAGCCCCCTAAATCCCAATTATAATCCATTTACTAACTAGTTAACTAACTCCATGGCCCATCTAAGTATGACCTCGTGCAACAGTCCATGATGCGAAGCTGGAGACATCCACGCACCCATGCTTCGCTAGGACATGTTCGATTGTTTCGTAACGATTGGCCATGGTTTTGTGGCGACGTCTTTTAAAGTCCCTCTGAAGTGTTCAAATTAGTATGGTTGAACCCCCAAAATACCTTCCAAATTGATGGTTCGGTCCCATCAAAACTCCGTTAAACTGGAGATAACTGGAGGATCTTGAATGGTTTCCCATTTAAATTTGCATTAAGCATCATTAAACTGTGGTGTCTTTAATGCTTCAGCTTTCCACCATGAATCTTCGCACCGTCTTCCCTGCGCAGCTGAATCCACGCTTCAAGGAACTCAAAGCCTGACACGGGGGATGCATCAAAACTGTGTGGATCTTCATCGGATTTCACCAACGAAAAATAGTGATTTCATGGGGATTCAGCTGGGAAAAATATGGTGCATATGGTGATTTCATGGGATATAACCAAACAGAACTGTATAGAATTGTCATTTCATGGGATTTGATAGAACAGATTGTTTGAAAGAACTAATACAGGCATCTAACTAAAGTTTACCGCAATTATAATTATAATTGCAAATCAGCAAACATATCTGGGGGTGCACCACCTTGTAATAATGAACATGTTCGTATGTTGGGGGTTCCCCCCATCTTTTTAGATGTGCGTATATTAGTATATTTTTAAATTTGTTCAAAAGTATGGTAAGATATATGGTGTGGCCAACAAACAGGGTTGCACATATCATTGTTTGTTTAGCTATCATAGCAAAATGTCCCTGTATACACCCCATATGCTTGACACTTCAAACTCTAACAATGATTGGCCCTTCGGGGCACGCGTCACATGGGTAGAGGCACCCATCCCTATAGTCCTGTGTGGGTTGGCAAAAATAAAAACAAATCTGCTAGCTGGAGCTGTTTAGCTAACACAACTATATATAACTGGTTGGTGGTTTCAACCCCTCTGAAAAATATCAGTCAGTTGGGATTATTATTCCCAGTATATGGGAAAAAAAAACTGTTCCAAACCACCAACCAGATAAAATCAATTACATCCAGTTGTATGCAATCGGGACCCATATGAAACCTCCGATCTGATCGCCTCCAAGACCTTGGTTTGCCATCCAACCCCTCCTTTCTCGGCTGGCAACATAGCACTGGGCTCATCCCCTCATTTTCCGAAGCAAATGCTTGACATGGAGCCCCAAGTTCTAAGCTCCAAATCGCCAACAAAGAACCGTCGCTTAGATGGGCCATGGGATTAACTAAGTGGTTAGCAACCTCTATATGCCAATGAAATAATCCATTTACTAACTATAGTTAACTAACTCCATGGCCCATCTAAGTACACAGTGTGGTGCCCTAGGGGTTTCCATAATTGCTGGTACCCCTTTATCGCTGGATGGTGTATTTCATGGAAAAAAAAACAACAAAAAGAATGAGAACTGGGGGTACCCCCATTCATTATTTCAGGAAACCTCCATGTGCATATATATATACATACATATGGAGGTTTCCTGAAATAAGGGTACTCCCAAATCATCCATTTATAGATGGATGTTCCATGATTTTCCATAATAAACCATACATTTGGGGGTACCGCCATGTATGGAAGACCCCATATATACTATTATACACTTATTTCATGTGATTTCAACTCACTTAGCCAACTGAAGCTGGGGCACCAACCTCCAACATACATGAATATGAATATATACTATCCTCATACTATTCATAAGTATATACTATAATAATCTATAATCTATCTATACACTGCTTGGTGGTTTCAACCATCTTGAAACATATTAGTCAGTTGGGAAGGATTATCCCATAGATTATGGAAAAATAAAAGCCATGTTCCAAACCACCATCCATATATATATATGTGTATATATATGTATATATAT
>Ga0126342_10007334_pt1 | contig 19667 bp, 15 predicted proteins | sample Cyp1metagenome_FD_92528 | JGI IMG/M metagenome (GOLD analysis project Ga0126342, IMG submission 92528) | Coral microbial communities from Lord Howe Island, Old Settlement Bay, Australia - Cyphastrea 1 metagenome | ecosystem: Host-associated > Invertebrates > Cnidaria > Coral ... | reverse complement strand
GTGCGTTTCATTGGGTCACTATACAAGACAATAGTTTAGGCTGCTACAAAAAAATTGAGCTAAATTCCAACAGTTAAAAGTGATTTTCTGAATGATATCAAATGGAGCTTTTGGACGACCCTGTATTATGTGTCTATATAATTGGTATATGTCAACGGGAATTCGCCAGCAATTTTATGGGGATATAATGGTAAATATGTATAGTCAGCAAATATGGTGACATGTCTGTCCAACAAAAAATGCATACATCCTTATGCCCCATGGCTATTTTGATAGGGAAAATCATAAGAGCCCACCAGGGACGGAAACAAACTGAAACCACCAACCAATGACGACAAAAGCAACAAACATATACTTAAAAACAGTTGCTTTGTTTGACTATGTTTGACTGCACTTTAACCAAACATATGATCATATGGGTTTGTAGTCACATTTAATCGTCATTTTCACTCTTTAAAACTGCCGTTTTCAAGTACTGTCAATTTTTTGACAGATGTATTTCAATCCTGAGAGTGCTACAGTGTACAGTATGTTTTTCGCGTCTGTTGAACAGCTACGTTTGCAATGTCCCACAGGCCTGTCTTGTTGCTCCCGTCCCTGAACCTGTCCTTGGACGACCTTGGTTTGAGCACCTCCCCAAACCCTAAAAAAGTAGGTCCGTGGACACCAAAATAATCCCGGTCTTGGGGACGGACGATTAATTATAAGCCACGGTGAAATGACAAAATTACATGTTTTCCCAATCTGCACTCAATGATAAGCCATCAACATCCATCAACCTGTTTTCGACCTGTTTCAAATTGACTGCACGTGGTGAAACTTTATCCTCCCACCATATCTCCCACCTAAATCGATCTGAGCCCGCCGCGGTTTTCCACCATGCTAGCCGCGCTTCCTGTGATTTTTTGCCCGCCCTGCCCCCCCCCATGTTCAGGATGGGGGAAACCAGCACACCGACCAAGTTCCCAACCCAAAAATGTTTCTGACATGCTACCTGCTACCTTTCTTTCTTTTAACTGTTGAACTGTGCCAATGAGCATCACTGCCCACTGGTACATAAATGCAAGACATGGGGTGAAGCTGGTCAAAGAAACTTCACAAACATCAAAAACTGCGAAAGTAATCAGCCATGCAACTGAAAAACATCACTGTCGATTGGCACCAGCATATTGAACATATTGATCATATTGAACACCCATTTCTATGGATCGTTTCCACAACCTTCCAATGAAGAGGTGGTCAATCATCCAAAACAAAATGAACCAAGAGGTATCGCATTCATCCCGGTCATGTTGCTTCTCCCACAAAGTTTGCCGGCAAAAAAATCACTCAGAATCGTCTTTGGTGTTCCGCATGTCACTGATGTCGCAAAAAAATCTACGAGTGAACCCTCCCTATTTTTACATATGTTCACCACAATCACAGTATTGGAACAATGTGGGCCCCCATGTGAAAAACATGTTTATAAACCCCATGAATTATAGTTGGACGTACATCTACGATGATATACGTACCATAAACCATAGCTATACCATAGTTATACCATAGTTATACCAGGTATGTTCACCAACTTCGCCATAACAAGGGCCCCACATGGCCCCACTTGCCAGGCTCCCCCCACGTGAAGCCGTGAGGTGTGGAGCCGAGCCTGAGTTAAAAGTGGCAGTTTCAACCATCAAATGTAGAAAATAGATTCAAATATATTAATTAATACACATCATATCACATCATGTAAACAGATATCATACATGATATTACATTATATCACAATATTATATATACAGGTTTTAGACTCATATTCGGATATATGATACATAATGATACATACATATGATTAATTATGATTACATATATGCATCTGCATACCTCAAGAATCAAAATGTGTGATTTGGCCAGAATGAAGGTTCTACCATCGACAATGAGGATTTGACATGATTTGACCCGCAATCAATGGAGGTTTACAAACCATTTTTATTGGGAGAAAACGAGAAAACCAATAGACACCAATAGATACCCTCCGGTAAACTAACATACTGTAGCTATTGAAAATGATCCATTTATAGTTGATTTACCCATTATAAAGTGGTGATTTTCCATAGTTATGTTAGTTTACCAGAGGGTAAATGGGGGCACTGACCATCGATAGCCTGGGGTGGTTGATTTGCAACACCATTTTTCTTCATCTTTGTTTATCGTTTGGAGGGGCATTCAAACCCGTACCCCAAACAAGGAGTTATTGTTGGGTTCGCCATGTTGTGCAGTTTAGAGATGTGTTCATAAAATAATTGCATTGATGCTGACAAATTGCGTTACATGAATATGAATGACTCACCTCATTCACATTCCTTCAAGCTGACATGCCGTTGAGAAGTACATCTGGGCGTATTGTTCAACCAAAATATTTCTCAATCATCCTTAATCTACATTTTTGTGTGCGATCTTCCTTTAAAAAAAGCCAAAGAAAAGTCAAATTGAATTCAACTTCAAAGCAATTTAGATTCCATGCCAATTTCAAGCGGAAGCGCTCTCAATATGAATGAGTTTTCAATTAGGCAACTTGTTTGGCAATGATAACGTGCAAAGGCTTTCTCAATATGTTTTTTGCTTTCAATGAGGCAATTTGTTTGGCAATACCAAAGCGCATAAACTTTCTGAATTTGGCAATTTGGTTGGCAATGCTAAAATGCAAAAGCTTTCCGAACATGTTCGTTTTCAATTAGGCAATTTGTTTGGCAGTACTAAACTGCAAACGCTTTCCCAACATGTAATTATTTGCTTTTCGCAATTGGGTGATTCGTTCAGCAATACTACAAGGATCCCAACACGACACTTATGCATGCATTTTCAAATCAATGTGGGTAAAACAATACTAAACCATCCCCCAAATCACCTAAAATAGGTGGTATGAACCATTCCCAAATGGGTGGTTTATCATTGTTTGCCCACATTAGGCGATTTGTTCGGCAAGACATAGATATGAAAAAAAAATGGATGCCAGTGATGCCAGGCCTCAAGGTTATTCTCACCACCAATATGTTTGATGAGGGGATGGTTTACTACTACGATGTGGACATTCAGTTCCCCATTGATAGATTCTTTCCTAATATGGGTAATTATGGGTGAAAATTGGGTACCCCAATAATTTGATGAAGTTAATACTAGAATTTAGACATTCCAATCTGTGGTCCCCCAGTCCTTGAATTTTGACCCTTAAAAAAAACAAAAAACATTGGTTATTAGCCACACACCAGTTGTTAAATGTAACATGCTGGCAAAATTTATAAAATGTTGCTGAACTATAATGGGTCAAAATTATAATAGAGTAATAGAGTGTACAAGTCATGTTTATTTGGTTCATCATATGCAAATGGACTAGTATAATTTGCCCCACTATTATTATCATACATTATAAATTCACAAAGGCTTAAAGATGGTGATTTTCCATAGCAAACTGTTAGTTTACCAGTGATTTCCTGTAAACTATCCCAGTGAAATTTAGCTATGATTTTCCATAGGGGTTTCCTGTAAATCTTCCCTTAAACCATCCCAGTGAATTATAATTCAACAAAGTGGTGATGTGCCATTTTAAAAACGGATGTTCCATTGTAAACCATCCATTTGGGGTACCACCATCTACGGAAACCCCCATATGACCCGTGAAAATTGTGGATTTTGCTGGTATAGACTTATGATTCAATGGATTGAAATGGTGTTACCAGCCAAAATTTATGGATATTTATGGAGGGTTCCGAAGTAAACTGTGTTTTTGTGATGGTGATTTACCCTCTGCTAAACTAACATAGCTATTGAAAATGACAATTTATAGTTGATTTTCCCATAAAAAAATGGTGATTTTCCATAGCTATGTTAAATTACCAGAGGGTACCCAGCATGTTCCCTCCATTTTTTTCAGCCGAAGCGCTGATCACAGCAGAGGCCACCGGATTGAAGTCACGGCCCACAGCCGGGAAGTGCCACACACGTAGTTTCTTGTCCTGGGATGGTTCGGTCATCCATCCAAAGGCCCCTTTATAAAGCAGGACGAGAAACCATTGAACTATAACTATATGTTTATACCTATGAAATATGAAAATATATGAAACACCCCTTGTTTCAGCATATAGAACTGGTAACCATTGTTGAGTGAATTTATACATCATTGGAACCATAGAAACGGTGTTTAATAGGAGAACGTGGCACAAGAACTGTTTCGGAAGTTCCCCCAAGTGTCGGTAGATCCTTTTCCTTCCACATCCAGACCCTCATATATCGTCGTTTCATCTGCAAATAGAGGCTCAGGGATTGTAATCTTGAAACATGTTATATATGATATGTTTATGATATTTTATGCCATGTTTGTGGTATAGTATGATATTTTGTGATGTTATGATATGTTATGATATTTTGTGATGTCATGATGTGTTGTGATACTTTGACTATATTTTGGATATTTAAACCCGACACATGTTTGGATTCATCGAAGGTCGCATTTATATACCGAAAAGCAGTGGTATTGACTCTCTCATATGTAATTAGATGTTTCCTTCAAACATGTCCTATAGTTTAACTCCTAGAATGGTATCATATGTACATTCCCCCCTCTACAGCGTTACTAACTATAACGAAACAATCACTCTACCCCTCACCAAGGTTTACCTTTTGTCATTGCCAAACTTACATGCATGCAAAAATATAAATATAAACTATTGTTTAACTTATTATATAAAGAGGCATTCCAATCTATCATCATGAAAGCGAACAAAAAAATGTGTTGGATGCACGGTTCATCACTTCCTTAAACTTGCTATACATCAATTTCTATCATATTAGTTTCAGGTGAATACCCATTCATTTCTGGTCAAATTAGGATGGTTCATCATTGGGTTGTCCTTATCAATAGGTTTGACACATCCCGCATGAATAAGATAACCGCCAAAAGATAGAAACATATCTGGTTGGTGGTTTCAACCCCTCTGAAAAATATTAGTCAGTTGGGATAATTAATCCCAATATATGGAAAAATAAAAAATGTTCCAAACCACCGGCCAGATATGGTATCGCATGATCTCACGATCTTGCGCATGCTATAATTATGTCAATCAACATCACATCTATTACCTACTACGTTGAATAACTCAGTATATTTCGAGATAACTGTATACACGTGTATCATTTATCTTGTCAAGCTGAAGTAGGTATGTAAATGAACATTGAATGGCGTATACATATATAAATATATGAATATATATATATATATATTATGTGTGTGTTCCAGCATTGTTTTCAATCAACCCATCATTATATATTGTTGATTACTGTTGTGATTGTTCTTATTACCAGAAATTGTTACGAGTGTTCCTATCATTCCCATTACTCGTAGGGAGCTGGTGCGACAGAATCCCCAACCGATGGGTGTCCATCCTGTGGATTGGACATATGCTACAGTTCCAAGGCATGAAACACTGTAAAATGCCAACAAAAACAGGATCAGACCCCCTCCTCTCAACTGCTCTTAACAGTTGTGCCCAAAGGTTTTAGAGCGGTTAAGAGCAGTTGAGAGGAGGGGGATCTGACCGAGCAGGCTCTCACCAGCTCCCTATGAATTTCATTACATCTAGGTAAATATATATATATACAATATTTCACAGGATGATTCTCCGAATTCTAACCATGATTCCAGGATTCACTCACAAGAAGGTCACTGTACTTTGCACCGATAAATCCCCAATGATATTCCCAACTACAGTTATTCCAAAAAAAGATCCGCAGTATATTCCCATCATGATTCCTCAAGTCTACCATTTGTAGGATATCATATGTATGGTAATTGTGACGGCTATTTCCCATTTCTATCATATTCCCATAGTATCTACATTCCCAACTCTAGTTATTCCCCATCATATCCCTAGTATATTCCCATCATGATTCCCATTTCAAGATTTTCAAGACAGAATTTTCCCATTTACCCTGGTAAACATAACATAACTATGGATAATTTAAAAAAATGGGTAAATCAACTAGAAATGACAAGTTTCAATAGCTGCATGTGAAATTACCAGAGGGTATACCATTTTCCCATGGAAAAAACCACTTTCCTTGGAGCTGGTGAAGAGCCGTCTTTTGGCATCGTCCCAGTGCATGTGCGTCACTTCCTCCTGGCCGGTCTGGGTGGTCCTATGGGGATTCCGGAGGTTCTAAATCCAACGGGAAACCCCTTGGGTTTTTATAGATTAACAAGCAAAATGTGACTTAAAAATGGGAAAACCCATGGGTTTTTACAAATCAACACGAAAAATCAATGGGATTGAGATTTTTCAATGGGATGTAGATGTTTGATGGATGTAAATATTAATGGGATTGATGTAAATGTGATGTAGATATTTGAAAACATTGGTTTAAAAGAAGTGTGTTTTACGAAACGGGATTAGTTCTGACTACTAACAAGACCTACAATTTTCCGTCTAGCTGTCTCTCTCTCTCTATATAATTATATATATATATACACATGTTGTGGAGAGAGTTCCGGTCCGAGTTTCAACACCTATGGGTGGAGATATCCGAGTCCGAGAGGGTTGTGAGCGATTAGCAGTGACAATGCGGTCAAGCATGAGGGGGGATGTGATTCATGAACACCCCTATATTGCAAAAACTATGCATATACCGAGATCTTGATAAAAATACATGAGCATAAGATCAAACATATATATATATATATATTTATTTATTTATGTGTGTGTGCAGTGAAAAATATTACGCCGTTTGCTGATTCGTGCGTTGAACTTGGGGAATAGCAGAGACAGCACGCCACTTTTTTCAGTGGGACAACTGGGCGCAACCGAAGTATTCAAGTGCGATGCAGTCCTCATGAGCTTGCCAGGCATAGGTTGCCCCAGCCACACCGTCCAAGACGAAGGCCTGCAGTGCTTCAGCTGAAAATAAAGGTCAGGTTTGTTTGGCTACTCCTTCTCGATAGTTGCAAGTTACAACATGTTACAAATATAGTAAAATGTTTAAAGCAACGAAACACAGGAAAACAAAGCGTTGTTGAGGGGTCAAAGGTTCCTTCCTTGTTGAATAATTAAAATCCACTGGAAGTGACCATACCAAAGACAAGCTATTCTAGATTCGATAGGAACATTATCATTATAGGGTACAAAAGGCAAATGCCAACATCAGTCGTCACATCAGCACATAGAAAATCATGGATAAACACCTTTTTGGTTGTTCAAATCAACATTTTGTTGGTTGCGCGTTAACCATTGCAACCATTATTACTAGCATTTGGGTATATATATTTGGGTTATATATATATATATATTTCCCTCACCAATCTGCAAAAAAAAATGCCACTGGGTCAATGGGGAAGATATTCCCCCACTAATATTTAATTACTGCCATATATCCCCAGCATAATTGCCATCAACCACTATCCTGGCTTACTGTGAAACCATGATTTTTCGGTCCTGTTAAAATCATGGCTTACTTACCATTGATAACCATTGTTATTGGCATATGTGCCTATGGCATCCTATGGCCATCGTATCCCACCATTCTTAGGAATTCTTTGCCACGGGTATTGAAATCCTTATGAGTAAATAGACGACATCATGACATTCCCGATATTTTGGCACACAATCCAACTAAATAATAAACAAACATTTTTTTGATGGTTTTTAAACGCCCATTTATGGTAAAAATGGGGATGATTTACTAATATTTACTGTTGGTTTACTAACATTTATGGCTTTACTATTGTTTTACTAACATTTACTAAAATTTACTAGCATTTACTACTGCTTTCCCCTTACGTTCACCAACATTTTCCTGACCATATCCGACCATCACCATCAGAACAGGGCTTCACCCAGGGCTTCCCGGCCACACAGGAGCCGGTGGCGAAGCCACAAACGAGTTCCCTGGAGGAAGCCGCCCAAACCACCGCCGTGCACCTGGTGATGAACACGTGGGAAGATTCATGGGATGATGGAGAATCAATTCCCCCTGTTATCCACTTACCCCCTGGAAACCCATGTTTAGTACCAGTAGTACCGCACAAGGCGGTGGCGGAAGCTTCAAAAATAGGAAACCTATAGGAAAGGTTGGTTGTTGTGAATCACGGATGGCAGAGCGAAGCCACTGATGGATCGAAAGGTGATTCATGTCTCCTCTCTTTCTCTCTCTTTCTCTCTCTTTCTCTGACTATCTACCTACCTACCTACCTATCTGTCTATGTATCTATCTATGTATCTATCTATGTAGCTATCTATGTAGCTGTCTATCTATCTATCTATCTATCCATCCATCCATCCATCCATCTATCCATCTATCCATCTATCCATCTATCTATCTAATTTATCCATCTATCTATCCATCCATCCATCTATCCATCTATCCATCTATCTAATCTAATCAAATCTAATCAAATCAAATCTAGTCTATCTATCTATCTATCTATATATATATATATCTTTCTCTGATTATCTACCTGCCTATCTACTCTCTCTCTCTCTCTCTCTGTCTGCCTATCTGTCTGTCTATCTCTCGATCTATCTATCTGCCTTTCTATCTATCTATGTATCTATCTATCTATCTGTCTGTCTATCTGTCTATCTATCTAGCTATCTAGCTATCTCTCTATCTGTCTATCTATCTATCTATCTATCTATCTACATATCTATCTATCTATCTATCTATCCATCTATCCATCCATCTATCAATCAATCCCATTTGTCTATCTAACTGTGTATCTAGGTATCTACCTATCTACCTATCTACCTGTCTACCGATCTATCTATCTATCGATCTATCTATCATATGGATCTACCGATCTACCTGGCTATTCTACGAGACTCCATTTTTCCAAGTTGGCAACATCAAAAACGCAGCACTTCTGCGAGACTTCCTCATTTTGTGAAGTTGACCACATCAAACAGAAAGCAATTCTGCGAGACCTCCTCCTTTTTTTCAGTTGACCACATCAAAAACGAAACAATTCTGCGAGACTTCCTTCATTTTTGAACTTAACAACGTCAAAAACGAAGCAATTCTGCGAGACTTCTTCATTTTTCACACTTGACAACATCAAAACAAAGCAATTCTGCGACACTTCCTTCAAAAATGGAAAGTTGAGTGCAGCGCTGACAGCCTCGTACCAACGCGTTTTGCGATTTTTCCACTCCACCTGATGCCAGGTCATACAAAGTGCCGCACCTGTCACGTAAAATCATCTTAGCAAACCTACAGATCTGATGCTCCAAAATGCAACCTCTCTCAGGAAATCAGCGCCCTGACCTCCTAACATCTCTCATGAACATGTCTTATGTACTGCGCCTGCCACAGAAAATGCATCTTTGCAGATCCTCTTCAAATGTCCCACGCCTGCCATCGTTTTTGGAAATGCTACAAAACCCACACGTTTTGCTCACGTTTGAGAAGGTGCACAATCTCTTGCGCCTGCCACGCGAAACGAGATCTGAATGTCCAAAAGTGGTCCGTACAAGGTGTGTTTTCTACATTTTGACTTCGAAATGTGCTTCGCGCCACGACGGCGTGCACTTTTTCAACATCTCAACTTCCAAAAGTGGTGCGACCCTGGTGTGCTTTGCACATTTTGACTTGGAAATGTGCTTCTCGCGACAACGGCGTACACTTTTTCATCTCTCATCTGGCCAGATGGCTCCGCACCCACCGCTTTAGCGAGCCTTCTTTTTCGACCCTCCGGAGCCACAAATCATTGGAAAAAACACAGTGTTTCGCGACTTCCTACCTTTTCGCGCACCTGTATCTTCTTACTTCTGACGCTTTCTCTTCTCTGATCTTCTCTCTTCTGCTCTTCTCTTCTCTCTGCCTCTGCCCATCTCTGCTTTTCATCTGTCCATATTGTCGGAAGTTTGACTTCTAAACTTCCTTCGATTAGTATAGTATTAGATCACTTACTGGATATATTGTGGTTCAACCAGTCTCAGTCCCACCAGTCTGCTCAAGTGCTCAGAAGTTGGAAATGGAGACCATTAAGCTCTTATAAATAATATATATATATACATAAGTATATATCTAAGATATAAATATATATATATATAAACATATAAATGTCAACAAATGTTGTAGCATCTCAGTCACACAAATCCCAGCAACATGTCAGTTTTCCTGCAACCGGCACTGCCCACAGTTTGATCCCGGGCGGTCGGTTTCACGACCGTGACAGAAACGGTCGTGCCCTGGGATTCCCTGCTCATTGATCACTGGAATGCATCCAATGCTTCGTCCCCACGAGCCTGTTTCTTCATCAGGCGGTGATAACAATGTGTGGCTGTGTGGCATGAAACAACTCACAATATTCCCAAACTATCCGGATCAGTCGCCTCAGCAACTCATCTGAATTCATTGTTTGCTTTGGGGAAGTTGGCACCTTCATTCTCACAAAGACCGGCAACGCTAGTAGTGGTTTCATCCTGCCCGAAAATAGCCTAGCTGGGATTTCCTAAATACTTAGCTGATGTTAGCTTTGAAAATACACCTTCATCACAAAAAATATCAACCAGAAATCGTAGAAAACCCCAAGCCTAAGGACAAATGCAACAGTGCCTCAAAATAGCGTCACTGGGATTTCCGGCTGACAGTTGCTGACTTCACCGACCAAATCCGCAAGGCATCCTTGCTGGCAGAAAACAACCTCAGTCTCGTTTTTGCAGCTTGGGTAAAAGATACTCCAGGTATACGATGCTCTGGGAACACCATGATGCATGAATCCTCCCCGAAATGATGCAGAAACACCGATCAAACTCCAGTCCAATGGAGACTTAATGAGACTTGTCTGCAACCCATGAATCTCAAACATGGAACCAGCTTGGGGTGCTTCCGCGCCGACAATGCCGATAACAAAAAAAAAGAGATGTCAATATGGACCCCGGCCCTTATTAGCTCTACTGCCTCCGGAGGTCAAAGCAAAAGCACCCACTGACGTCCATGCTCCGCATGAACCAACCATGTGATCATCTTCAAACACCTTTTCTTCCAAAGAAGCGTGCCGATCTGACAAAAACTTTGTGCGGACCGCTTTGTTGGTGACGCTATTTTTTGCCATATGCCACTTGCATCCCGGGTTTGAGGATAGGAGAAGTAAGGAAAAAGGCACAGGCACATTCACACATCTTTTGGAGGGTCGATGATGCAAATCACAGATCGCACATTAAAGGTCTAAGATCCTCAAAGTCATTTTATTTTTCTGAAAATCAATTCCCCCCGGGGATTCATAGCAATATGGCATGGTCACAGAGTGAGAACTTGGATGGAGAGCAGGACACTGGGACAGTCCATGTACGAGGAGTGCGTCTCAACTATCTGAACCATTGGATGAGATTACCCTCTGGTAATCAACCATGGCAATGGAGATTTGTTCATCTATAGGTAGATTAGCTTGCCACGGACCAATTCATCAGCAAACATATGGGATGCCAACCAAATCAACCAACATGTCCTAAGCCCCAAGCCTGATGGCCGTTTTCGGCGTTCCCAATATTCCTTTCGTACACCTCCTTGACGTCAATCTCAATTTTGGCTTGTCTAGAGACGGGGCAAATCCCAAACTTGCCATTCTCTAAAAGGGGATAGGATCATCAACATCGACCATACAGGTTTGTGGTACCATATTTTGGGACAAACCTGGTTTACGCATTGTGTGTGTGTCATCCTGATCATATTGTACGAGTATCCTTGGTATCTGAAAGGAACAGTCAACACTGATCCCAAATAGCTAACTCGCAAACTCTCGGGCCATGTGGGGCATTGCACCTCTCGTGAACCTGTGGTTTAGACAAATTGGGTGGCACATTACAATGAGAACTCTGAGCTTGACTACTTAGGAAAGTTCAACCATCTTTGCCTGGAACTTTGCAACATTCTTGATTGGAAAATTGATCTGGACCTTTTAAAGGGTATTTTGTACCAAATTGTATGTCTTAGAGACATGCTACGATTTCAGTGTGGCAAATACTATCCAAAACCTTTGCTTTCAACATGTCAACACGTCATAAAATTCGGAATATGTATACAATTGTATACTTATAGGGACAACAAAATCCAAAAACAACAACAGAGAAACGAACACCACATCAATTGCCAGAACCTGCTCTCCTTCTACTATGGTCGTCTACCTCGCCGGCACGGCCAGCAGATGGCCGCGCAGGCATCCGGGATACTGCTGAGGCGTCGTCCCAACCAATTGTTCATGTGTCTATAGGTTCAGTTGATCATCCCTTCATACTGGTTGACATGCGTCACCAGCTCATGGACTATGATAATGATAATCCTCAATATATATTGAAATATATTGAAATTTATTGAAATATATTGGCTCTTTATTTGCGTAAAATTGGGCAATACAAGCCCAATGACTCGGGTGTTGTCATTCTTCTTGGTAGCCACTGCAGGGGCAGCTAACTGAGCATTCACGCCGCAAAGTATGTTCTGCCACAAGCAGATCAAGGACAACATCTCCTTCAAGCCTGGTACATTAAACCAAACTAGCCACCTTTCTTCGTTCATTTGGAGGCTTCCTACAATGGGCTACCCCAATCGCTGGATGTTTAATGGAAAATCCTATTAAAAAGGATGATTTGGGGTAAGCCCATTTTAGGAAACTTCAATGTATAGAGTTCAAGGGACACATGTAAAACAAGCGAATCTGAGGACCCTTTCAGATACAAGTGGTACAAAGTTCTGAGTATTCCATGGAATCCCTTTAAACCCGGTTTATCGCTGAAATTATAGAGGGTATTTGATATCGGGGGGATAAGATTAGACATGCTGAGTTACCTGCTGTTGTGATGTCCACTTCTTTCCTGGTATTTCCACTGAAGTCGTCTGAAACAGATTCAGCCTGAGGCAGGACAATGTCCCTCAGACATTATCAGAGACTAACAGCTGCGAAACAGGAATGCCTGCCGCATTGGCGACCCTTGGGCGTGCACTCCAGAAGGGGTAATTGGTGTAAGGGAAAATCTGCAGTTTTTACCACCAAATGTAGGGGTTTCCTGCAGATTTTCCCATCAGCAAAATCTGGGAAGTAAGTACACTTCATAATCATGGGGTTCACCTATAGTAAATGTTGATTTTTTTGGTACAGGTCATACACCATGACGCCCTGGGATGCATAGCTTTAAACCTGGACCTGAATTGTGATGGCAGAGCCCCGGCCAGGCCTTTCTGAATGCAACGCATGTAGTGGTAGATGAAGTCCTGAAGCTAGGCAGCTAGGCCACCATTTGGGCTCTGTCAGGTAGTATGGGAAAGAACTTAGTCTGGTTTGCAGGAAATGAAACCACGAAGCACTTTAGAAAGATGTAGAAAGATTGTCGAACATGGTCTGGTTCCCGGTTCCCCAAGCCCGGTCCCCCATGATCAGTAGCTGAATCAGCTGGGCGCACACCACCCAATTGCCCACAAAGGCCTTCGAAGCCAGGAGATCAGATTGGAGATGGCTGGAGCCACTTTCTGAACTCAACATCATGACATATCATGACACTGGGTCTGCATAAACATATATATATAATTTTATAAACACTTGTTTGTGTGTGTGCGTGTGTCTGTTTGCTGTTTGCTTGTTAGCTTTTCTGATCTCATAGGTCTCACGTCATGCAACTGACACGATCCTCCGACCTCAGCACTTCTCAGGTGGTTTTCCCAGCAACCCAGCAGCGGCGGCGGCGGCCTTGATGTGGTGATTGGGATCCGACAATTCGCTGAAGGACGAGGCCCAAAAAATGAAGGACATCACCTTGGCCATCGCCTGTCGCCAGGGGGCTGCCGGATGATGGGAAAGGCACCGGTAACATGGCAGTGGATCCCCACTCCTAGTTTTATCATTCTACAGTATCTAGATTATCGTATGATTGTCGATATAGTATGTTGATGTGTTTTTGATTGTCTGAATTGCGATCATATGTGGATATATGTGGTCATACTTCAGAGATGGGGGCCAAATCTAGCAAAACTTTGAAGCCACAGCAATGCACTGCACTTGACGTTTGCTGCATCCGCCTGAGCGGCCAGGAAGTGCGATGTGAACCTGCGGGAAAGGTTGAGTGCCATGCACTTGCCCCCGAATCAAAATGCTGAACAGCAAGGATTTGGTGATTTCAGTCACTCAGCTCCCGGGTACCCCGAGGAAAATAACCTCATGAAAATCCTCCGAAGAATCCCTGTTTGAAACAACCATCACCTGGCGGAAATGGCGTATGTTCGAAAGGCACATCACCTAAAGATCAGCATGTTTTCCGGTTTATTTCAGGTCGCCCATCGAAGAAATTAAAAACTACTGACACATGTTATATATATATACTATACATTGGGAAATATGAGTGCCGCCAGGGCACTCTTGAGCGCGTCCCTCCTTCATGAACATATAGAGCTGGCACAGCACGGCCACTGATTCCTTTGGCCACTTCCACTGGGGTGGAAGTCATCTTCCCCTTGTTAGGACATGTGGCCATACCAGCATTAGATCCCTTTTTTCCATGTCAATGGTGAAAAGCACTTCTCCTTTGGACAGTGGTCTCCTTTATCTCTTTTTAGCTGCAAACCAGCGGCAAATCAGGACGGTGACAGCCACACGTAAAAGCCCAACAAAACATCAAAACCAAGGATATCAAGCCTTGGGGCCTTGGGATATTCACCCAGCTCACATTTTAAAGCACTACCAGGACCAACACAACTTGATGTTATGCAAATGGTTTTTTTTAATGTTTTTTTAATGGTCCAAATACCACCTTCACTATCCATTGGATGTGTCTGAAAATGGGACATACCCTTCAAACCTGCAAGTCTCACATGGAAAATCATTATCAACTGGTGTTCCCCCTGGATTTGTGTATTGGTTTTCCTCCAGCATTGTCAGACAAACCCAAATGATGGTGGCTTAAAAAAAATATGTATATATATATATATATATCCATATGTTGGTGTATATTCCCATTTTTATCCTACATTGGCATACAATATATCTAATAATATAAGCATATATAGGCTATAGGCTTTATAATTTAGGGACCCCCATTATAATTAACAGCATACAACGCCAGCCAGTGGCCATCCCTCGTAGCGCCGCAGCCGTGCCGAGCTTCCAGGTAGAGGGCGAAGGCCCATCCGATGTCCGAGGGCAAAAAGCCATTCCTGTGGGCAAAACTTTGGAATAAACCATCCATTTGGGAATTGTTTATCACTGTTGATACCACCTATTTCCGGTGATTTGGGGGATACTTTATCCCGTATAAAAAGGAGGTGTTAAATGTGTTAACGCTGGAAATCATCTGTAAAATGGTCGATTTTGGGGATGTTTTTTGTGGGGTTCACCCAATAACAGAGCCACTAACAGAGCCACAATTTGAGGCTGGTTGAAATCGCAGCCACAAGTCGTGGGTGATGACTTGGGGATGGAAAACACGCTGCGAGCGAACTGGAGAACTTTTTTTTTCAAAAGGGTAGCTGAGTATCATGTAAGATCTCAAACTTTGGGTCAAGCAAATCTTGCTCTGGAAAATACATGAAAATTGAATGAAAATACTGCAAACGAGTGTAGGTGAGTTTGGTGTGTCTTGCGTCTCCACTCGCGAAGAATATAGCCCTGCAGTTAGAACCATGCCGAGGAGCAAGTTCGGATGGAAAATCAACGACAAGCCCAGCGCGCCAACACCCAAGTAGAGGTGCTGAAAGGTATCAGTGTCCTTGGCCAAATCACTCCCAAAGTCCGCAGCAAAGGCCACTTTAGTTGCAAGTGTGCCGGTCGACGGCCAACTTTTGACTGCAATATTTCAGGGGTGGATTATGTAAGCTCTTCACTTCATGGTTATTGTGCATCCACACCTTCTAAGATGCTGATCCAATGCAATCCCATTCCAACTGCAACCGGGACACCAAAAACTAGGGGATCTCAAGCGCTGGTGAAATGTACCAATTATATAAACATCACCCCAAAATTTGAGAAATGATCTCCAACAACCAGAAATAACCAGACCACAAAAAGTGATGTTAAGATCTCCAAAACGGAACATTTATGTGCCAACCACTGGAATCTCAGCGATCTTTTTCATAGAAAATTAGAGGCGCGGTGATGGGTATAGGGTGCGTCCGAAAACTGGTAGCTTCGGACACCATGCACTCCAGCCTGGCCTTGAAAACAGCACTCTGGCATAAGGGTGAGCCCCCAAACAAGTGCCTATATCCAACACTATCATCTTCCAAGCTCTCGTTAAGTTTTTCATGCATGTGAGCCAGCAGTGAAGCTATGGAAGGGAATTGAGGTGCCGTGGTCATTCTCCAGGTGCTTTGCTGCGGCCAGCCAGGAAAATTCTGGCCGGGCTTCCCCGGCACAAAAAGCGCGAGCTTCTGAGTGGAAAAACTTCGAATTTTCAAACACGCCAGCGACGCTTTTCAAGCTTTCATCGCTAACAAACCCAGAACTTTCAGTGGCCAGCACCAAAAATTCGCTGGTGCAGAGCACTCACCAAATGTTGATGAATCTTGAATTACATCCAAAAGCAAGGACATTATGACACATCAGTACAAAATGCTGATGCAGATGTCAAACTACTTCGAATGTGCTGGGTCCACTGCCGCTCTGGGCCCCTCCTGTTAACTCTCACATGACGCCTTGCGGCAAAGGCTTCCTGGCATGGCAGTCATCAAACGGTTTCAAAACTGATAAGAGCAATCAAACATGGCAATGGAAAAAAAAACACATAGCTCGATAATGTTCAATTATTTTCCCAGCCAGCCATGTTTGACTACCGAAAGGTAAACATGTATATCAAATCATATCCAGGTTAAACAAAAATATCAAAGCACATGGGAGATAATTATGTAACATGTATATTATATATATACAGTAAACATATTGCGTCAAAGCATACCAAACGCATCAGTATTTGCCAAGCACAGCACTTGAAATCTATTGGTATTTCCATACAAGTCTCAACAACAAACAACTACTAGTATATTATTTGATCATCGGTGGATGAAGGGTAGAACATGTATCCCAGCCAACTGAAAGATGTGTTTCATTGTTTTTCCAGAGTGCTCTATATATGGTAGAGGCAATGCACTAATTCACTTAGGAACATGTTTAACAATTCATGTCTGGCAAACTCGGGGACAATTTATGGCCTTGGATTTTGTCACATCCCATAATATACCTCAAGAAAACGGCAATTAGCGGGTTGATAGCCCAGAAAACCCCCATAAGGTGCTGTTTAAATCGGTTTAAAACCCCCTACATCCCTGTTCTCACTGGGTTCACCATTGTTTCTGGGAAACTTTTGATATGAACAGGGGATGGGATTCGTCCATCTTTCCCCGTACTTCAACTAGTTCAGTAAGTCCTCATTTTTCCCCATGTTGGGTGGCTAACGGCTAAACAATATTGAATTTGGATCATGGAGATTGAATATATATATATATATGTGTGTGTGTGACGTGTGTGTGTATAAATATATATATATACATATATTTATAACTTACCGCAGTTGTTGAGGCAAGAAAATGCGACGGGTTCTTCTGAAGCTGGTTTTCACCTCCGACCTTTCTCTGCGAGGTCCTGGTAGTGGCCCTGCTTCAAAAGGGACGTCCATCTGCAAACAATAAAAGGTAATGTGCACTAAAATCTCAAGCAGATCATTCTGATTATATCAGTTAGTATATCAAAGTATATCCCACCAATCCATATTAATCCATGTTAATTCAAGTTATCAACATTTTAATACATCAGTTGTCCCTATTAATCCATATGAGTAAGCCGGGATATATAAATATATTAGTTATCCAGTATTAATCCATATCCCACCCTAAAGGATATAAAGGATATAATTGATCCATATCCATATATCAGCATACCCTCTGGTAATTTAACATAGCTATTGAAAATGGCCATTGAAATAGTGGATTTTCCCATTAAAGATGGTGATTTTCCATAGTTATGTTAGTTTACCAGAGGGTAATCATATTAAGTATCTAAATGGTATCTAAATATCCATATGAATCCACCATGTTTCTGCTGAAGTCCCAGTCCGGCCCAGTCCCACCATGTCCCACCTTGGTCATCTCAACCAGGGATGCGCCGCCACGGCGTTGGCATCCAGGCGTGCCGCCGGGTTCACCACGAGCCTTGGCGCAGAGTAGCATAACACTTTCTATGATACATATATATATATATATATATATATATTTATATGTATATATATGTATATATATATAAATATATATATATATTTATTATATTCATTAAATATAAATATATAAAAATATATATGTAAATATATATATATATATATTTTTAACGCACATATATATATATAAAAATATATATAGTAGTTAAACACTATCTATGATACGCTCTACACATATCTATTTAACCCTATATATATATTGGTTGGTGGTTTCAACCCTCTCAAAAATATTATATGGCCAGTTGGGATGATGAAATTCCCAATATATGGAATAATAAAAAAAATGCAAACCACCAACCAGTATATATATATATACACCAGTAGTACAGCACAAGGCGGTGGCGGAAGTTTCAAAAATACGAAACCTATAGGAGAGGTTGGCTGTTGTGAATCTCGGATGACAGGGCGAATCCACTGAGGGACCGAAAGGTGGTTGAGGTTTTTCTTGGAGTGGTTGCAATGGTTGCAGTGGTCACCTCACACACAACTGCTGGATGAAGTGTGGTGTAGTGCAGTTGTAGTTGTAGTTGAAGTGTGGTGTAGCGGAGTTGTAGTTGTAATGTGTAATTTAAAAAGTGTAGTATACTTGCAGTTGCAGTTGTAGTTGTAGTTGTGGTGTGGTGTAGTTAGTGTAGTGTATTGTAGTGTACTGTATTGTAATGTACTGTAGTGTAGTGTACTGTAGTGTGGTATAGTGTAGTGTAGTCTAGTGTAGTCTAGTGTAGCGTAAGGTAGTTTAGTTGTAGTTGTAGTGTGGTGTAGTGTAATTGGTGTAGCGTCGCGTGGTGCAATTTAGTTGTAGTTACAATTGTAGTTGCAGTTGTAGTTGTAGTTGTAGCGTACTGCAGTGTAATTAGTGCAGTGTAGGTAATGTGGTGTAGTTGACCTTGTTGTTGTAGCTGTGGTAGTAGTAGCTGTTGTAGTTGTAGTGTAATTAGTGTAGTGTAGTGTAATTACATGTAATTAGTTTAGTGTAGTGTAGTATAGCGTAATTAGTGTAGTGTAATGTAGCGTAGTTTATTTGTATTTGTAGTTGTAGTAGTTGTAGTAGTTGTAGTAGTTGTAGTAGTAGTAGTAGTAGTTAGTGTAGTGTAGTGGTAGTGGTAGTGGTAGTGGTAGTGGTTGTTGTAGTTGCAGTTGTCTGTCTATCTATCTCTCTGTCTGTCTGTCTATCTATCTATCTATCTACCTATCTGCAAGCTTGAAAACGAAGCTATTCTGCGAGACTTCCTCAGTTTTTGAACTTGACAACATCAAAAATGCAGCAATTCTGCGAGACGTCCTCAATTTTTGAACTTGACAACGTCAAAAACGAAGCAATTCTGCGAGACTTCCTCAATTTTCGAAGTTGACAACATCAAAAACGAAACAATTCTGCGAGACTTCCTTCAAAAATGGAAAGTTGAGTGCAGAGCTGACGGCCTCGTCGTACTAATGCGATCTAATGCGTTT